>ENA-ORTY01002979-ORTY01002979.1-human-gut-metagenome-genome-assembly--contig:-NODE-2979-length-15236-cov-2.207430_pt1 | contig 15236 bp, 15 predicted proteins | sample MGYA00241917_ERZ509198 | MGnify/ENA primary metagenome ERZ509198 (study PRJEB26280, sample SAMEA2338857) | human gut metagenome | biome: human gut; feature: human-associated habitat; material: faeces...
TGGAAAACATTGCGGATCAGGTGGTGGAAAAACAGACCACGGAAGGAATTACATACAATGCGGATTACCAGTATACGTCAGTGGTATTGTTGAACGCGATTGAGAATGCACTGGCGAAGGCGGAACTCTCCGGCGCAGAGACGGGAGAGTAAAAGAGCGTACATAGAAAAATGGCAGGATGGCAGAAAAATACCCGGGTGCGGAAAAGTCGCCCCGGGTTCTTTTGCGTTATTCTTCTGTGCTTAAGGAATTCATGTAATCGGTGATGGCATCGACATTGGCGTAAATGGTCTCAACCGGCTTCTTGCTCTCATAGATGCGGTAACCGGACACACCAGCCCAGCCTGCGAGCGCGATGACAACCAGCCAGCCGCAGACAACAGCGAGCAGATGCAGGCGCTTCTCCTTTGCCATAGTCTTCTTGCGGTTCTTTTTCTCTTCTTTATAGCGGTCTACTTTAGCCTGACTCATAATCTGTCTCCTTTATGTGTTCAATCTTTATTCTCTGCAAAATAAAGTAAAATTCCAAGAAATAATATAACCCATTTGCGGGAAAAATGCAACAGAAATGCACCTTGTCATTTCACGGAAAATTGAGTACAATTAAGAATTAGCAGAATAGAATGGAAGAAAAACGGGGGGAACGGCATGAGTCTCGCAGATAAGATTTTTGTGGATATGTGTAAGGATATACTGGAAAACGGAACCAGCACGGAGGGGGAAAAAGTAAGACCGCACTGGGAGGATGGGACGAGCGCCTATACGATCAAGAAATTTGGCGTGGTGAACCGTTATGATCTCTCAAAAGAGTTCCCTGCGATCACGCTCCGCAAGACGGCGATCAAGACCTGCACCGAGGAGATGCTTTGGATCTGGCAGCGCAAGTCCAATAACATTCATGATTTAAACAGCACGGTCTGGGATGAGTGGGCAGATGCGGACGGCTCCATCGGAAAAGCATACGGTTACCAGCTCGGCGTGAAGCATCAGTATAAGGAAGGCATGATGGATCAGGTTGACCGTGTGATCTACGATCTGAAAAACAATCCGTTCAGCAGGCGCATCATGACGAATATCTATGTGCATGCGGATCTGCATGAGATGAATCTGTATCCGTGCGCATACAGTATGACGTTCAATGTGACGCACCAGCCGGGAGATGAGAAGCTGACGCTCAACGCGATCCTAAACCAGCGTTCGCAGGATGTGCTTGCCGCCAACAACTGGAACGTCTGCCAGTATGCGGTGCTGACGCATATGCTGGCGCAGGTATGTGATATGAAGGTCGGGGAACTGGTACATGTGATCGCGGATGCGCATATTTATGACCGGCACGTGCCGATTATCAGGGAACTGATCGAGAGAGAGCAGCATCCGGCACCGAAGTTTACCCTCAACCCGGACGTCAAAGATTTTTACCGGTTCACGACAAAGGACATCACAATCGAGGATTACGTGACGGGACCGCAGATCAAAAATATCCCGATCGCGGTGTAAGCACGAACAGAAAGGCGTAAAAAATGAATTTAATAGCAGCAGTGGATCAGAATTGGGCAATCGGCAATAAAAATGAGTTACTGGTGAGAATTCCGGCGGATCAGAAGTTTTTCCGTGAGACGACGACCGGCAAGGTGGTGGTTATGGGAAGAAAAACGCTGGAGAGTTTTCCGAACGGGCTTCCGCTTAAGAACCGCACCAATATCGTGCTGACACACGATCATACCTATAAGGTTCCGGGTGCGGTTGTCGTTCATGATATGGATGAGCTTCATGAAGAATTAAAAAAATATGACAGTGAGGATATCTATGTGATCGGCGGAGAGACGATCTACAGACAGCTTCTGGATGAGTGCGACGTGGCGCACATCACAAAAATTGACTATGCGTATGATGCAGATGCGTATTTTCCGAATCTGGATGAGAGACCGGAGTGGAAGATCACGGCGGACAGCGAGGAGCAGACGTACTTTGATCTGGAGTATTATTTTTACCGGTACGAGAGGGTAAAATAGGCGGGATGGCGTAGAGATGGAGAATTTTATTTACAGTGTGGATGCAACATTTCCGATCTTTTTAGTCATGGTGATCGGTTATATCCTAAAACAGATCGGGATGTTAAACGACAATTTCGTCACGGTGGCAAACCGGTTCAACTTTAAGGTGACACTGCCGTTTATGCTGTTCCGCGATATTTCCGGTGTGGATATCCGGGCGGTCTTCGACATCCGGTATGTGCTGTTCTGCGCGCTCGTGAGCACGGCGTGCTTCTGGATCATCTGGGGCGGTGTGAAGCTGTTTTTGAAGGATCAGAGCATGCGGGGAGCTTTTGTGCAGGCGTCGTTCCGCAGCAGCGCAGCGGTGATGGGACTGGCGTTCATCCAGAACATGTACGGAAGCTCGGCGATGGGACCGCTGATGATCGTGAGCGCAGTGCCGCTCTACAATATTTTTTCTGTGATTGTGCTGACGTTTGAAGGGGCACATTCCGGGGAGGTGGATCCGAAGCAGAAGGTTAAGGATGCCTGCATCAACATTGCAAAGAATCCGATCATTCTGGGAATTTTAGCTGGACTTGTCGTGGGACTTCTTGGCATTGATTTTCCGGTGATTGTGGATAAGACGGTGAACAGTGTGGCGCAGATGGCGACGCCTCTGGCGCTTATCACGATCGGAGCAGGTTTTGAGGGAAGAAAAGCGCTGGCGAAGATCCGCCCGACGATCGCGGCATCCATGATCAAGCTGGTCGTCCAGCCGCTCATTTTTCTGCCGGTCGCTGCGTGGATGGGATTCCGCGGGGAGCAGATGATCGCAATTCTGATTATGCTGGCATCTCCGACGACGCCGAGCTGCTACATTATGGCGAAGAACATGGACAACGACGGCGTACTCACCGCGAGCGTGATCGTGATGACGACGCTTCTGGCAGCGTTTACCCTGACCGGATGGATCTTTATTTTGAAGACAGTAGGATTGATAGGGTAAAGGTTCTTGATGTATTTTAATATTCTTGATTTATCTTTGGATAGGATTGCATTTGTGAAAAAGATGGGCTATAGTTTTTTACAATAATCCTTTCTGCAGAAAACGGACGGCAGAGAGAAGGCAAGGAGGACGGCATGGATATTACAGGCAGAAAGTTATTTGTGAAAGCTTTGCAGGAAGAAGGCGTTACCACCCTGTTTGGTTATCCGGGCGGAACGGTGACGGATCTTTTTGACGAACTATATAAGCAGGATGGTATCGAAGTCGTCTTACCGCGGCATGAGCAGGGGCTGATCCATGAGGCGGAAGGATATGCGCGGTCGACGGGAAAAGTGGGAGTATGTCTGGTCACGAGCGGACCGGGAGCCACCAATATCATGACGGGGCTTGCGGATGCGCACTACGACAGTATTCCTCTGGTCTGTTTTACCGGACAGGTGCCGTTATCCCTCATTGGAAACGATGCATTTCAGGAGGTGGATATTGTCGGCATGACGCGGAGCATCACCAAGTACGGCGTGACGGTGCGGAAAAGAGAGGACCTGGGGCGCATCATCAAGATGGCGTTCTACATTGCCTCCACGGGAAAGCCAGGACCGGTGCTCATCGATATACCGAAGGACATCCAGACGGCGCCAGGACCTGCAGAGTATCCTTCCAGCGTGCAGATCCGTGGTTACAAACCGAATGAGAGCGTGCATGTGGGACAGCTGAAAAAGGCGTATAAGCTGCTGCGTGCGGCAAAGAAGCCGCTTATACTGGCGGGCGGAGGCATTAACATTGCATATGCCAACGACAAGCTGCTTCAGTTTGCGGAAAAAATGCAGATTCCAGTTGTGACGACGATCATGGGAAAAGGAGCGATCCCGACCGGGCATCCGCTCTATGTGGGGAACAGCGGTATGCATGGAAAATATGCCGCAAATATGGCAGTCAGCAAATGCGACGTTCTGTTTTCCATCGGCACCAGATTCAATGACCGCATCACCGGCGATTTAAACGAATTTGCACCGAAGGCGAAGATTGTACATATCGATGTGGATACGGCGGCGATCTCCCGAAATGTGGTCGTGGACGTCCCGATTGTTTCCGATGCAAACCTGGCGTTAGAGAAGCTGCTCGAGTGGGCGGAGTCCAAAGACACTGCAGCATGGCAGGCACAGATTGCCGGGTGGGATGAGAAAAATCCGCTCGAGATGCGCAGGGACCACGGCATGACGCCGCAGATGATTTTTGAGCATGTGAACCGGACGTTCGGAGAGGCGGTCTATGTGACGGATGTGGGACAGCACCAGATGTGGGCGACACAGTATCTGGAACTGGATTCCTGGCATCAGTTGATTACCTCGGGAGGTCTTGGCACGATGGGATTCGGGCTTCCGGCGGCAATCGGTGCAAAGATCGGCAATCCGGACAAGGAAGTGGTCTGCTTTTCTGGGGATGGCGGTCTGCAGATGAACATTCAGGAAATGCAGACGATCCGTCATAATCATCTGCCGGTGAAGCTGTTTGTGATCAACAACCAGGGCTACCATTCAATCCGACAGACACAGCAGAGTTATTTTGCTCCGCCGTTAGTCGGAGTGGGAGAAGAGAGTGGAGATTTAAGCTTCCCGGATCTTTCCAGGATTATGCCGGACTACGGATTCCCGTACAGGGCGGTTCATTCTGCAAAGGAACTTCCAGAGGCAATCAGGGAAGTGCTGGATGCAGACGGAGCCTTTGTCTGTGAGGTCTTTGTGACAAAATATCAGAAGACAGAGCCGAAGACTTCGGCGAAGAAGCTTCCTGATGGAAGCATGATCTCCGCACCGCTTGAGGATATGTATCCGTTCCTTGACAGGGAAGAACTGGAAGCAAATATGTACATCCCTCTTCCGGAAAAAATGCGTCAGTGATGATTCAGGTGTGACAGATGGAGAAAGAGATGAAGAAAATTGTTGTTACAGGAGCCACCAGTATGATCGGTTCGGCTCTGATCGAAGAATGTGTAAAACATGACATAGAAGTCTATGCAGTTCTGCGGTCGGCTTCCGGGAAGCAGGACCGTCTGCCGGACAGCAGCCTTGTACACTTAATAGACAGCAGTCTGGAAACTCTGGAGGAACTTCCAGAACTGATTCCGCAGGGATGCGATACCTTTTATCATATTGCCTGGGGAAATACAGGAGAGAACCGCAACAGAAGTACAGAATTACAGAGCAGGAACATAGGCTATACACTGGCGGCGGTGAGAGCGGCAAATGCACTTGGCTGTAAACGCTTTATCGGGGCGGGTTCTCAGGCAGAGTACGGTCCGATGGATGTGGAAAGAATCTCACCGGACAGTCCGACGAATCCATCTACGCCGTATGGTGCAAGCAAGCTGGCATCCGGCCATCTCGCGGGAATGCTCTGCCGGGAACTGGGGATGGAATGTATCTGGCCGAGGATTTTCAGTGTTTATGGGATCCATGAGAAGGAAACGACGATGATCGCTTCGGGACTTCGCAGGATGCTGAAGGGCGAACCGACAGAATTTACTCCGGCAATGCAGCGGTGGGATTATCTGTACAGCAAGGATGCAGGCCGCGCCTATTACCTGATCGGTGAAAAGGGCAGGGACAAAGCGGTATACTGCATTGGAAGCGGAGAAGCACATCCTCTTCGGGAATATATCCTCAAGATGGCAGAACTTACCGGAGCAGAAGAAACAGGTATTGGTGTAAGACCATACCCGCCGGGGGCAGTGATGAATCTTTGTGCAGACACAGAATCTCTGAAGAGAGATACTGGATTTGTGCCGGAATATACCTTCGAAGAGGGAATCAGAGAAACGATCGACTGGATCAGAAGCCAGGAAACAGGAGTATAAATAAAAATGAAGAAAAAAATTTCGGTGGTGATCCCCACCTATAATGAAGAGGCAAATGTAGTACCTCTGGCCAAAGCAGTGTCGGAAGTCATGGAGCGTGATCTTAAGGAGTATGATTATGAGATACTGTTTATTGACAATCATTCCAAAGACAATACCCAGGCACTGCTTCGGGGGCTGTGTGCCAATAACAAAAAGATCAAGGCAATCTTTAATGCCAAAAACTTCGGACAGGCACGTTCTCCGGTATACGGAATGAAGCAGGCCTACGGAGACTGTGTCGTGCGTATGTGTGCGGATTTTCAGGATCCGGTTGACATGATTCCGAAATTTGTGCGTGAGTGGGAGCAGGGAACAAAGATTGTGATTGGAGTCAAAAGTGCCAGCAAGGAGCGTAAAGGTATGTATTGGATCCGTTCCTGCTATTACAAGATGATCAACAAGATCACAGATATTGACCATATTGAGCAGTTCACCGGATTCGGACTCTATGACAGGAAGTTTGTAGATGTGGTCCGTGATCTCCATGATCCGCTTCCATATCTTCGCGGAATCATCGCAGAACTCGGTTTTGATTATAAAGCGATCGAGTATACGCAGCCGAAACGTCGTGCAGGTAAGAGTAAGAATAATTTTTACAGTCTGTATGATTATGCCATGATCGGAATCACTTCTTATTCAAAGGTAGTCATGAGGCTGGCGACGTTTGCCGGATTTATCATCGGTGGTCTGAGCCTGGTTGCGGCCATTGTCTATCTGGTACTGAAGCTGATGTACTGGGATCGTTTTTCAGCCGGTGTTGCACCTATGGTCATCGGCATGTTCTTCCTTGGGGCACTGCAGCTGTTCTTTATTGGTTTCCTTGGAGAATATGTGCTCAGTATCAACAGCAGGGTTCTTGACCGTCCTCTTGTAGTGGAAGAAGAGCGTCTGAACTTTGAAGAAGATGAGTCAGAGGAGCAGAAAAACGTATGAAAGAAAAAGCAATAAAAAAACAGAGCTTCCTGAATCGCAAAAAAGCGGAATGGAAGGAAATGAAACTCTGGAATGCAGATGAACTGTGCAGGGTGGACTGGATGGTTTCCATCCTGATCCTGACGGTATTGTTTTTTACCTGTGTACATTCGGATGTGAAACTGACAGGAAACAGATCTTTCCTGATGTATAAGCACTTTACGGATTTTTATCAGGCAAGCTATGAGCAGTCCGGTGGTTACTGGGCGAATTATCTGCCGAGTACCTTTATCGCCTATGCAATCTGGAATCTGCCGCTTTATCTGACAGGGCATGCTCCGGAGGCAATCCTTACAAACAGCTTTGTCAATCTGATGTGGTACAAGCTTCTGCCGGTGATCATTTACTTTGTCACGGCACAGCTTATTTATCATATTGGTAAGGAAATGGAATTTGGAGAGAAAAAATCTCTCCTGTGCAAATTTGCCTTTCTGGTATTTCCGATGGGTGTCTTCAGCCAGTTTATTTTCAGCCAGTATGACATCTTTACCGTATTCTTTATGGTACTGGGACTGTATTTCTTCCTGAAAAACAAAATGTGGCAGTTTGCACTGGCGTTCGGAATGGCGAGTACGTTCAAATATCATGCGGTACTGTACTTTGCGGCACTGCTTCTTCTGAAGGAGAAAAAAATCCGCAATCTGATCCGCTATACCTTGATCATGGCAGTTCCCCTTATGGTAGAAATCCTGCCGAATCTCAGCTCCGATGCATTCCGCAGAAATGTGTTTGGGTTCAGTGCACTTGAATATGTCAAAAAACCATTTAGTGTAGGCTTTTTCAGCGGGATCAATCTGATGGCAGCGGTTGCGGCCTTTGTGCTGGTCTGGGCTTATCAGAAAAAAGTGGACAAAGATGCCACGGCTTCCTGGGCAGTATTTTTCTGTGTGGCAGTGAGCTTTTCTGTGTTCGGATTTTCCGCCTGGAATCCACAGTGGGTACTTCTGATGGCACCGTTCCTCGTTTTGAATATCTTCATGAACGAGAATGGAAATCTGCTTCTGATGATCACGAACATCTTTATGCTGGCGATGTATATTTTCTGCAGCCAGAGCATGGTAGATGAAAGAGTTCTGAATGGCGGAATCCTGAAATATATTCTTAAGGACAGGAATTTTGCCGTGCGTATGTGGGATGTTTACCGATTCCATGATCAGGAGCTTCTCTGTACAGCGATGTGGATCGTGCTTCTTCTGTATGTTGTCTTTGGCCATCCTCGTTATCACAGTAAAAAAGGCAGTACGATCTCCAGAGGTCTGGTGTGGCAGATCCGTGCAGCCTTCCTCTTTGGAGTGGCAGCCTTTGTATTTCCGATGTCTGTCTGTGCAATGGGCGTTCTGCAGGGCAAAACAGTCTTCTTTGACAACAGCCGCCAGAATATGGAGATGGAAAATGTCGTCATGCTGGAACGTGATCATCCGATCATCCAGGAACTTACCGCAGATGGAAAAGAGATCACGGGCATCAAGATCCGTGTATATACAGAGACAAATCTTGATCTCTACAGCCTGAAAGTGGTACTTCGCGATAAAGACTCCGGTGAGGTGCTTTATGAGAGTGAGGGCGATACTTACGGTCTCAAAGAAAATACGGCACTTTACTCCTTCCTGAAGCATTCGGTAGAAGTGGAGAACGGAAAAACTTATCAGCTTGAGATCACAACTGATGCACCGCAGAACAGCGGAATCGGCCTGTATTGTGTCACAGCAGGAAAATCTCCGGAACAGCTTGTCCAGCCGTACGATGAAGAGCACCCGGAAAAACGCAGCCTTCAGATGTGTGTTACAGGAATTGAGTAAAAGAGCTGGAAATTTTTATAAAAATTTTGTAAAGTTGTGTTAAAATTCAAATGGATGTGTTATAATGGTCACATAGACAACCGGATTGGTTGAATATAAGCATCCAAAATAAACAGCAAAGGGGATGGGACTATGAAATTTATTATTAGTGGAAAGAACATCACAGTATCCCAAGGACTCAGAACAGCCGTTGAGGACAAACTCGGTAAACTGGAGCGTTATTTTACTCCTGACACAGAAGTTATCGTAACTTTAAGTGTCGAAAAAGAAAGACAGAAAATCGAGGTTACAATCCCGGTAAAAGGAAATATCATCAGATCCGAGCAGGTAAGCAACGATATGTATGTATCCATCGATCTGGTAGAAGAAGTTATCGAGCGTCAGCTTCGTAAATACAAAAATAAAATCGTAGACAAACAGCAGGCCGCAGCCAATTTCCAGAAGGAATACATTGACAAAGATTATGAGGAGGATGATGAGGTTAAGATCATCCGTACCAAGAAATTCGGTATCAAGCCAATGTATCCGGAAGATGCATGTGTACAGATGGAACTTCTCGGACATAATTTCTTTGTATTCTACAATGCAGAGACAGAGCAGGTAAATGTTGTTTACAAACGTAAAGGCAATACCTACGGTTTAATAGAGCCGGAGTTCTAAGTCTGAAGTGGAATCGAGGTTGAAGCACTTCTTAAACATTAAATAAAACGTAAACGCAGTCCCATCTCTCTTAGGAGGGATGGGACTTGTTGGTAAAAAGGGCTGCTGTGGACAGCAGCGAAAAGGGAAAGGAATCATGAATAACAAGAAAAACCTGAAAATGAAACCCGTAGGCAGCGAATATATGGAACAGTACAATGCCCTTCTACGCTATGTGTTCCAGGTGACAGAACAGGAACTGAGTTCCATCGGATGGCAGGAACGTGAGATTATCCGTGCCAAATTTCCAACCATGGAAAAGGCAGATGTGATCGGATGGTTTGATGATGACAATCTTGTTTCTCAAGTGGCAGTCTACCCTATGCAGGCACGTATTTTTGGTAAAACCTATGCCATGGGCGGTCTTACCGGAGTCGGAACCTACCCGGAATACTCCAACATGGGTCTGATGCACAAGCTTCTCGAGCAGGCACTCAAGAACATGAAGGAGCATGGCCAGGATATCTGCTATCTGTATCCATATTCCATTCCATATTACCGTCGCAAGGGTTGGGAGATCATCTCGGACAAAATCTCCTATGAGATCAAGGATTACCAGCTTCCGAAGAACCATCAGGTTCCGGGGGATGTACGCCGCGTTGATACTGAGGGCGAAGAACTGAAGGCAGCTTATAACCGCTATGCCATGCGGACACACGGTGCGATCCTCCGTGATGATCTGGCATGGAATGAGTACTGGCTGTGGGACTCCGATGATATTATGGCAGCCGTCTACTATAACGAGAATAATGAACCGGACGGCTATGTGATCTACTGGATCGCGAAGGAAGTTTTTCATATCAAGGACATGATCTTCAATAATGAAGAGGCAAGAACCGGATTATGGAACTTCGTTGCGGCACACTTTTCCATGATCAATCAGGTGGAGGGCGATACCTACACCGATGAACCACTGGCATTTCTTCTGGAGGATGCAAGTATCAAGGAAATAATCTCACCATACTATATGGGAAGAATCGTAGATTTTGTTTCGTTCATTGAGAAGTACCCGTTTAAACCGAGCGTTCTTGACCGTGAATGGAAGTTTAAGCTGATCGATCCGGTCATGGAATGCAATCAGGGAAATTTCAGCCTGACGATCTCCAGAGAAGGCTGCGGTCAGGTGGTCCGGATTATGGAACCCTGCCAGGATGAGATAAATATCCAGACCATGACTACTATGCTGATGGGCTACAAACGCCCTGAATATCTTGCAAGAATCGGCAGGATCAAAGCCGCTGAGTGGACCATCGATATGCTCGAAGATGCGATCGAGCAGCAGACACCGTACATATCGGATTATTTCTAAAATCAATATTTTAAAGGCATTCTTTTGAGCAGAAATCTGATACAGGACTGAAATTAAATCTGCTTCAGAATTATATTTTCGTTCCGATTGACATATTTCGAAAAAACGTGGAAAATAAGGGTATAAGTAATAAACTGGATGCATGGCTGGCATTCCTGAGTATGGATTCCCCGGAAACGATCATGGAACTGTCCAACAAGTATCCAGAGTTCACGACAATGTATGAACATGTATATAACATATGTCAGAACATGGAGAAGGTGATGGGCATGTATTCAGAAGAATTAAAAATCCTCGACCAAAATACAGTAAGATATATGGTAGATCAGATGCAGGAGGAGATAGACAGTCAGAAAGAGCAGTTGGTTAGTCAGAAGAAGCAATTGGAAATGAAAAACAAACAACTGGAGCAGCAGGAGAAGGAATTACAGAAATTGCGCCGTATGCTTGCAGAAAAAGAACAAAATGAAAAAATATAACTATATTTCTGTTCTGGACGGATTTTTGAGAGCGAAAATATATCTGTGGATGATTGCGGCTATTTTCTGCATACGATCAATTCGTGTAGTGGAGTTTTTTCTGTTGGCCGGAATACTATTGACGGGAGTCAGCATATTGTGTTCTTCTGCTATAAACAGAAAAAGATGGATAACTTCCTGGATGATCAGTTTCTGTGCCTGCTTTATTTATCTTATCTGCTATATTTTGGCAGGCTATGCAGGGGTGATCATACCGATGGGAGGAATATCGGAAGTAGATTCAAATCCAGCGAATGGGATTCTTCTGATGTTATATACTGCGGTGTTTTGGGGAGCATCAGTAGTGATTCGCATTATATCAGGCATTCTTTATTCCGTTTTGAATAGATTTGGCGCTGACACATATTTATGAGAAAAAAGAAGGTACTGTAAAGTCATCGAATATGATGATTCTGCAGTACCTTTGATTATTTTGAGAGTTATTTATTGGTTTTCAGCTGTTCAATCATATGCTTGATGATCTGTTCAGCTTCCTCAGGTTTGTAGTAAACATCCGGATCCATGTTTGCCAGGAACTTCTGGAAGATCTGAAATGTCTGCCTGCACAGATTGAGATGCTTTTATCTAATAAAGAGAGAATCCAGAGATTTGCCAACCGTTATGTGGGAGCGAAGGATGTATTCTTCATTGGAAGAGGTATTGATTATGCGATTTCCATGGAAGGCTCTCTGAAATTAAAGGAGATTTCCTATATTCATTCGGAAGCATATGCAGCAGGTGAGTTGAAGCATGGTACAATTTCCCTGATTGAAGAGGGAACACTGGTAGCAGCAGTTGCCACACAGGATGCTCTTTTCCAGAAGACACTGAGCAATATGGTTGAGGTTAAGGCGAGAGGTGCTTTCGTACTGGCAGTTACAACAGAAGGTAACACAGAGATTGAGAAAGCAGCAGACTATGTGATCTACATTCCAAAAACCAATGCATATTTTGCAAATTCACTGGCGATTATTCCTCTTCAGCTGTTTGGATATTATGTAGCAGTAGGAAAAGGCTGCGATGTAGATAAGCCAAGAAACCTGGCAAAATCCGTAACTGTGGAGTAAGGGGATTGTTGCGAAACGTGAGGTTGTGGCAAGGGACGAATTGTGCCTGCGTTGCATTATGAAGGCAGGTACAATTCTGTTACTTGAAATGGGCGTTTCGCAGGAAAATGAATTTTTTGATCTCTTAGATTCGGGAACTGACGAAGATTCTAAGTGTGAAGTGTATGGGAACTCTAAGGAGGAAACAAAGCTATGGAAGAGAACGAGAACAGACAGGATGGAAGTGTATACAGTGATGGAGCTGCATCGGTGGATGGTCAGCTGGAAAATTTGCAACAGCAGGGGAATGGGCAACAGCAGCAGGCAGAGCCGGTCTATGCAAGGATAGAGCAGTATAGTAATCTGTATGGCGGTCCGGCAAATCAGACTGTGAACTATGGTAAGGTGAAGCCGGCTAAGGTAAAGAAGAAGCATCCTGTTCAAGAGAATGGTGCTTAGTATTGTAAGCGGTATTGTATTTGGTCTGTTTGCAGGGCTTGGTGTGTATGTAGTATATGAATTGTCTGGACTGGATGTGAATCAGGCAAAGATTGCTTCGGTCAAGGAACAAATGGATGATCTGGCTTCACAGATGGAAGATATGCAGGCAGGTGTTGGCAAGACACAGTCAGCAGAAAGTGCTTCACAGAGCAGTGAATCATCAGGAATTGAGCCAAAGTCCAGAGATATTGATATAGAGGGAACCAACGAGGTAACACAGATTCCACAGATGGAGCCACAGACAGTGACCGCAGTTGTAACTGATGTGACAGAAGTGGTGAAGACAGCAATGCCTTGTGTTGTGTCCATTACGAATCTGTATTCCGGTACAGACTGGTATGGTGAGACTACGCAGGAGGAAGCCAGCGGTTCCGGCATTATTGTCGGTGAGACGGATGATGAGCTGCTGATCGTAACGAATTATCATGTAATTGAAGGTTGTGATGAACTGAGTGTGCAGTTTATTGACGATCATGAGGTGCTTGCTTATGTAAAAGGCACAGATTCCAGCAATGACCTGGCTGTGATCACTGTATTTCTGGATGATATTGAAGAGAGCACCAGAGGACAGATCGCGATTGCAACATTGGGCGATTCTGATGCTTTACAGGTAGGAGAACCGGCGATTGCCATTGGTAATTCCCTTGGATATGGACAATCTGTTACTACAGGTGTCATCAGTGCATTGAACAGAGAGGTAGTAATAGATGATAACACCAGTTATTTAATTCAGACGGATGCAGCGATTAATCCGGGTAATTCAGGTGGTGCGCTTCTGAATGTCAAGGGAGAGGTCATTGGTATTAATTCGAATAAAATAGCAAATTATGTGATAGAGGGTATGGGTTATGCAATTCCCATAACCACAGCAAAACCTGTAATTGAAGAACTGATGTAGCATGAGACGAAGAGAAAGGTATCTGATAACGAACGTTCCTTCCTTGGAATCTCAGGAACAGATGTGACCAGCGATGTATCAGCGACGTACGATATGCCTAAGGGTGTCTATGTAGCACAGGTATTGGAGAATTCAGCTGCTGAGAGTGCGGGAATTCTAAAAGGCGATATTATTGTTGCCTTTGAAGGGGAGACAATCACTACCATGTCCCAGCTACAGGGAATGCTGGAATATTATGCAGCAGGTTCTACGGTAGATGTAACCGTAATGCGCCAGAGTACAGGCAATTATGAGGAAAAGACATTCAGTGTTACACTGGGTGCAAAAAATCAATAGAAAGGCATGGTAACATATATGTCAGATCAGGATAGAAAAGATGATTTGGATATTTTAGATATATCAGAAGAGGACGAAACTTCCAAAGAATCGTCTGATGAAACATCCGAAGAAAAGACAAAGGATGAGAAAACAACAGAGGAAGACTACGATAAGGACACAGAATATGAAGATGTGTGCTTCATCTGTAGAAGACCGGAGAGTAAGGCAGGCAGAATGTTCAAGCTGCCTAATCATATCTCAGTATGTTCAGACTGTATGCACAAGACAATGGATACAGTCAGTCAGTTCGATTATCAGGGACTCTTGAACAGTACCAGTAATATGAATAATGATAAGAAGGAAAGCAAGCGCTTCCCGAATATCAGCTTTGTAAATATTGCAGATTTACAGGGCGATGGTGGCATTCCAAACCGTCAGAAGTTAAAGAGAAAAAAACATAAGGAAAATGCAGATGCAGCCTTTGATGTAAAGAATCTGCCTGCACCACATCGTATCAAGGCACAGCTGGATGACTATGTGGTAGGGCAGGATTATGCCAAGAAGGTAATCTCTGTTGCTGTATACAATCACTACAAGAGAGTTGCAACAGGAACAATGGATGATATCGAAATCGAGAAATCCAATATTTTGCTCCTGGGTCCTACCGGTTGTGGTAAGACTTATCTGGTAAAGACACTTGCCAAGTTATTAGATGTACCTCTTGCCATTGCAGATGCTACTTCTTTGACAGAGGCAGGCTATATTGGTGATGATATCGAATCTGTAATCTCCAAGCTGCTGGCTGCTGCTGATAACGATGTAGACCGTGCAGAGCGGGGCATTGTATTTATTGATGAGATTGATAAGATTGCCAAGAAGAAGAACACCAACCAGAGAGATGTCAGTGGTGAGGCAGTGCAGCAGGGAATGCTGAAGCTTCTTGAGGGTGCGGACGTGGAAGTACCCGTAGGTGCGAACAGTAAGAATGCCATGGTGCCTTTGACGACTATTAATACCAGAAATATTCTTTTTATCTGTGGTGGTGCTTTCTCGGATCTGGAAGAGATCATCAAGCAGAGACTGAGCAAACAGACCTCGATCGGTTTCAATGCCCAGTTAAAAGACAGCATGGACGAAGAGAAGGATATTTTGAAGAAAGTTACGGTAGAGGATATTAAGAAGTTTGGTATGATTCCTGAATTTGTTGGCCGTCTGCCAATTATTTGTCCAATGGACAGCCTGACTAAGGAAAGCTATATCAAGATTTTAAAAGAGCCTAAGAATGCTATTTTAAAGCA
>ENA-ORTY01002984-ORTY01002984.1-human-gut-metagenome-genome-assembly--contig:-NODE-2984-length-15206-cov-2.533958_pt1 | contig 15206 bp, 10 predicted proteins | sample MGYA00241917_ERZ509198 | MGnify/ENA primary metagenome ERZ509198 (study PRJEB26280, sample SAMEA2338857) | human gut metagenome | biome: human gut; feature: human-associated habitat; material: faeces...
GCCTCTTCGCAGGGCACACCTACGAATTCCGCCTGACGGTCGGGGGCGAGCAGACCCAGCTGATGGAATATGCGGCCCCCGCGGGCAACACGATTCCCAACGGCGACCTGGAGGACAGCTCGTTGAGCTGCTGGACCCAGAACAACAAGACCGCAGAGTTCTGGGGCAGCGGCAACAACACCTTCACCAGGGGACTCTGCACGCAGGCCTCCTTCGACGGAGGCACGCGCGCCAAACTCCAGGCTACGTCCGCCGTGGGAGTCCTCGCTTCGGGCAACCTCTTCTCGGGGCTGTTCCAGAAGGACGTCTTGACCCGGGGTGTCGTGTCGTTCGGCCAGCCTTACGCCTGGAAAGCCCGCCCCAAGGCGCTGAAACTGCAATACTATGCGGAACATATCGGCATTGCCGATATCGACAAGAATTTCGGCGCCCCGATTCACGAAGGAGACCGGGACAAGGCCCGCATCATGGTCGCCATCGTGGACTGGAACACCCGCCGCGAGGTCGGATCGGGCACGGAAGCCCCCACCGGGACCTGGGATCCGGAAGAGACCACTTCGGTCGACGAGGGACCGATCATCGCCTACGGCTCGCTTTTCATCGACCAAAGTTCGACCGGCGGCAAGATGATCGACGTACAGCTTCCGCTCAACTTCTACGACACGAAGGCCAAACCCTCCGGATTGTACCAGATCGTGATCTCCTGCTCGACGAGCGCCTACGGCGACTTCATGGCAGGCTGCAAGTCGAACATACTCTACGTCGACAACTTCGAGTGGGTCTATTGACAATGCCTATTTTCGCAACCCGCAAAAAGCAGAGCCTCACCGGTTCTGCTTTTTGTTTACCCTGGCGGTCCGAAAAAAAACGCCGGAGGGGGTAGGGTTTCAGCGCTTTCATCCGTGATATAGATAGAATGAAGAGACCCGAACATATCATCGAAGATCTGATAACCCGCCAACTGGACGGCACACCCCTCACCGACACGGAACGCCGGGAACTGCAGGAGTGGCTCGAAGCATCCGAAGCCAACCGTGACGCCTTTCTCCGGGCTTACAAAGCCTGGGGAAACGCCCGCCTTGCGGAAACCCGGTTCAACACCGGGCAAGCCCTCGAAAACGTCATGGCCCGGATTGCCGAAGCATCCAGACCCCGGTCTTTCCTGCGGCCGCAACTGCGCCGTCTGGGCATCGGCATCGCAGCGGCAGCCTGCGTCATGCTGGCCGTTGTCGGTTACTACCGACTGCAACCGTCGACCGTCCCGGACATCGAAATGTTTATCCGGCAGGCCGACACCCCCGTATTCACCCAGAAAGAGGTGCAACTGGTGCTGTCCGAGCAGAAAACCCTCCTGCTCGAAACCCAAAAATCGACAATCCGTTACGATTCGACCGCCATCCGGATCAACAACGCCGAAAAAACCATTCCCAAAAAAGAGGCTGCGACGTTCAACCAGCTGGTCGTTCCCTACGGCAAGCAGACGACGCTGACGCTCGCCGACGGAACCCGCGTCTGGATCAACGCCGGATCACGGCTGGTCTACCCCGTCGTATTCGAAAAGCAGAAGCGCGAAATATACGTCGAAGGCGAAATCTACATGGAAGTGGCGCACGATGCCGAACGGCCTTTCTCGGTACACACAGGCAAAATGGATGTCTGCGTTTTGGGAACCAAATTCTACATATCCTCCTACGGCCGCGATCGCACGCAGGAGGTCGTCCTGCTCTCCGGCTCCGTCAGCGTAGCCCCTGCCGGACGATCCGACCGCGGAATTCGCATCGTTCCCGGCCAACAAGCCATCCTCGGCACCTCGGAATCGCTGGAGGTCCGCGAAGTGGAAGCCGAAAGCTACATCAGTTGGATTCACGGATACCTGCCCTTCGACAACGACCCGCTGTCGAACATCCTCGAACGCCTTTCCCGCTACTACAATTGTCGGATCGAGTGTACGCCCGAAGCCGAAGCGCTGACGCTCTCGGGCAAACTCGAACTCAAAGACGATCCGGCCGAAGTGCTGAAAATCTTGAGCGCAACAGCCCCCATCAACCTGCAAATCACCGGATCCGGGAATTTCCGAATCGACTATAACCCGACTACCAACAACCCAAACTGACCTGCCTATGTAACAGCCCGTATCCCTCCAAAAAAAGACCGGATGTCGTCCCTCAACGACATCCGGAGCGATTGAAAATCTAAAATAGCCTTTTAAACTTCAAATCTTTACAAATGTACAACAAAAATGGTAAAATCGGTCTTTTTAAGGCCGATAATGGGGGATTATTCCACCTATTCCGGATAACATTCCTGTTTTTGCTGGCAACAATCGGGTTCATCCGGCCCGTCAGTGCACAAACGGCAGAGGCGGCGAAAACCATCACGCTCAACGTACAGAACCGCCCCATCAAGGAGGTCCTCACACTGATCGAACGCCAAAGCGACTACATCTTCGTTTACTACGACAACATCTTGGACATCCACCGCAAAGTCACCCTGAAAGTAACGAATCAGCCCATTTCGGCTGTCCTGAAACAGTTGTTCGCCGGAACCGACAACACCTGGAAACTCTCGGGAAGGCAGATCGTCATCGGACGCTCCGTAACTGCGGCCGCAGCTACACCCCGGAAGATCACACGCATCACAGGCGTCGTCAGGGACCAGAACAACGATCCGCTCATCGGCGTCACGATCCGCATCAAGGCCCGTCCGAACATCGGTACAGCCACCGACATCAACGGCAAATACCTGCTCGACGTTTATCCCGACGAAGTACTGGAATTCAGCTATGTAGGTTACAAATCGCAGGACGTTTCGGTCGCAGGGCAGGAAATCGTCGACGTGGTTATGCTGCAAAACGACGCCATCCTCGACGCCGTGGAGGTGGTGGGCTACGGCGTGCAGAAAAAGATCAGCGTCATCGGCTCGCAGCAGACCATAGCGACCAAGGAACTGAAAGTTCCCGTCGCCAACCTCACACAAGGCCTTGCGGGCCGCGTATCGGGCCTGGTCTCGGTACAGCGAACCAGTGAACCGGGCTTCGACGACGCGAACATCTACATCCGCGGCATCTCAACGCTGACAGCCAGCATGAGCGCCCCTCTGACGCTCGTCGACGGCGTTCCCCGCTCGTTCTCCAACGTCGACCCCGAAGACATCGAGAGTTTCTCGATCCTGAAGGACGCCTCTGCAACTGCTGTTTACGGCGTTCGCGGCGCCAACGGCGTCATTATCATCAATACCAAAAGCGGCCTGAAAGGACGCCCCAAATTCAGCGTACGCTATACCGAAGGCCTCACCAAACCGACCAAGATCACCGATTTCGCCGACGGCGCGACTTACATGGAGATGTCGAACGAAGCGTCGCTCACCCGCGGCGGCGGCAAACTATACAGCCAGGAGATCATTGATAAGACCCGCCGCGGGGAAGACCCCTATCTCTATCCCGACGTAGACTGGATGAAACAGATCCTGCGTAACTTCAGCCGCAACCGCTCGGCCAACGTCAACGTGCAGGGCGGTTCCGACAAGGCGGTCTACTACATCGGCCTGGCCTACTACGACGAGAACGGTATGTACAAGGACACGAAACTGGCCGACTACAACTCGAACACCTTCTACCGCCGTTACAACGTCACCTCGAACCTCACGCTCAACCCGTTCCGCACCACCGAAATCAAACTGGGCATCCAGGGCTACCTGGCCAACGCCAACTATCCGGCATCTTCGCAGGCAAGCATCTTCGAATCGGCCTATTTCACACCTCCGACCTATATCGCGCCGCTCTACCCCGACGGCAAGCTCGGCGCCTTCTCGGGCGGCGATATAAACCCGGTGGCACAGCTCGGCGCAACGGGCTATGCCAACCAGTGGCGCAGCCAGGTTTATTCGAACCTGCGCATCACGCAGCAGATTTACAAAGGACTCTCGGTTTCAGGCATGTTCTCGTTCGACACCTACAACTACACGAGCAACCGTTTCACCAAAACCCCGAACACCTACCACGCCACAGGACGCGACGCCAACGGCAACCTGCTCTACGAGCAAACCCGCCAGGGAACCGAAAACCTGGCCTACAGCCTCAGTGCAAAGGGTAACCGCGCCATCTATCTGGAAGCCGCAGTCAACTACCGCAACACTTTCGGCAGGCACACCGTATCGGGCATGATGCTCTTTAACCAGAGCGACGAAATCAATACCAAAGCCACCAACGTCGAAGAGGCGCTGCCCTACCGTTTCCGCGGCCTGGCAGGACGTTTCACCTACTCGTTCGACGACCGTTATTTCGGGGAGTTCAACTTCGGATACAACGGTTCGGAGAACTTCGCCCCGAAAAACCGTTACGGCTTCTTTCCGTCGGTCGGACTTGGCTGGGTAATCAGCAACGAACCCTTCTTCAGAGGCGCCACAGAGGTGATCCAGTACCTCAAACTGCGCGGCACATGGGGTCGTGTCGGCAACAGCCAGATCAGCGGACGCCGTTTCGCCTACCTGGCTACGGTAACCGACAGCAGCTCGACGAGCTACACCTTCGGCAAGAACATGGATCAGAACTACGGAACGACGGCCATCGACGAATATGCCGTCGACGTAACGTGGGAGATCGCCGACAAAACCAACATCGGACTGGACATGCGCCTGCTGAACAACAAGTTCAACCTGCAATTCGACGCCTTCAAAGAGTCGCGCAAAGGCATTTACCTGCGCCGCACAAGCATTCCGTCCTATTTCGGTATGATCAACAACCCCTACGGCAACATCGGCAAAGTCGAGAACAAAGGTATCGAAATGTCGGTCAGCTATGCCAATTCGTGGCGGGACTGGTCGTTGAGCGTCATGGGTAACTACTCGTTCAACCGAAACAAGGTCCTCGAAGACGACAGCACCGTGGCCTATCCCTGGCAGAAAACCATCGGCAACAAGGTCGACCAGCGGTTCGGGCTCATCGCACTGGGACTCTTCGAAAGTCCGGAGGAGATCGCCGCAGCGCCTGTACAGGTCGGCGACACGCGCCCGGGCGACATCCGCTACAAGGACATCAACGGCGACGGCAAAATCGACGAATATGACAAAGTGCCCATCGGCTGGGGAAGTGTCCCCGAAATCGTCTACGGCTTCGGATTCTCCGTAGGCTGGAAAGGCCTCTCGCTGTCGGCCATGTTCCAGGGCGCCGCACACGTCGACGCGATCCTCAGCGGCGAAGGCGTACTGCCTTTCGCACAGGGATCGAGCCGCGGCAACCTGCTGAGCAACATCACCGACCGTTGGACCGAGGCCAATCCCCGCCAGGATGTCTTCTACCCGCGCCTCTCGATCGGCAACATGAACATGAACTACGAAGCCAGCACGTGGTGGCTCAAAAATACCAGCTACCTGCGTCTGAAAAACATCGAACTCTCCTATACGCTCCCCGACCGCTGGATGAAACGCATCCACATCAACAATGCGCGCATCTTCATACAGGGCGTCAATCTGCTTACATTCAGCAAATTCAAACTGTGGGACGTGGAACTGGGCGACGGCCGCGGCGCAAAATACCCCAACATCGGTTCCGTCAGCCTGGGTATCAATTTCAACTTCTAAAATCCCCGACAAGCTATGAAACTTAAAACAATACTCACTTTACTGGCCGCCCTCGGCATCCTGACCGCCTGCAACGACGACTTCTTCGACCAGGTTCCCGACGACCGGATCACCATCGAGCAGGTATTCCAGCGCACCTCCTACTCCGAGAAATACCTGGCTACCGTTTACAGCTACATCCGCGACGAGTCGCACCGCACCGACGGCGTGCCCTGGGACCCGTGTTCGGACGACCTGGACGTTACCTACGACCGCGAGGATTACAACTCCTTCAAGATGAACCTCGGCAACTGGAGCGCATCGTCGAACTACTACGAGTACTGGTCGCACTACTACCGGGGCATCCGCTCGGCAACCTACTTCATCCAGCACATCGGCTCGAACCAGGAGATGCTCGACGATCCTACGCGCGGCCCGATCGTCGTCGAACAATACAAGAACGAAGCCCGCTTCCTGCGCGCCTGGTTCTACTATTGCCTGCTGCGCCAGTACGGTCCGTGCGTACTGCTGGGCGACGAAGTGCTTCCGGGCGACCTCGACCGCGACGATGTGAAGATGAACCTGCCGCGCAGTTCCTACGACGAGTGCGTGGATTACATCGTCGGCGAACTGGACGACATGATCGACAACAACCGCCTGCCGCTGCACTTCACCGTGCAGGCCGACAAGGATTACGGCCGGGCGACACTGGCCATGTGCATGGGACTCAAAAGCCGCGTACTGCTGCTGGCCGCCAGCGACCAGTTCAACGGCAACCCGGCCTACGCCAACGTGGTCAACACGGACGGCAAACACCTTTTTTCGACCCGAAAAGACCCCGAAAAGTGGAACAAGGCCGCCCAGGCTGCAAAAGATGTCATCGACCTGGGAATTTTCGACCTCTACAAGGAGTACCACACCGACGGAACGCTCGACCCTTACCTGTCCTGCCGCAACGTTTTCCTGGAGAACTGGAACAGCGAGGTGATGATGGTCCGCATCAGCAACTACCTCAAACATTGGGAACGGTCGGCTTCACCCCGGCAGTTCAGCGGCTATGAAAGCATGGGGGCGACCCAGCAACTGGTCGACGCTTTCCGCATGAAAGACGGCACGGCCATTACCCCGGACAAGGAGAGCGGCTATTCGAAGGCGAACTACTCCGACCCCAAATCGGGCTGGGTATTCGCTCCCGCCGGTACGCGCAACATGTTCGTCAATCGTGAACCGCGTTTCTACGTCAACATCTGCTTCAACGGCGCCTACTGGATCGGCGATCAGAAAACCCGCATCCAGCTCTACTACACCGGAGGATCGGGAAAGAAAGGCACGTGGGACTTCCCGCGTTCGGGATACATCGCCATCAAAAACGTTTCGCCCTCGTCCAATCCCAAGAACGGCAACTACATCAAGCGTCCCTTCGTCATCATGCGTTACGCCGAGATACTGCTCAACTACGTCGAGGCGCTCAACGAATACGATCCCGGGAATGCGGACATCGAAACCTACCTGAACAAAATCCGCGAGCGCGGCGGCCTGGGACCGGTCCAAAGCGATCTCAACCAGAGTCAAATGCGCGAGCAGATCCGGCTGGAACGCCGCATCGAACTCTGCTTCGAGCAACTGCGCTATTTCGACACCCGCCGCTGGCTGATCGCCGACCAGACCGACGGAGGACCCTTCTACGGCATGAACGTCGACGCAGGCAACAGCTTCACCGACGAGGCGTTCTACGAGAAAACCGTATTCGAAACCCGCGTGTTCCGGCCCGAGTTCTACCTTTTCCCCATTCCCCAGTCCGAAATCAACCGCGATCCGCAGATCGTCCAGAATCCCGGATGGTAACCGTAAAAACGAATAACGACTATGAAACTTACGAAATACCTGGCTGTCCTCTGCTGCGGAACGCTCTTCGCAGCCTGCGAAAACCCGATTCAGGACGACCTGAACGTGGACAACCCCGAGAACTATACGCGTATTTACACGGTCAACGCCGTCGACGACGCCTCCAAGAACACACTCTCATTCCCGCTCGAACGCGACACGTCGCTCATGGTCTACGCCAACCTGAGCGGAATCCGCAACCCGGGATGCGATGTGACGGTCAAATTTCGCGTCGCCCCCGAACTGGTGGATACCTACAATCAGAAGCACCAGAGCAACTACCCGATGATGCTTGATGAAAGCTACACGATCGAGAACCTCGAAGCCGTGATTCCTAACGGGAAATACATCTCCTCGCCCATCCGGATCGCCATCAACAGCCAGGCGTTCGACGGCGTGGGCGTCTTCCTGCTGCCGGTACGGATCGAGAATGTGACACCCGACCTGGCCGTCAACGAATCGTTGCAGACGGCTTACCTGCGCATCAACGGCTACTACACCGAAAATCCGTTCCCGAGATACGACAGGAGCGGCTGGTCGATCGCCGGGTTCTCGACGCAGGAGGCTGAAGCGACATCAACCTACCCCAACCGCGGATTGGCCGTTTCGATCATCGACGGCGAAAACAACACCTATTGGGGTACGCAGTGGCGCAACGCCAAACCCGGCCCGCCGCACTGGATCGCCGTCGACATGGGCGCACCCAAGGAACTGCACGGACTCACAATCCGCGGACGGTCTGACAAAGAAGGCTCCGACGTTCCCAAGAGCAGCGGCAACCCGCGTATCTTCAACATCGACGTGAGCGACGACAACCAAAACTGGACCCATGCAGGGACCTTTACCGTCGAAAACCGGATCGAGAACACGGTATACCTCGACCACAAGGCAACGGGGCGCTATTTCCGTATCTTCGTCACCGCCACGCAGGCCGACCTCTACCAGACCTGCATCGCCGAAGTATGGGCATTCTGATCCGACTAACAAATTTTTAAACCAAACAAAAGACTATGAAAAAGACTATATGTCTGTGGGCGCTGCTCCTGATTGTCGTTTCATGCACCAACGACGACAATTACAACGACGAGCACGGAGACAAGGCAGTCATTCCACCCAAAGGCAGGATCATCCGCATAATGACCTACAACATTTACGGCGCACGCGCCACAAGCCCCGCCAATGCAGCCGATCTGGACGCGCTGGCCGAGGTAATCCGCCGGCAGGACCCCGACTTCGTAACCCTCAACGAGGTGGATGTCTTCACCAACCGCACGGGAAAAGACGTACACCAGGCCCGCGACCTGGCAGCCAAACTCGGTATGGAGTGGCACTTCTCGAAAGCCATCGACCGCGACGGAGGCGAATACGGCGACGCCGTGCTGTCGAAACACCCGATTATAGAGACCCGCAGTTACCGGCTCCCCTGCGCCGCTTCGCAACCGGGCGAGGACCGTTCGCTGTGCGTCATCCGCGTCGAGATCGACGGCAAAGACCTCTATGTCGCCTCGACGCACCTCGATCATCTTTCGGGCGATGCGAGCCGCCTGGTGCAGGCCAATGAGATCCGCCGTATCCGCGACACGGAACTGGACGGAGACCTCATCCTTGCGGGCGACCTCAACGCCATTCCCAGTTCGAACGTCATCGCCACGATGACCGCGTTCCTGACCAATGTCGGAACGATCGACCAATACACTTTCCCGTCGGAGAATCCCACCCGCAAGATCGACTACATACTGTATGCCCCGATCGGACACTTCGGCGTACAGAACTGCACAGTGGTTTCGCGCAGCGACCAGCAGGTCGACGGCGTCGACGCCTCGGACCACCGCCCCGTCGTGGCCGACATCCGGTTCCAGACCGAGGAAGACCTCCCGGAGAATCAGGAATAAAGCGTTCGGAAGATGAAAAAACTGCTATTCACACTCCTCGGGCTGGCAGCGGCACTGACGCTGCCGGCCCAGGATTTCAAGATCACGCATGGCCCGTGGCTGTGCGACATGACCGAAGACGGCGTAACCGTCCTGTGGACTACCAACAAACCCGCTTTGTCGTGGGTCGAGGCAACCGAGGACGACGGACGCAGTTTCTACGCCGCCGAACATACCCGCCACTACGAAACCGTCGCGGGCCGCAAACAGGCGCACAAGACACTGCACGCCGTGCGGCTGAACAACCTGCGTCCCGGAACGAAATACTGCTACCGCATCTTCTCGCAGGAGGTACTCGAATGGAAACACGGAGACAACGTCCTCTACGGCAGGACCGTTGCCAGCAATGTCTACAAACGCGCGCCGTTCCGGTTCCGGACATTCCCGGCAACGGGAACCGACTGTTCGTTCGTCATCCTGAACGACATCCACGGACGCGCCGACGACATGACCGAACTGTGCCGGGAAATCGATTTCGGCAAACACGACTTCGTAATGCTCAACGGCGACATGTCCAACAGCATTGAAAATGAGGAGCAGTTGTTCCGGGATTTCATCGACGCCTCGGTAAACCTTTACGCCTCGGAGACCCCGATACTCTACAACCGCGGCAACCATGAGACGCGCGGCGTCTTCGCCGACCGTCTGCACGACTATTTCCCGACGCGCAACGGCCGTCACTACCAACTCTGCAAAGTCGGATCGGTCTGTTTCTTGCTGCTCGACTGCGGCGAAGACAAGCCTGACACGGACATCGAATACGGAGGGCTTGCCGACTACGACGCCTATCGCCGCGAAGAGTGCGAATGGCTCCGCAGGGCGGTGGCCTCCGAAACCTTCCGCAACGCCTCGGCACGCGTCGTCTTCCTCCATATTCCGCTCGACGGCGGAACGTGGCACGGCAGCAACCACCTCCGGAATCTGTTCCTGCCGATCCTCAACGAGGCCGGCATCAATATCATGTTCTCCGGCCACACGCACCGCTACGGCTTCCACCCGGCAAACGACGAAGTTCGGTTCCCGGTCGTGGTCAACGACAATCAAAGCTACATACGGTGCGACATGACGGGCGACCGAATCGCGATCCGAATCGTCGGTCCCGGCGGACGCGTCGCACACACACACGAATTCCCACTCCGCTAACGAGGCGGAAAAAGCAATGCCCTGCACCGAAACGGTGCAGGGCATCTTCTGTTTTTCAGAGGAAAAGCCGCAGAAATCCGCTGCGGCTGAGCCGGAGCCGAAGCTGGGAGAGCGCCGCCCCGATATGCTTTTCGACGGTCTTGACGCTGATGTTGAGCCGCTCGGCGATCTCCCGGTTTTTCAGGCCTGTCGTGCGGCTCAACAGGAACACCCGGCGGCACTGCTCGGAAAGTCCCGAAATGCAGCAGTCGATCTCCTCGCTCAACTGCGATAACTGGAACTCCTCTTCGATATGGTCGGCGACAAGCGTACGAATACAGACATCCAACTCGTCCAGTCCGGATTCCCCCCCCCGCCATTTTTTGGAGCGCAGCAAATCTATGGCACGGTTCTTCACGGCGACAAACAGCAGCGGCAGCAGCGGCCGGTCGAAGTCCCCCCCCCCCCGCCGTTCCCACAAGGCAAGAAAGACATCCTGCACGATGTCTTCCGACGCCTTGCGGTCATGGACCATCTGAAAAGCCCGTGCACACAAGGGTTCATAGTGATCGCGGAATAGTTGCTGAAAATACGCCGAATGGTTTTCCACAGTTTTCTCAAAATATGTCGGAATACTCCGAATCATTCAAATATAGCGATAATTCGGGAAATTGCAAAATTTGGACTGCCGCCAACTATCTCCGTCTTCGAGTAGATTCCACACCGCAGGGCATCCTGTCCCCGCTGCGCGGGGCACAGGCACAAAAAAGGCAGGACCACTCTTGCGGGTCCTGCCTTTAATTTATCCTGCCGCCGTTACCTTCCGGCGATGCGGCAGTATCTGTCGTAGCGTCCTATCACGTCGTTCACGTAGGCCAGCGTCTGCCGGCTGCCGGTGAATCGTCCGCATCTGACCACTTCGTTCTCGTAGAATTCCGGCTCGGCCTTCAGCGTAAGGTACCGGGCCACGACCTCCCACGAGTTGGGGTTCTCCCCGTTCAGGCGGGCCAGACGGCGGGCGTCGTTCACATGGCCGATACCGCTGTTATACGAGGCCAGGATGATGCTCATGCGGTCTTTTTCAGGTGTCCCTTCCGGAAAACGGAGCGACGACATGATCTTCGACATCAGTTTGTTGGCCAACCAGATATTGGTCCTCGGATCGGTGATCTCGGCCGCGGGGACGTCGAACTGACGCGCCACCGAAGGCATGATCTGCATCAGGCCGCGGGCCCCGCTGCGCGAGGTGATGTCGGGCGTGAAGCGCGATTCGTGGTAGGCGATGGCGCTCATCAGGCGCCAGTCGTGGCCCTCCTCTTCGCTGATGTTGCGAATCAGATTGTCGTAGGCCGAAATGACGTAACTGCCCTCGGGGAGCAGCGAGTGGTGCATCTCGGCCAGTGCGTCCAGTGCGTCGTCCGTCGCGGGTGCGCTGAACTGGGCGTTGAAGCCGTAAAATGTCGTAAGAATGGTTAAGAACGCAAACGTTAATACGGTCTTTTTTAACATAAAATGTTGTTTTGCGGGCAGCTTACACCGCGCAGAACAGCACGTCAATCATAGAATCCCCATGAGATACCGATTTTGAACATGCCCGGATTGAGCGGATAGCGAGCCGCCGAGAAATATTCTCCGTTACCGAACAGTCCCTTGTTCACATGCTGATATTTCAGGAATATCCGCATTCTCTTCCACTTTCCCATGACGAAAGCGTCCATATAGGGGTAATTCCCCGTCTCGACCTCCCGTTGGTTGTAATACACCGACAGAGCCGGATTGTAACCGGGCGCATAATACTTGGTATTATAGCGTCCGTCCAGACCGATCTGCAGGCGCAGCACATCGCGCACGACCCAGAATTCGTAGTAATACGACAGGAAGGCGCTCAAAAGCGGAACGGGTACAACATCTTGATCCGTGCTCCACTGCAACAATACCCTGTTGTCCAAATGAAGTCCGCCTAAGCGGAAATCTTTGCGAGCATACACACTCGTGAGGCTGACGTTGCCGCTGTGCTGGGCGACGTTGCTGTCCGACGCATAGTAAATCTTGTCGGAGACGACTCCCTGCCATGCCCCCGCTTCGAACGCGAAATCGGGAACCGAAAACTTGACCTCGAACCGAGTTTCAATCTCCTTGCTTAAAGGAGTGTTCCATATATAATGGTTAGAGAACAGATTCTCCTGCCAGTAGGTCGGTGAACGGCGGTCCATCGAGAACCGGCCTTCGAGAATCAGGGGGTGTCCGCGCAGATAGCCTTTCAGCGCGAGGTGCGCGCCGATCGAGAGATCTCCGCCTCTGTATCCCGACGGGTAGAAACGGAGGTTTCCGTCCCAGTCGACATATTTCTTTATCTTTCCGCTGACGGAGCCGTAAAAGAAGTAACTCGTCTTGTTGACCTTCGTGTACTTCCCCGTCAGGTAATCTTTCAGTTCGAATTGCGAGTAGGTGTGCATGTCGATGCCGATGCCGGCGTCGAGCGTCCCCACGATTCCGTTCCGGTCCCAGGGCTGCGCCTGCACGAAGAAGCGGTTCGAAATGTTCCGCTCGTAGATCGAGTCGCGCGTCTCCGCAGGGTTGATGAACCAGTTGTCGTAATAATGCCCCTCCGCGGAGACGAAATCGCCGTTCTCGTCCCGGTGGTCCCGTTCATTCGTATAAGGCTCGTTCCTGTCGGTGTAGACCTTGCTCCACGAACTGTACTCGAACGAATGGCCGATATACACCGCCGAGAGGTTCGCCATCGAGAAATCGCTCTCCGTGAGCCGTTGCAGCGGGATGCCGTAGGACTGCGTGACGAAGAAGGCGTTGTTGCGGTAGAGGTTCCTGGCCTCGGCGTCGGCCAGCCGCATCGGCACGCCCGAAGGCATCTCGAACGTCGTATCCGCAATGGCCCACTCGCCGACCACGCCGCCGTTCTCCTGCTGCTCGATGTGGTTGTTGTAGTAGCCCGCATGGACCGAATACCGCCTGCCCGTGTGGCTGACGGCCACCGCAAGGTTGTGGTTCTTGGTCCGCGACCAGACGTACTGGCCGCGCGTGCCCCGCGCCTTGTAGTCGATGTTGAAACCCGTCGTCGGAGAGATGTTCTGCGCATGCATGATGCCGAAATTCTCCTCACGGAAACGCTTCTGCCCCGACTCCGCGTAATTCATCCGGATCATCGGCTTCTTCGTGTTGTAGAAGGGCACGTTCTCCATGTTGTAGGTGTACGCGTAGTAGGGACTCGCAAAACTGAAGTCAAAGAACTGCGGACGCCGGAAATAGTTCAACGGCAGCGACGTCTGGCCCAAAGCCCCCTGGGCGATGTCGCCCACGTCCTCCCGGTAGAACGGATAGTCGATCCGGTAATCGGTCAGCGTGGTGTCCAAAGGCCCGATCTCGACGCGGTTGAAATCGCGGCTCACGTGCCATTTGAAGTTGTTCAGCGCGCGGATCGAGTCATTGAAAAAATAGGACTCGAGCGGCTTGCGGATTTTCCGTTCCTTCTTGGTGGTGTCCTGCGGCTGCTGGTTCTCGCCCTCCTCGCCTTCGGTCTGCTCGTAGGGATTGCTGCCGTAGAGGTTACCCGTCTGGCCGTTGCGCTGCGCGCGCTGCAAGGTCTTCGCATCGAAGCCCTGGGAGCGCACCGCCTCGGGCGCTGCAAAAAACAGACCGAGCAGGAGCGTCAGCAATATGCGGTTCGAAAATCTCGACATGTCAGCCAAAGAGCGGAAATCCGCGGCAAATGTAATTAAAAAATTTTAAATATACAACTATTCGGCTTTCCCACAGCCTTTTGTCCGGCAGGCAAGCCCCCGCACGAGCGAAACGAGGATATACAGCACGATGATCGCCGGCACGGCGTAACCGCGCAGGAGGACGGCCGTCACGACGGCCGCGATGATGAATCCGTAGCGCAGTTCGTTCCCTTTCCAGCCGAAGCCGTGGAATTTGAGGGCGAACATCCTCAAATTCGAGATCATCAGCAGTCCCACGACCACGGCAATGGCCGAAATCGCCTCGCGCGGAAGTTCCAGTCCGCTGGTCTCGAACAACAGCCCCAGCGAACCGCAGAGCATCGCCGCCGCCGGGCTGGGCAGTCCGCAGAACTCCGTGCGCTGCGTGTCGTCGATATTGAATTTCGCCAGCCGCAACGCGGCGCAGGCCGTAAAGACGAAAACGACCAGCCCCGGATACCCTTCGGGCAGCCAGATGCCGGGCATCCATTGATAGAGCGAATACATGATCGCCGCCGGGGCCAGTCCGAATGAGATGTCGTCGGCCAGCGAATCGAGTTGCAGCCCGATGGGCGAACTCTGGTTGAGCAGACGCGCTGCGAAGCCGTCGAAAAAGTCGAACACGGCGGCCAGAACCATCAGGCCGAAGGCCAGCTTCAGGTCGCCCCAAACCAGCGCCGAAACCACCGCCACCGAACCGCAGAACAGGTTCGACAGAGTCAGCAGATTGGGTATCGTGAAGAGTTTGATTTTCATTGCCGGGGCGAAAATTTAATTTTCCAATAGGCGGCAAAGTTACTAAAATATTTTTATCTTTGTCGAAGTTAACTCCATATAATAACTCATGTCAAGCAATAAATATTGTGTCATCATGGCGGGCGGCATCGGGACGCGCTTCTGGCCCAAGAGCCGGCAGTCGATGCCCAAGCAGTTCCTCGACATTCTCGGGACGGGCAAATCCTTCATCCGCCACACCTACGAACGCTTTGCAAAA
>ENA-ORTY01002992-ORTY01002992.1-human-gut-metagenome-genome-assembly--contig:-NODE-2992-length-15174-cov-4.774522_pt1 | contig 15174 bp, 21 predicted proteins | sample MGYA00241917_ERZ509198 | MGnify/ENA primary metagenome ERZ509198 (study PRJEB26280, sample SAMEA2338857) | human gut metagenome | biome: human gut; feature: human-associated habitat; material: faeces...
TTTATTCGAAGGACGAATCCATCTGATTAATATTGAAACACAAGTAAAGTATAAAGATTTACTCAATAATGCCAAAAAGATTAATAATGTTATATCTGTACCTGTATAATAAGATGTCTGATTAAATTGCGAAAAAATGGTAAATACAATTAATTCACAAAGACTCATGATGCATGTGAGAATCATGGAATGAAACAGGCAGGATGACCATTTTGCAGTACATAAAACCTGCATGATAATAAAATTTATCAATATAAAAGCAGTACCATTGAGTGGGAAAAAATCAATGAAAGAACATAGATACAGAATCCCGTAACCAATAGAAATAACAATAATCTGCAGTACATTAGAAACTTTTGCAGAGAATATACGGTTAATATAATAATAACAGATGATCGCCTCTGCAATAAAAATAATGAGATATAGTAAAATATTTTCCAATAGAATCACCTTCTACTTTCCAGATAGAGTAAAAACGCATCTTTGAATTGTGTGTATTTTCTTCGAGTCAGATAAGCACGATATTGATTGTTGCATAAATAAATCAGCGAACGATCAAAGCTCGAAACATGATCCAAATTAACAATAAAGCTGCGATGAGACTGGAAGAAACAAGGCATATGAAGTTCGTTCATCCAGTAGTTAATATTGTGAACAGAGGGGTAATCGCCTTCTGAGGTATAAACAATTGTTTTATGGTTATGTGCTTCAATGAAAAAAATGTCTGTAGATAAGACGATAAACATTCCATCTTTTGTTTCAATGGATACTTTAGTAATAGATGTATTATATAAAGCAATGGCATCCTGCAAATTCCTGAAAATGCGTTGTTTATCCAGAGGTTTTGACAAGTAACGGAATACGTGAAAACGCATTGCTTCATCGAGGTATTGAGAATATGAAGTTACAACAAAGATAATAGTATTCTTATTTTTTTGTTTAAGTTCATTTCCTATATAGATTCCATTCATACCGGGCATTTCTATATCCAAAAAAACAATGTCCTTATCACCGGTATCATTAAGCAAATCCTGCCCATTGTTGTAAATAGAAATTTCCGGAAGCTTCAGGGAATTTTTCTGAAAAAAGCTAACTAATATTTTCTTTAGTTCTTGAGTAAATTCAATATCATCATCACAAATTATAATCCGCATAAAAAACTCCTTATAGGTAAATTTGATAGAAGTATTATACTATAAAGCGATTATAAGTGCTAATGGTAAATGTGAAAATATATTTCATTTAAATATGTTATATAAAATTTTTTTCATTCCACGAAGTTCTATTTCGTTTTATTAAGAGCTCAATAATTTGAGAAGCAAGTTTAATATCGTCTTCACTGCACAGACTCAAAGCTTCTGTAATATTTTGAGGAATATTATTCGCATGAACATTACCTAACAGAAGATAATCAGGAGTAACTTTTAATTCTTCACAAATTTTTAAAAACATATCTAGGCTAGGCTTTTCTCTTCCGTTTTCAATGGAGGAGATGTGGTTATTGGAAATATCCAATCTTTCAGCCAGTTCACTGTTTTATATGTAATTCTTTTCGTCTCAGTTTTATTCTATTTCCCATAGACTGATATTGATTAAGTGTTTTCAATTTTGCGTCCTCCTTTTCGTACTTTTATAATATCAAGACTTTTATATAATAAAAAGAATGCTAAAAAGTAAAAATCTGTATGACATTATTTTTTAAATATGCTATACATTTTTTTTCTGTATAACATTTAGAAATAGAAGGAAAATAATGGATTTGAACCAAATTAGTGAATTCTATATGCATTCGTGAAAATAGTATCGTTTTTTGTGAATATATAGATTATCCTAAAGATGTTTCTAAACTATGTTTCAATGATAAAAAGAATAGGGGGTGATATTTGTATGACAAAAAAAGTTGTATCTAGAAAGATAGCTGAATTGGTTGCTACATCATTAAATAAATTACTTGTATTAGAGGCAAATTCTGCATCTTGTTTAGTGCTTTATGAACCAAAAGTGCCAAATAGATTAGAAAAGTATAGGAAAGGCAAAACCCAGTGAAATATTTATCAAAATATATATGTGAATGGTTGGTCAGGAAGGAAGCTATTCAAGCGGAAGAAAAGGAATTGTACGAATATGCTATATATAGTTTCTTTTTAAATATTGCTCCAATAGTAATTGTATTAATTATAGGCAGTTTGTTAAAAAAAGAGAAGGAGAGCATAATAGTTATTTTGCCATTTATGTGTATCCGCAAATTTAGTGGAGGGATGCATGCAAAAAAAGCTTGGGTATGCGTTATATCTTCCTGTATAGTATTGTTTTTTTGGGTGTGGGTAGTTGATAAGTTAAGTGCGGATACTTTATTAAATATATTAGTATTCTGTGCAATATTTAGTTTAGCATTATTTAGCCCTATAGATTCTGAAAGACGTCATTTGAATACAGATCAGAAAAAACAGTATAGAATTATAACAATATTCATAACGATAATATTTTGGGTGATATATGAATTATTACTGTATATGGAATTTGAGGTATATGCAGTATGTATTGCAGAAGGAATTATGTTGACTGCAATATTACAGATTCCATGTGTAGTAAAAAAATATGAAAGAAATTTAAATAGTTAAATGACCAAAAAAGTGATAAAAATGTCGTTTCGAGTAAAAGGGATTGATTTTAGTGGCTGTTTGAATATACTGAAGTTAATCATTGAAACATATTAGAAAGTAATAAAAGGAGAATGAATTATGGTTAAAAAAGTAAGGGATTAAAAAAATCAGGAGCGTTAGTATTAACAGCTATGTTAACAGTGTTGTCGATGAGCACTACAACTTTTGCTACTCCATTATCGTATGCTTCTGAAGAAGGAATAGGAATAGAAGTTCAAAGTCCAACCGGGATGACAGGTGCGCGATCTACAACTAATGATAGTGCTGTTTCTGTAGCTGGTGGAAAACTTTGGACTACATGGAAAGCTGGTGGAATGTTTAGAGCTAATTATGATCACAGCAAAAAGACACATAGATGCTCAGTTACAAATGATCATGGAGAAATTAAAAGAAGTGAATGGGCATCAAAAGGAACAAGAGCGGTATCACCCTGGTTGTTTCAGACATTTTCCAATAACAAAGCATATGCAGCGACTAAATAAATGAAAATCCTAATCCCCCAGCTATGCTGGGGAGAATGGAGTAAGCAGGAGCATGTAGGATATTACTAAAAAGCCTCCTATGCTAAAATGAGAATGGTGTTGCAAGCCAAACTCAAAATTTAGTATAGGAGGCGGTCCAAGATGGACAATAAGAGTTTATCACATGTACGTTGGAAATGCCAATACCATATATTTTTCATTCCAAAGTACAGAAAGAAAGTGTTGTATGGAAAGTTGAAAGCAGATGTAAGAGATATAATTTCTACATTGTGTAGGTATAAAGATGTAGAGATTATAGATGGCGCAGTATGTGAAGATCATATTCATTTAAGTGTAGCAATTCCACCCAAGTATAGTATTTCAAAATTTATGGGGTACTTAAAAGGAAAGAGCACGCTAATGATATATGACAGACATCCAGAGTTACAGAGCAAATGGGATAAAGCATTCTGGCCAGAGGATATTACGTTTCAACAATTGGTAATATTACAGAAGATGCAATAAAGAAATACATAAGAGAGCAGGCAGAAGAATCAAGAAAAGAAGATTCAAGTAGTACCGCTTTATAAGCGGACCAGTAACAATGCTTGCGATACCCGCCCTTTTGGGCGAGCATGTAATCGGCCCTTATGAGGGCCAACCCAAACCACCACTTGAAGTGGTGGTTATGACTTAGAAATAAACATAGAGTCAGAAATTTTATTATATTTAAAATTACTTTATCCAATCTAATAATATTTTTTCTTCTAAAAACTACTTTTTCATAAAATGGTTTTTTATACTTATTTTTTATTTTTTCATATCTGAAAATATGATATACTTATATTAGTGAACGGATGTGGACAATGTCCACAAGAAGTCCACGTTAGAGAAATACTTATAGCACAGGTAATATCATAAATACAAATAATATAGATGTTACCTAGTCTGGAAAAGCCTGAAATACAGGTAATATTATAAATACAAATAATATAGATAATATGGGAGTACAAAGTTCTTGTGGAAGTGGCAAAAAGTACAAAAACTGTTGTGGCAAATAAGCTTACAAAGCCTTATAAATAAAGGACTTGCAAACTCAATTTTTAGGTAATTTTAACTTGAAAAAGGCGTTTAGATAAGTTTTAGATAAGTTTTTTTGCTTAAACCAACCTTAAAATAAAGTATATATGATACAATAATAAGGGACGTGATACTAATGAAAAAAGTATATTTAAATGTTCCTTCAAAGGATGATTTGCATTATAGACAAGAATGGATGAATGATCCAAAAATAATGAATTATAATGCTGGATTTGATATGAATTTAAAAGGTTATGATAAAGCAACAGAAACTATATCAAAAACTGATGAAGAAATGATAGAATGGTATAATAAATGGGATAATAAAGAACCTGATAGGTATTTTGCTTATATATACGTTGATGGAATAGAAGAACCTATTGGAGAAGTATATTATTATCCTGACGGTGATATTCATTCAATGGGAATACTAATTAGTGATAAGTATAGAGGAAAAGGATACTCTTATTCAGCATTAATAGAATTAGAAAGAATAAAGTATTTGATCAAGATAGTGTTGTTAAACAATTGTTAATAACTAAGGATATGTATTTTAATAATTAGGAAGTTGTAATAGATGAAAATAATAGAATATGAAGAGAAATATCTTGAAGACGTTAGAGATTTATTAACAGAACTTGAAGAATATATTGTATCCATTGATAAAGATGAATTAGATCAAGTTCATCCTAAATATCATGAGAAGATGGCATTAGTTGATTTGGATGAAATAAATAATAATGATGGTATATGCTATTTAGCAATTGAAAATAATAAAGCAATCGGACTTATTATGGGTACGATTCCTACATATGACGAATATGATTATTTAGATTATAAATGTCCTAAAAAAGGAATAATTACCGAATTAATAGTTACATCTAAAATAAGAAGTAAAGGTGTTGGACAAGCTTTAATGGATAAGATGGAAGAATATTTTAAGTTTAATAATTGTGAATATGTTTTGGTTGATGTTTTTGCTTATAATGAAAATGCTATTAATTTTTATAATAAAAAAGGATATCATCCTAGAATGTATACCGATATCAAAAAGCTGTAATAAAAAATAAATTTTTTTAGATAAGTTATTAGATAAGTTGTTGAATAAAAACTTGCAATATTTCAATAAAAAAATATAGATTTAAAATAAAAAACACCAATTAAAAAGGAAAAAATTACAAGGTTGTTTTAATATCTTACCATGTGGAAGTGGCAAAAAGTACAAAAACTGCTGTGGAAAATAGCATAAAATAAAGACTGTTGATAGTACACTGTTCAACAGTCTATTTTAAAAATATATGATATAATTTAGTTTGTTGCGACTAAAGGGAGGAAAAGATATGAGAGAGATACAAATAAATAGAGTATATAAGCATTTTAAAGGAGATTATTATTTAGTAGTTGATGTTGCAAATGATTCTGAAACAAAAGAAAAATATGTTGTATATAGAAGACTATATGGAGATGGAAGCCTTTGGATAAGACCACTTGATATGTTTTTAAGTGAAGTTGATCATAATAAATATCCAAATGCAAAACAAAAATATAGGTTTGAATTACAAGAAATTGAGAGCGTTGCTAAATAAGAAAAAGGAGAAAAATAAAATGAAAGAAATTAAATTAAAAATAGAAGGAATGCATTGTGCAGGATGTTCTAATAGATTAGAAAAAATATTAAATAATGTAGATGGAGTAGAAAGCGCTAAAGTAAGCTTAGAAGAAAAATCAGCTGATATAAAATATAATGAGGAAGAGGTAGAATTAAATACAATTCTTCAAGAAATAGAAGATGCGGGTTTTAAAGGAGAATAATACATGAAAAAGGTATTATTAAAAATAGATGGAATGACTTGCAGTGCTTGTTCATCAGGCCTAGAAAAGTATTTAAACAAACAAGATGGAATAAAACAAGCAAATGTAAATTTAGTTATGAATAATGCAAATATTGAATATGATGAACAAAAATTAACACTAGAGCAAGTTGAAAAATTTATAGAAAAAGCGGGATTTACAAGTTTAGGAATTGACACATTTGAAAAAGAGAGTAAGAAAAAAGGTGCTGAGAAATATAAACTAATTGCAATAACAATAATATCATTAGTAATATTATATATATCAATGGCACACATGGTAGGTTTACCATCTATTCCATTTTTAAATATGATGTATCATCCTGTAAATTATGCAATTGCGTTATTAATATTAACTATAGTTGTTATAACTTTAGGAAAAGATATTTTGAAAAATGGATATAAAAATTTAATACACAAAACACCTAATATGGACACTTTAGTAATGATTGGAGTATTAGCAAGTTTCATATATAGTATATACGGCACAATTCAAATATTAAAAGGAAATGCTCAGTACGTAGAAAATTTATATTATGAGTCAGCTGCAATTGTTATATTTTTTATTGAAATAGGCAGATATATCGAAAACAAAAATAAAGATAAAACAAAAGAGGCACTAAAACAGCTTATGACAATAACTCCTAATAATGCAACAATTTTAAAAGATGGACAAGAAGTAAAAGTTACATTAGATGAAATTAAAAAAGGTGATATTGTTATTTGCAAACCAGGTGAAAAAATAGCAGTTGATGGAGAGGTCGTTCAAGGAACTACACATATAAACGAATCATTTATAACAGGGGAGAGTGTACCTGTAAAAAGAGAAGTAGGCTCTAAAGTAATTGCAGGAAGTATAAATTATGAAGGAACTATTCAATATAGAGCAGAGAAAATAGGCAAAGAATCAACTGTTTCAGAAATAGTAAAACTAGTAGCACAAGCAACAAGTACAAAAGCTCCAATAGCTAAAATAGCAGATAAAATAAGTGGATATTTTGTACCAACTGTTTTAGTAATTGCTATAATTATATTTGGTATATGGTTAATAATTTCTAAAGATTTTTCTGTTGCAATAAATATATTTGTAAGCATATTAGTTGTGGCATGTCCTTGTAGTCTTGGCTTAGCAACTCCACTTGCAATTGTTATTGCATCTGGAAATGCAAGTAGAAAAGGAATATTAGTAAAATCAAGTGAGACATTAGAAAATGCTCATAAAGTAAAGACTATTTGCTTTGATAAAACAGGAACATTGACAAAAGGAACTTTAACAGTTTCTAGGATGTATAACTATAGTAATAAAGATGAAAAAGAATTATTAAAAGATATAGCAAGTCTAGAAAATAAATCAGAACATCCAATAGCAAGAGCAATTGTAAATAAAGCACAAGAAGATAATATTAGTTTGATAGATGTAAAAGATTTTAAAGCTATTCCTGGATTTGGAATAGAGGGAAAAACATCTGATGAAAAGCATTATTTAATTGGTAATAAAAAACTAATGTTAGAAAATAATGTTGAACTAGCAAATAGCGAAGATGAGCAAAAACTAATAAGTGATGGAAATAGTATTTTATTTGTAAGCTTAAATAAAAAGTTAGTAGCCTTGTTAGGTGTAAGTGATGTTATAAAAGAGAATGTTCCACAAGTAATAACAGAATTAAAGAGCAAAAACATTGATGTTGTAATGCTAACAGGTGACAATGAAAAAACAGCAAACGTAATTGCTAATCAAATAGGAATAACAAATGTTGTTGCAAATGTTACTCCAAAAGAAAAGGCAGAAACTATAAACAAACTAAAGGAAAAAGGATTAGTAATGATGTGTGGAGATGGAATAAATGATAGTGTTAGTTTAGTAACTGCTAATATTGGAGTTTCTGTATCAAGTGGTACAGATATTGCAAGAGATTCAGCTCAAGTTATTATTATGAATGACAACTTAGAGAGAATAAATGATTTATTAGATATTAGTAGTAAAACTGTAAGAAATATAAAGCAAAATCTATTTTGGGCGTTTTTCTACAATGTATGTATGATTCCAATTGCAGCAGGAATTTTACAACCATTAGGAATCACACTAAATCCAATGATTGCAGCGTTTAGCATGACAATTAGTAGCTTAACAGTAGTACTAAATGCATTAAGATTAAGAAGGAAGTAGTAAATTATGAACTATTTAGATACAGTAAATAAAAGAACTTTAGAATACTTTAAAGTATTAGAGCCAGATTTTCCAGAATGGTTATGGGAATATATAAATACAGAGGCTTTATTTAAACAAAACTATATAAGTGTTACTTGCGGGACAATTTATAGTGATTTATTTGAAAGCAGTTATTTTTATTCAAGTTTAGATCATTCGATTGGTGTAGCTTTAATAGTTTGGCATTTTACACATGATAAAAAACAAACTCTAGCTGGACTTTTTCATGATATTGCAACACCAGTATTTAAACATTGCATAGATTTTTTAAATGGTGATTATATGACTCAAGAGTCAACAGAAGACTTAACTACAGAAATAATATCAAATTCCTCTGAAATAATGAGCTTATTGAAGAGAGATAATATTAAATTAGAAGAAGTAAATGATTATCATAAATATCCTATAGCAGACAATGATACGCCAATGCTTTCTGCTGACAGATTAGAATATACTTTATCAAATGCATTATTCCACTATAATAAATTAAACTTGCAAGAAATTGAAGAAATATATAATGATATAATAATTCAATCAAATGAAAATAATGTGTCAGAATTAGGCTTTAAAACTTTAGATATTGCAATGAGATTTGTTAGAGTAATGTCTAAGTTGGCTATAATTTATTTTGAAGAAAGAACAAGATACTCAATGCAATTTTTAGCAGATATAGTTAAAAAAATAAATGAAGAAAAGTTAATAACAATAGATGATTTATATTGCAAAAAGGAAAGTGATATAATTAGGATTATTGAAAACTCTAAATATTCAAAAGTATATGATATATGGAAAACTGCTAAAATGGTTAATATATCACAACAACAACCTGAAAATGTATATTTTGTTCACCATGGAGCCAAAAGAAGATATATTAACCCTTTAGTTAATGAAAAAAGAATAACATTGATTGAAAAAGAAGCAAAAGAGCTTATAGATAAAGTGTTAAATTATGATATGTCAGCATATATTTGGCTGGATTTTGATTTTTAAAAAAGGATGTGAGAAGATGTTAGATTTAGAAGAAAACTCTAAAAAATTACAAGAACTAAAAAAACGTTTAGAACAGATAGGTGATTCACTTTGATGTAGAAAACAAAGAAAAAGAGTTAAAAGAGTTAGAAAGTAAAACAACTGAAAACGATTTCTGGAATGATACAGATAATAGCTCAAAAGTTTTAAAACAAATTAATAGCTTAAAATCAAAAGTAGAAGGCTTTAAAAAATTAAATAATGAACTCAATAATTTACTTGAAATGAGTGAGCTTTTACAAGTTGAGGAAGACGAAGAATTAGCTAAAGAGTTGTTGAAGTCTACATATACATTAGAAAAAGACATAGAAAAATTGGAAATAACTACTTTATTATCTGGAAAGTATGATAACAATAATGCAATACTAACTATTCATCCAGGTGCAGGAGGAACAGAGGCTCAAGATTGGGCTGAAATGTTATATAGAATGTATACAAGATGGGCGAATGCTAATGGTTATGAAGTAAAAGAACTTGATTATCTTGAAGGTGATGAAGCAGGGCTAAAAAGTGTTACATTTTCTGTTAATGGTGACTATGCCTATGGATACTTAAAAGGCGAAATGGGAGTACATAGATTAGTTAGAATTTCGCCATTTGATGCAGGTGGAAGAAGACACACATCTTTTGCTTCTGTTGAGGTTTTACCAGAAATAACAGATGATATTGAATTAGATATCAACCCTGACGATATAAAAATGGATGTTTATAGAGCGTCTGGTGCAGGTGGTCAACATATAAATAAGACATCATCTGCAGTAAGACTAACACATATTCCAACAGGAATTATTGTAGCATGTCAAACTGAACGTTCACAATTTCAAAACAGAGATACTGCAATGAAAATGCTAAAATCTAAACTATTAAATTTAAAAGAAAAAGAGCAAAAAGATACAATTGACGAATTAAAAGGCATACAAATGGATATTGCATGGGGAAGCCAAATTCGTTCTTATGTATTTTGTCCATATACTTTAGTAAAAGACCATAGAACTAATTATGAGGTTGGAAATGTTCAGGCTGTAATGGATGGAGATTTAAACGGATTTATTGATAGTTATTTAAAATTCAATTTAGAAAAGTAACAAAAAAGTTTAATAAACATATTATATACAAGTCAAGTTTAAAATTAAATTGGCTTGTATTTTTTGTATAAGGATTAGTGGTTCTTATGAAAGTAATTAAATTTGGAGGAAGCTCAATTGCTGATACTAATAAGCTAAAACTAGCTGCGCAAAAGACTATTTCATTTTTAGAAAGTGGGGAAAAGGTAGTTGCTATTTTATCAGCGCAAGGTAAAACAACAGATAATTTAATAAAAGAAGCAAAAGAATTGACAGATAAGCCAAATAAAAGAGAGCTAGATGTTCTAATGTCTGTTGGAGAGCAAATGGCGTGCAGCAAGTTTGCAATATTATTACATAGCTTAGGCTATAAAGCTGTTTCATTAACAGGATGGCAAGCTGGAATAGTAACTGACTCAAATTATACAGAAGCTAAAATTCAAGACATATACCCTAAAATGATTTGGAATGAACTAGAGAATAATGATGTTGTGGTTGTAACAGGCTTTCAAGGAATAAATGAAAATAACAATATAACAACATTAGGAAGAAATGGCTCAGACACGACAGCTATAGCAATTGCAGCTGCTTTAGAAGAGGAAGAATGCTATATTTTTACAGATACAAATGGTGTTTATGATAAAGATCCATATAAGTATAAAAATGCAAAAAAGTTAGATTACATTTCTTATGAAGATATGGAAGGAATGGCTAAAAATGGAGCTAAAGTCTTACATGATAGGTGTGTAGTATTAGCTAAAAAATATGGTGTAAAAATAATAGTTAAAAATACATTTAATGATGAAATAGGAACAATTGTAGGAAAGTAATAAATACTTTCCTTTAATTTTGTTCTAAATGAGACAAGACCTGAATATATATAAATAGACTTGTTTTTAAGGAGTGATGGATATGCCATTAGAAGAAAGAAAATCAATGTCAAGTATGACAAATGTTATTCAAAATATTGTTTTAGAAAATAGAGAGAAATTAAATATTACAGGAGTATTAGATGTACTTAGTTTTGATGACCAAATAGTTATTTTAGAAACTGAATTAGGTTTGCTTACAGTAAAAGGAGAAAATTTAAGAATAAATAAATTAAGCTTAGATACATCAGAAGTGACAATAGATGGCACAATATATCAACTTGCATATAGTGAAAAAGATAGTATGGAGAAGGGTGGAGGTTTTCTAGGAAAAATCTTTAAATAGGCTGAGAAGGGAATGAGTTTAAAATGGAGCAACTACTTTGTTTAATTGCTTTCACAGTTACAGGATTAGTTATAGGTGTTTTATTTGATGTTTTTAGAATATTACGTAGAAGTTTTAAAACAGCTGATTGGCTAACAACTTTACAAGATATTTTGTTCTGGATATTAGCAGGTTCTATTACACTATTTTCTATATTCAAATTTAATAATGGAGAAATTAGAAGTTACATATTTATTGGAATTGCATTAGGAGTATTAATATATATGTTAACACTTAGTAAATATATAGTAAAATATTCAGTTATTATAATAAAATTTATTAAAAAGATAATATCCTATCCGGTAAACTTAATTTTTAAAATATTTAATTTTTTACTTATTAAACCTATAAAATTTTTAGCACAAAAATTATCTACATTTTTCAAAAAAATATTTCAAAATGCGACAAAAATTATGAAGAAAAAAGAAAAAAATAAAATTAAATTGCAAGAAAAAGAAGGAATTTTATGAAATTTGTAGAAAAAATAATTATAGTGTGTTATAATATTATAAGAAATTAATTAAGGAATGAAAGTACAGATGAAAAACAAGAAAATAAATTTTAAAAGAATTATAATTATTGCTATATTAATTTATGTTGTTTATACATTTTTTGTTCAACAAAAAGAGTTAAATGCATATAAAGCAGATAGCAAAAGATATACAGAACAAATTGCTGCAGAAGAAGAAAAAAAGGAGCAATTACTTGAGACAAAGGCAAATATAAATTCAAAAGAATATATTGAAGAAGTAGCTAGAGAAAAACTAGATATGTATTTGCCAAATGAAAAGGTATACATAGATATCAGCAAATAATTTATATACTAATAAATGCACTTATATAATGAGAAAGTTCATTCTTTCTCATTATCATATACAATCTATATTTATTCAATTATTTTAATTCTAACTTTAAAATCCAAAGAAATTAGTCAAATAAAATAAAAAACAAGGACAAGCTTTATTTTGTCTGTTTATATAAATTTAATAATGGAGGGAATTATATGGATTTAGAAAATTATACATTAGTAGAATTGCGTCAACTTGCAAAAGAAAAGGGGATAAAAAACACTTCAAAGCTAAAAAAAGAGGAAATTATAGAAAAATTATTGAAATTGGAAAATGAATCAATTGAAGCAAAAGAAATTGAATATGATGGGAGCTACGTTGCAACAGATGTAACTACAAGCAGTCTTGCTGAATCTTCAAATGGATCATACAAATTAACAAATGCAGATGACCAAATTGTTGAAGGAATATTAGAAGTATTACCTGATGGATATGGATTTTTAAGAGGAGAAAATTATTTATCAACTCCAAAAGATGTATATATATCACCGATACAAATCAGAAGATTCAAGTTAGATAAAGGTGATAAAGTAAAAGGAATTGCAAGATTACCAAAAGAAGGAGAAAAATTTCCAGCACTAATTTATGTTGGTGAAGTTAATGGAGAATCTCCAGAAAAAGCATATAGAAGACAAAAATTTGATGATTTGACTCCTATTTATCCAGACGAAAGAATTAGATTGGAAACAGTTCCAAATGAATATGCAATGAGAATTATTGACTTAATGTCACCAATTGGAAAAGGCCAAAGAGGAATGATAGTTGCTCCACCTAAAGTTGGAAAAACTACATTATTAAAGAAAATTGCAAACAGTATTACAACAAATAATCCAGAAATAGAATTAATTGTTCTTTTAATAGATGAACGTCCAGAAGAAGTTACAGACATGAGACGTAGCATTAAAGGAGATGTTATATATTCTACTTTTGATGAATTGCCTGAACATCATGTTAAGGTAGCAGAAATGGTACTGGAAAGAGCCAAGAGACTAACAGAGCAAAAGAAAGATGTAGTTATATTATTAGATAGTATTACTCGTTTAGCAAGAGCATATAACTTATCTATCCCATCTTCAGGAAGAACATTATCTGGTGGTTTAGATCCAAGTGCATTACATAAACCTAAAAAATTCTTTGGAGCAGCTAGAAATATAGAAAATGGGGGAAGCTTAACAATTCTTGCTACAGCTTTAATAGAAACAGGCAGTAGAATGGATGATGTTATATTTGAGGAATTTAAAGGCACTGGTAATATGGAAGTTCACTTAGATAGAAAATTATCAGAAAAGAGAATTTTCCCAGCAATTGATATAAACAAATCTGGAACAAGAAGAGAAGAACTATTATTAACTCCAAAAGAATTAGAAACAGTATTTGCATTAAGAAAAGCAATGTCAACAATGTCTGTTGCAGATGTTACTGAAGAATTAATTACACAAATGGTTTCAACAAAGAATAACAATGAATTTTTAGATAAAATGTCATACTTCTTGAAAAATGCAAAATAATAAACGAAATAATAAAGGAAGAATAAAATATGGTAATTTCACTTTCAGGAGAAAAGAAAGATAAAAGAAATGGACATTTAGTAAATGAAGATGTATTTTATACGGATGAAAATATCACCATACTTATGGATGGAGCGACAGGTTTAGGAGATAATGAATTAGATGTATATAAAACTTCTGCTGAATGGTATGTAGCTGAATTACTTCAATATTTAAAGTCTAAATTGGTAAATCAAGAAAATATAGAATTAGAAGAGACGGTTAAATCTGCTATAGAGTATATGAAAGAAAGAATCGAAGCAAAAGAAGAAGAACTAGGAATAAGGTTGAAACCTTATGAAGTACCATCTTCAAGCTTGGTTATTTCAAGGAAAAGGGGAGAGTTTTTAGAACTTTTCTCTTTAGGTGATTCAATTATCTTAATCAAACATAAAAGTAATGATACTGTTGAAGAAATAAGAGATTGTAATTTACATAAATTAGATAACAATGTATGGAAATTAATGAAAGATATATCAATTGTTGAAGATATCACAATAAAAGAAGCAAGAAATAAACCAGAAGTAATAGAACTGTTAAGAGAGAATAGACAATTAAAAAACAAAGTTGGTGGATATTATATAGCGAGTAATGATTCTTCAGTAGTTTCATATGCATATCAAAGAAAATACAAATTAAATGAACTTGAAAAAGTTTTTGTATGTACAGATGGATTTGATATAGATGTACTTGGCATGACAAAAGAAAAATTTATGCATAATATTTCAGATAATAATATTGAATATTATGCAAAAGAAATAAAAAGAAAATTGTTAGAAGATAAAAACTGGGAAAAATATCAAAATAGATTTAAAGATTGTGACGATATTACAGCAATTAAGGTTTTATAATTTAATATAACATACAACTAAAGAGTAGTTTTAAAGCTGCTCTTTTTATTGTATAGTAAAATTTGTGATGTATACAAATAAGGATTTAATAAATTGAATAATGATTGAAAAGAGGGTAGTGTTAAGAAATATTACTTTAAATTATATTGCACCAATTGCACAAAATCAAAGTTTTGTGCAATTGGGTGGAGAGAAATTTGTCTATATACCTTATATAGCTCCTCTCCTACTACTTTTAGCTATTATTTGGCTTATATAGTATATATGCCTATAGTTTATTATTTTATATTCAATCTAATTATTATATTTATAATCTTA
>ENA-ORTY01003002-ORTY01003002.1-human-gut-metagenome-genome-assembly--contig:-NODE-3002-length-15152-cov-73.503742_pt1 | contig 15152 bp, 16 predicted proteins | sample MGYA00241917_ERZ509198 | MGnify/ENA primary metagenome ERZ509198 (study PRJEB26280, sample SAMEA2338857) | human gut metagenome | biome: human gut; feature: human-associated habitat; material: faeces...
TAATTTGTAACCACAGAAAGGGTAACTATCCCGAAAAAAACTGAATACTGAATACTGAACACCTTTAGGCACTAATTAGTTTACTCCGCAAGGGGTATTCCATTCGGGATGTGGCAAAAGTTAAGTGGAAGGAGCGTGAGTACGGTGCAACGAGTTAAGCGATTAAAAACACACAATCACAGCAATAAAACTATTAATTTTACGTTCTTTTCAAAATGGGGTTGTGCAATAGTGGCTTAAAGGCTAAAAGCACTACCTTTGAATGCTGTTAAATATGGTAATGTTCAAAGTCACAATTTGTGATATTGGAAAAATGAATATAAATATGACAGATAAAATAGAAAAAAAAGAGACAACCTTTGCAGTGCCGTACAATGGCGAGGACAACAACGATTATGTCGATGGCAAGGGCTTCTGCTGCAATGACGGCAGCTTGGAGGCTGCGCAGGCACGAGCTTTGTCGAGAGCTGCAAAGAATAACTTCCAAGAGGGCGACGTATACGAGAAGATGCAGTTCTACTACCATCCAGACCATTTGGGTAGCAGTAGTTACATCACCAACTCTATAAATCCCATACATTTCGCTCGATTTAAGAAAAAATAATATAACTTTGAACAAAATTTCCCATCTAAATGAAGATATCATCCATATTAAAACAGAAGCGGACATGGAGCATCATGCTTTTCTATGTTCTGGCGGTATTAATAAGAGTCGTCTCAACCCGCTTTGAGACCATAGACCCATCCCACGTCAAATTGTGGGATTTCGTAGGTGGCTTGAGTCCACTCATAGGCGCGATTGTCGTTATCTTGGCGCTTCGAAGAAAAATGAAGACATCTCTTTTTGGTACATCGGTCACCAAGAGCATCCTCACATTGGCGGTGCCTTTTGTTCTGTTTGGCATTGTTGATTACAAGGAGATTGGACTCTGTTTGTGGTTATTGTTTGTATATCTGCTCTATGCCTTCTTCGAAGAGGTGGGCTGGCGGGGATACCTTTATAGCGAACTAATTGGTTGCAAAATCATTCACCGACTGCTGCTCACCACTTTGCTTTGGTTCTTTTGGCATTGCAGAGCATGGCAAATAGGGGATGTGGGCTTCTTTGCCTTGTTGTTCCTTGCTTCTTTTGGTCTTGACAAGCTTATCCGTGATACGCATTCTCTTATACTGGTGGCCTGCTTCCATGGTCTGTTCAATTTTTATTTCAAATGCCTCTCCGACCCAAGCCATTGGTCGTCAATCGTTTGTCTCGTCATCACCATCATGCTGTGGCTCTACATTTGGTATGGGCCAAAAGTCAAGATTTGCTGGAGATAATGTAATGCTTGGGACAAAAAGAAAGGAATACTTTATGATTACAAGAATCATATATCATATGCGCAAGGAGATGATAGTGGAAATACGCTTGAATTATATAGTATTAAGGCGCATCGCCAGTAAGCGTCCTTTGTTATTTGATCCAAAAATAACTTTTTTCAAAACTTTCTCCCGAAATCCTTGGCAGTTTCAAAAAGAAATCGTAACTTTGTGGGGTAGATTTTAAAACAGATGGATATGAAGTACTTAGATCCTAAGGCAGACCTCACGTTCAAGAAGATATTCGGCAATCATCCCGCAAGACTGATTAGTCTTCTGAATGCCCTCCTGCCACTCAGCGAAGAGGAGCAGATACACGAGATAAAGTATCTGCCAACAGAACTTGTGCCCCAGCTCGAAGGGGGCAAGAATACCATAGTGGATGTACTCTGCACCGACGTCAGAGGCAGGAAGTTCTGCGTGGAGATGCAGATGGAATGGTCTGATGCCTTCCAGCAGCGAGTATTGTTCAATGCATCCAAGCTCTATGTGAGTCAGGCTAAAAAGGGAGGAAAATACAGCGAACTCCAACCCGTGTATTCTCTCAACCTGATAAATGACATCTTTGCGCATGATACTCCGGATTTCATCCACAACTACCGCATCGTGCACGATAAGGACAGCAATAAGGTCATTGAAGGCTTGCATTTCACCTTCATAGAACTTCCCAAGTTCACACCTCATTCCATCGCCGACAAGCGCATGATGGTGCTGTGGCTCCGTTTCCTGACGGAAATCAATTCCAATACGAAGGAAGTACCAGCCGACCTGCTTAATGACCCGGAGATAGGAAAAGCCGTAGAAGAACTGGAGATTTCCGGTTTCACAGATGCCGAACTCTGGGCCTACGACAAGTTCTGGGATTCCGTAAGCGTTGAAAGAACCCTCATTGATGACAGCTACCAGAAAGGCATAGAGAAAGGCATAGAGAAAGGTATAGAGAAAGGCATGAACCAGAGAAGCCTTGAGATTGCCAGAAAGATGCTGACACAGGGTATGGATGAAGCAATGGTCATGGATATGACGGGGCTGACGGCAGAGGAAATCAAGCAGATGAAACTCTAGGCTTGCCATGCTATATGAGATGAAAGAAAAATATAAGTGAGATTTTCCGCCTCGCTATGTGTTGGCGAACTCATTTTGGGGCTAATTACTAATCTATAAAATAAATACTGATAAAAGAAATAGTATCTGATAATATCGGAGACCAACTGTCCCCTAAGGGTGTATTCCCTTATAGCACTCCTGGCATTTGCTTGTTCCAGCAAAAATATGTTAGCGCAAACAAATTCTGACGTCCTCTACTAAGGAATGAGCGACAAAGAACTTAATTTACTAACCATCATCAATTTAGAATTATGGGTAGATTTATCATCAAGCTCGTGCGCTTGATACTGAAGTATGGGCGATTCAGCCTTGTTTGCGTGGTCATTCAATTGAATGGCAACAGCAAGTATATTGAGTATATGAACAACGATTTTAAGGAGGAGAAGCCATGCTTGGAGAAGGAAGAACCATAAACGTAACGGGCAATGCCTGCTATATAGAGTATGTGGAGAATTGCTATGTGAATGGTATCGCCAAGAAGAAGAACGATGACGATCCTGCGGCACGTATGTCGGATGAACTGAAGGGAGAGGAGGGACTAGCAGTCTTGAAGAATCTGCAGAAACATGGGTTGCTCGATGAGGACTTCTACCCTATGGGGCTGTCCAACTCTGAGTCTGCGGTCCTTGCCTATCAGATATCCATAACGCTGGGTATCAATGAGATGTGGAAAGTATTCTCTGATCTCTGGAATATTACTCCCAATGCCCTGAGAGCTGCTTATAACAGAGGAATGGAGCAGAAGAAGACGATGAAATTCCTGGATGAAATAACCCCTTTGCTGAACGGTAGTACTAGTACGCGTACATAGTACGTACTAGGTAAATATAAAAAAATCACCGTACCTTTGCACCCGTAATCAGACAAGTAAAGTCTGGTTGCGGGCGTTTTTCGTTTATAGGAATCCGGTACCGTTCCTGAAACTGAAATCTGGCGAATATCTCGCAGCCCAACCCTTTAATATGATATATTGATATGGCAGAAAATGCTTATGTGTTTTTTCATCCGCAGTATGGCGGATTGAGAGTGGTGAACATCGACGGAGGGTTGTTCTTTTGCCTCGAGGACCTGGTTGCCATCACTGATATCGGCAGAGATACATTGTTCCCGGTATTAGCCGATACGGAGGGGAAAGTGGTAGAAATGTATGTGGAAGTGCATACAAAAAAGGTGCCGAAGGATTTTACACATCGTCTGTTTTTCGGTGAATTCTTTGGCAATGCTGACAAGGTGGTGCAAAAAAGTAGAATAGCTTGGAGAAATATGATATTCGTTGACTCTCAGGTGGTGAGAGATATGACGATAGGCTGTTCGAAAGATCCGGAGCGTAAGTTGTTTTACAAGTGGGTCAAGGATTATATCCAGCCTGTGATGGAGAACGAGGATAGATGTTGGTGTCATGAATGTGTCATGATGAAAAGAATCTGTTATGACCCTCTAGAAAAGCCGATTGACATCCGATATGCTGCCGACGGCCTGTATATCAACGATACGCGAATCAACTGACATTATTCATCTTATAAACAAGAGATTACAATCATGAAACAAGCAGCAAAGAAGCAGCTCCTCAACGCCCAGAAGGTGGACGGAGCCATCATCAGTGAGGAAAACGGTACCATCGCCTTCCGCAAGGCGCCATGGAACGATGCCGAGGTTATCTGTGAACAGCCTAAGGTGATACCGGGCAGAATGGTATGCTCTGGCGAGAAGGGAGGTGACGAGTTCGACTTCAAGCCTTACGAGCATACGGGCGAGAAGATCTTCGAGGAAATCTTCAAGACCAACCACGCCGTGGTGCGCACCACCAAGCGCACGGTGCAGGTGAACTATACCTTCAGCCGAGACCTGGACAAGCAGGATATGCTGCGCTACCTCAAGGCAGAGCACAAGGAGCTGATTGCCGGATTCAAGGAGGCAGACATCAAGGGGTAATGTATCATTCAACATTTAAAAAAAATGGAACATATTATAGCATATAATCCGTACAAGAATGGCAATAAGGGGAGCGTAAGCTCCCAGCCACTCTCGGTTTATGACAAGACCATCGCTTATCCCTGGATGGCAGACCTGGTAGCTGCCATCCGTGGGGGGAACGATGAACTGAAGAAGCAGCTGCCTTTCCGCTGCGCCCACTACTACCAGTTCCGGGACAACAGACGCTCGCAGAAGAACGCCGTGCCCGAAAGCTTCCTCTTCCAGACCACCATCGACGTGGACGATAAGAAATATGTGGACAAGGCGATAGAGAAGGCACGTGAGCTGAACTGCAGCGACACCATCTGGAAGGGAGCCCTGCTGCACCTGGAGTACTCTGCCCGCAAGAAGCTGCACATCGACATCCGCATGCCCGTGGGCATGACTATCGAGGAGACGCAGCGAGCCTATTGTGAGGCGCTGGGCGTACCCTACGACGAGAGCTGCATCACGCCTGAGCGCATGCTCTTCATCACCGACAAGGAGTCGGAAATCTATCGATCGCCCCATTGGTACGAGGTGCTGCCGCAGGAAGAGCTGAAGAAGCGCAGACAAGCCTACCTGGACCGTGGGCTCACCATCGACGGCAAAGGTGTGGCTGTTTCTTCTAGCTCTGCTATTCAGCCTGCCCAACCTTGTGATAGCAATGCTGCTCATGCTGCTCATCTCAGCCCTGCTGGAACTCCTCGGGAGGCTGTCGCTGTGGCAACCGGCAAGAACCTCGCAGCCTTCGACCTCTTCCGCAATGCGGCTGGCCTGAAGGACATAGATATCAACTCCCAAGGCTCGCGTCACTCATCGCTCCTGGCGATCATGAGCGCAGGCGCATCGAGAGTGATGCCCGAAGATGAACTGAAGGCGGTGGTGGCGCAGAAGATGCCTGCCTTCTCGCAGGAGCGTGACTGCCAGCAGCTCATCCACGACTTCTATGCGAAATATGGCGACAGTTCGAAGCCGATGTCGCAAGCCGTGATCCGCATCAATGCCCAGGCAGAGAAGTCATCACAGAAGGATGACGTATCGTTCAAGACCATGAGTTCCGAGGACGGCACGGATTCCAATGCGGAAGATGAAAAAATCGCTCCGCCTCCGATGCCCGAACATCTCCCAAAACTCGTGGAGTTGCTGCTATCGAAGACCCCGGACATCTACAAGCCTGCCGTGGCTCACGCCATCTTCCCACCACTTGCCACACACCTCTGCAAGACCACCTTCAAGTATATTGACAACGTGGAGCACGAGGCTACCCTGATGTGCTGTCTGCTGGCGGGTACGGGTGCAGGCAAGAACTGTGTGCAGATGCCTATCAACATGATTATGGAGGACATCAGAAAGCGCGACCGTGAGAACCTGAACCGGGAGAAGGAATGGAAGGAGGAGGTGACACGCAAGGGAGCCAACAAGGATAAGCGCAAGCGCCCGGAAAACCTCATCATCCAGGAGATAGACGCCGATATGACCAACCCGGCATTCGTGATGCGTACGGCTGAGGCTCAGGGGCATTTCCTCTATACATCGCTCAACGAGATAGACCAGTTCGACGCCCTCAAGGGGCAGGGCAACCAGCAGTTCAAGATCATGTGCCTTGCCTTTGATCCGGGGAACTCATACGGCCAGACCCGCGTGGGCACATCGAGTATCACCGAGCGCATCACCATCCGGTTCAACTGGAATGCATCGACCACCGTCCAACTGGGGCAGCGATATTTCTCGAAGGTGCTTACCGACGGACCTATCAGCCGCATCAACTTCTGTACCATCCCGGAGCGGGAAATCGGTGCCGAAATGCCTGTATATGGCGAATACGACGATGCCTTCAGAGAGGCACTCAAACCGTACATAGAGAATCTGTGCAAGGCATCGGGCAGAATAGACTGCGACGAGGCTTCCGCCCTGGCAGAAAAGTTGAAGGAAGAGAACGCCGACTTTTCTCGCATGTCGCAAAACAGGGTGTTTGAGAATCTCTCCTTCCGTGGCAACGTTATAGCCTTTCTCAAGGCTTGCGTGCTGTACGTGGCAAACGGCTGCAAATGGGAACCCGAAATAGAAGAGTTCATCAGATGGAGCGAGAGCTACGACCTGTGGTGCAAGATGATTTTCTTTGGTGCAGGTATAGCCAAGGCTAATGAGGTGGGAGAGAAATCGAGCAAGCGAGGACCAGCCAACCTGCTGCAGCAATTGCCTGACACCTTCACCTATGCGCAGGCTGAGATGGTGCGACAGCAGAACGAGTTCGGCAAGAAGGGTACGGCGATGATGCTGAGAAACTGGGTGAACCGCCATTACATCGAGAAGATTCCTCCGAAGGGAGCAAATGCCGACGGAGCTGACGGAAAGCAAGGCGGAAAGGTGTTCAGTATTCAGTTATTCAGTTTTAAGAAGCTATTATATCGTTCCGACGGACTCGACCTGAGAGGTTTCAACGTTTAACAGTTTCAAAAACTTAACACTTAATATTCAGACAAAATGGAAATAGTATTGAAGCGTATAGCTAAAAAAGGAACTTATACAATAGGCAGACTCTATCTGCTGACCGATGCAAGCGTAAGTCGTAACTCGCTGCCTGGCAAGAAGATAGACGACAAGAGTAAATTGGTTCATACCTTTGACAGCCAGCTGCTGTCCAAGGATACATATCTCTGCGATACCATGGAGCCTACATGGCGCAATCTGTTGGGTATCAAGCTAAAGCCAGAGGAAGTGGATGCCCGCTATAGCCGCAAGAGCGGCGTGAAGGCACGTAAAGTACCTGGCCATACGGCCATTCCTGAGGGATCATATCCCGTGGTCATATCGTATTCGCCAAGATTCAAGCGTTGGCTGCCATTGCTGTTGGGCGTGCCGAATTTCGAGGGCATCCGCATCCATGCGGGCAATTATCCTGACGACACGCAAGGCTGCATCCTCGTTGGGGAGAACAAGTTCGAGGGCATGGTGGTGGACTCCCGCATCTGGCTGCAGCGACTCATCAACGCCATGGTAGCGGCTCGCGACCGAGACGAAAGTATCTGGATTACCATCCAATAGGATAGGGAGTGTGGCATAACTTTTACCATAAAAAATGGCGTGTCATAAACTTATGACACGCCATCCTTTGTACACCCTTAGGGATTCGAACCCTAGACCCACTGATTAAGAGTCAGTTGCTCTACCAACTGAGCTAAGGGTGCAACACTTAATTACCTGAATGATAATCTTTTCATCTTGGAAAGGTGATTCCGCAAGGATTCAAACCTTGAACCTCTTGATCCGTAGTCAAGTGCTCTATTCAGTTGAGCTACGGAACCATTTTCTTTAGCTTTTTCAAGTTGTACACCCTTAGGGATTCGAACCCTAGACCCACTGATTAAGAGTCAGTTGCTCTACCAACTGAGCTAAGGGTGCAACAATCTGTATTGCTTGCAAACTCAACAGAAGTGATTCCGCAAGGATTCAAACCTTGAACCTCTTGATCCGTAGTCAAGTGCTCTATTCAGTTGAGCTACGGAACCATTCTTATTGATTCCAGAGTGGGGGCTGATTGCATTGAAAGTGATTCCGCAAGGATTCAAACCTTGAACCTCTTGATCCGTAGTCAAGTGCTCTATTCAGTTGAGCTACGGAACCATTTTCTTTAGCTTTTTCAAGTTGTACACCCTTAGGGATTCGAACCCTAGACCCACTGATTAAGAGTCAGTTGCTCTACCAACTGAGCTAAGGGTGCATCTTCTTGATAGCCTCATTTCTGAATTGCGAGTGCAAAGGTACTACAAATATTTGATTCCACCAAATTTTTCTGCAGTTTTTTTCAATTTTCTGCAATTTTTTTCTTGTAGAAGGTTCCCAACGTATGCTTCACACCCCGCTGATTGATGCTGCAAAGGCGATAGGTTCCACTGCTTAACCTACTGATATCTATCAGATTGTGTTCGCTCACAAGGTGCTTCACAGCCGTACCTTGCAGGGTTTCGACCAGAAAGACGTTTGTATCCAACTTTTTGGCGATTTCCGGCAAATGTACGTTTTTAGCATCACAGCGCAACATCCTGGCTGCACCCCAGGCGGTCAACTTTCTGCTGAAATCTCGACTGTTTTCCTGGGTAGCGCCACTTTCTATGCCATATCCGTCCATTGAAGTAACGGCAAAATAGAGTGGCTGGTCGTCATCTTCCGACTTCAAGAGCAGTTCGTTGCCCAGATGTCGGGCCGCAATGAGGTTTCTGGCATCTGTAACATCCACGGGATAATTTCTGCTCGCATATACATTATTATATATATAGGGAGTAGGAATTGCAGAACCATCGGTATATTCTGACGGATTATTCCATGAAATCTGAACATTTCCCTTTTCGCTTTTTACGCTGAGTGCCTGTGGCTGCTGCGGCTGGCGGTTGCTTGCCCAGGTCATCGGAGGTACGAGCGATGGATATTCGTTGAATCTCTCTGTGAAATCGAGGATGCCCTGCTTGTTGTCCAACAGAAACTTGTTTCGGAAGAAGCAGTATCCCATTCCCATGCTGCGGGTGAGGTACATTTCGGGTGTCACGTCATCAATCTTCCATTTTCCTTCTTTCGGGTCGAGAAAGTAGATGCCGAGTCCAGGCACCACGATCTTGCCGTGGCTCTGCTCCTGCCAGTCGATGGCGAAAGGATAGAAGTTCTCGCCACGGAAGTACATCATCGGGAAGAGCTCGTCCATCAGTCCGTCGCGCAGCCATCCCTGTGCATCCTGGCAAACCTTGGTGTTGGCATTCCATCCGTGACTCCAGTAACGGCTCAGGTCATCGTATTTGCCCACTGGCGAGCAGCTCATCTTGACCCAAGGCTTTTCCGACTTCACAGCGTTGTGGATCTTCTCCACGATGCGGGTGATGTAGTTTCTTCCCTGGTCGCGGCTCACCTTGATTTTCCAGGTTTCCGGGTATCGGATATAGTCGAGGTGGATGCCATCCACATGATATCGGTGGGTAATCTCGCGGCAGATTCCGGCAAGGTAATCACCGGTGCGACTGTCTTCCGGATTCATATATCCATCGGCACCTATCTTTCTGATGAGTCCCGGGAATTTCTTCCGGAGGCTCTTGCATCCCAGTGCTTCCCATTTGCCTACAGGGATGGTAACCACCCAGGCGTGGAGTTCCATGCCGCGCTTGTGGCATTCATCGATGGCAAACTGCAGGGCATCGTAGCCCGGCGTCTTTCCCGGGAATCCCGAGAGGCATCCATCCCAAGGTTCGTAATCGGAAGGATAGATCATGGTGCCACGGATGCGGGTCTGGATGAGTACGGTGTTGATCTTAGCCTGCTGCAGGCGGTCGAGAATCTGACAGAGTTCCTGCTGCTGCTTCTTGGCCGAGTAGGGCGACTGGGAGTAGGAGTGAGGCCAGTCGATTCCGCCGATGGTGGTGAGCCATACGGCTCTTACCTCATGCTTGGGCGCCAGACTGTTGTATATGATGCTGGAACCCGGCAGTATCTGCTTCTTTTCAGGTATATTGCGAGCCTGTGCAGGTAAAATACTGCCTAAAAACATTAAAAATGTATATAATTTCTTCATATTCTTTCAATTTGGCAACAAAGATACGGATAATTTTTCGTATTTCAAATAAAAATGTTACTTTTGCGGTGTAATTCGTATGAAAAAGTGCGATTAGGCTCAAAAAGAAGAGAGAATTCAAAAAAACAATAAAAGAAAATGGTCAGTTTCATCATTAGTTTGGCAGCCTTGATATTGGGCTACCTCCTTTATGGAAAATTTGTGGCGCATGTTTTTGGTCCTGACGACCGTCCTACGCCAGCAGTGGCAAAAGCCGACGGAGTTGACTTTATGGTGCTGCCTAGTTGGAAAATCTTTATGATTCAGTTCCTGAATATTGCCGGTACTGGACCGATTTTTGGAGCCATCATGGGTGCCTGGTATGGACCGGTGGCTTATCTTTGGATTGTGTTTGGCTGCATCTTTGCCGGTGCCGTGCACGATTATATGAGTGGTATGCTCAGTATCCGCCATGATGGCGCCGGACTGCCGGAGCTGGTGGGCAAGTATCTGGGCGGCAACACCAAGAAGGTAATGCTCGTGTTCTCGGTACTGCTGCTGATGATGGTGGGTGCCGTGTTTGTATATAGTCCTGCCATTATTCTGGGTGGTATCTGCAGTTCGGACTCGTTTGTGGGAGGTAAGATGTTCTGGATTATCCTCATCTTCATCTACTACATCATCGCTACGCTTCTGCCTATCGACAAGATTATCGGAAAGATATATCCTCTCTTTGCCTTCTCGCTGCTTTTCATGGCAGGTGCGCTGATGATCGGACTGTTCATCAAGTGGCCAGCCTTGCCTGAGTTGTGGAGCAATCTGGCTTCGTGCAATCTCAACGAGAATCCGGCGTGGCTGGGTACGGAACCGTTCGTCCAGAAGAGTCCTATCTTCCCATGTCTCTTCATTACCATCGCCTGTGGAGCCATCAGTGGCTTCCATGCTACCCAGAGCCCGTTGATGGCTCGCTGCATGAAGAGTGAGAAGCTGGGCAGACCGGTATTCTATGGTGCGATGATTACCGAGGGAGTGGTAGCGCTGATATGGGCTACGGTTTCCATGTACTTCTTCTATTATGGAGGATGGCGTGAGTGCGTGAGTCCAGAGGTAGCTCAGCAGTTCATCGCTCAGGTGGATGGCGGAAAGTCGCTCATTCAGAACTTTGATGCTCCTACCGTGGTGAAGATTGTCTGCTCCAGCTGGTTGGGTGTGGCTGGTGGAGTGCTTGCCCTGCTGGGAGTAGTGGCTGCGCCTATCACCAGTGGCGATACGGCTCTGCGCAGTGCCCGACTCATTATAGCCGAGGCTATCGGGCTGGAACAGCGTGCAATGCGTCGCCGTCTCTATATCTGCGTACCTCTGTTTGCCGTTACGATGGGCATTCTGGTGTGGCAGATGGAGAATCCTGATGGATTCAATGTTATCTGGCAATACTTCGGATGGGCTAACCAGACGCTGGCGGTCTTCACACTCTGGACTTTGACCGTGTATCTGGTACAGCGCAAGAAGCCGTTCATCATCACCCTGGTGCCAGCCTTGCTGATGACAGTGGTATGTTCTACCTTCCTGCTCCTCTCGCCGATGGCTCTGGCATTGAGCGAGCCGGTGGCTTATACGGGTAGTGTCATCGTCCTGGTGGTAGCACTGGTCTGGTTCTTTGCCTGGTACAAGCAGAATATGAAAATTAATAATAGCAACACATAAAAATGTTACGTATGAAAAAAATAGTTTTGGCAGCAGCAGCTCTTCTGGTAAGTTTGGGGGCTAATGCTCAGTTTGAAAGTGGAAAGCAGTATTGCGGCGCGTCGCTCACGGGTCTCAATCTCAGTTATAATGGCAGTCAGGACTTGAACTTCGGTGTTCAGGCAAAGGCAGGTTATTTTGTAGAAGATGACTGGATGCTCCTGGGTCATGTAGAATATACTCATTCGGGTCAGGATGGCGTGAAGGATTACTTTTCTGCCGGAGCTCAGGCCAGATATTATATCGAGCAGAATGGATTGTATCTCGGCTTTGGTGCCAAGGTGGCTCATTCGGGCAGCTACAATGACTTCATGCCGGGCGTGGAGGTAGGTTATTCCTACTTTGTCAGCAAGCAGGTAACCATTGAACCAGCTATCTACTATGATCAGAGCTTCAAGAAGCATACTGATTATTCTACAATAGGTTTCAAGGTGGGAATCGGTATTTATCTCTAGTGTGATGGTGCAGCAATATTCTTCTGCATTATTGGAAAAGGCAGTGGGAGAGTTTTCCAAGCTGCCGGGTATAGGGCGCAAGACAGCTTTGCGCCTTGTGCTTTTTATGCTCCGTAGGGAGGAGGGGGATGTGGATCAGTTTGTGGATGCCATCGCCCGGATGAAGCGCGAGGTGAAGTACTGTCGTGTGTGCCATAATATCAGTGATACCGAGGTGTGCCCCATCTGTTCCGATCCCCGACGCGATGCCTCTGTCATCTGCGTGGTGGAGAATGTGCAGGATGTGCTGGCAGTGGAGAATACCCAGCAGTTTCATGGATTGTATCATGTGCTGGGGGGTATCATCTCGCCGATGGATGGTATCGGACCTGCTGACCTGGAGATTGATTCTCTGGTACAGCGTGTGGCTGCGGGGGGAGTAAAGGAGGTGATTCTTGCCTTAAGCAGTACGATGGAGGGCGATACCACCAATTTCTATATCTCGCGCAAGCTTGCCGACTATCCCGTGAAACTCTCCGTCATAGCCCGAGGCATCTCTGTGGGAGATGAACTGGAATATACCGATGAAGTGACGCTGGGTAGAAGTATCCTGAACAGAACACCATTTAATCAATAAAAATAAATGAATATCAAACAAGTACAACGAATATTGATGACCAACTTCCTCTTTATGCTGTTGGTGGCTTTTCTGCTGGTAGTTCTCTATGAAACGGAGATACTGACCGCCAATGATATCGCTGCCAACCAGACGATGATGTTCGGCATCCTGGTAGTGATGGAGCTTACCACCATCCTGGTGATTCCGATGGCGCTGAAGCTGTTCAGCCTGAAGGCAATCCGCCGCAAACTGTTGGCGGAAAAGGGTGATGCTCTGCTTTTCTGGGGCACTACCCGTATCAACATGCTCTGTCTGCCTATGCTCATCAATACCTTTATGTATTATCAGACCATGTCGCCTGCATTCGGCTATATGGCAATCATCCTAGTGCTCTGTCTTTTCTTCGTGTATCCGTCTATCGGCAGATGTATCGAGGAAACCAGTGAGGAAGGTGAATAAGTGATGTTTTTGTAGTTAACACTTAATCGTTAAGATAGGCTTTGAAACTCTCGGTTATCATAGTAAGCTATAACGTGAAGTATTATCTCGACCAATGCATCCGCTCGGTGCTCCGTGCCTTCGAAGTGATGCAGGGGGATGATGCTTCATCTTCTTCATTTCCCTCCGGAAAGGTAGATGTGGCAGAGATCATCGTGGTGGATAATCATTCTTCCGATGGATCGCTGGAGTATCTGCAGCACCGCTATCCCCGTGAAGCATATCCGATGGTGCGGTTTGTGGGCAGCAACCACAATCTGGGTTTTGCCCGAGCCAACAATATCGCCATCCGTCAGAGCGAGGCGGAGTATGTACTCCTTCTGAATCCTGATACCATCGTGGGCGAGCAGGTACTGAGCGAATGCATCCGCTTCATGGATGCCCATCCCGATGCGGGAGCGGCAGGCGTGAGGATGCTGAATGCGGATGGCAGATGGGCGAGGGAGAGCAGGAGAGGATTGCCTACACCGATGGTTTCCTTCTTCAAGATGCTGGGATTCTGCAACCGATGGCCCAAGCATCCACTGTTCGGACGCTATTATATGGGATTCCTGCCATGGGATCAGCCGAACCGGATAGAGGTGGTGAGTGGCGCTTTCTGTATGTTGCGCCGTAAAGCCCTGGATCGGGTGGGACTGTTAGATGAGGATTTCTTCATGTATGGAGAGGATATCGACCTTTCCTATCGCATGTTGAAGGGTGGTTATCACAACTATTTTCTGCCTTTGGATATCCTGCATTATAAGGGAGAGAGCACGCAGAAATCCAGTTTCCGCTATGTGCATGTTTTCTACGAGGCGATGCTCATCTTCTTCCGCAAGCATTATGCGGGTATGTCGCTACTCTTGAGTCTTCCTATCCGGACAGCCATCTATGCCAGTGCTTCCGTAGCGTTGGTCAGGATGCTGGCGGCGAGAATGAGAAAGAGTCTGGGGTTCTTCACACCTTCTGTGGTGGATGAATCGGAGTATCTGCTGTTTGATGCCGGCAAGATGAGCTATGAGGAGATTCTGCATCAGCTTTCGCTCCGGGCGGATGCGCCTGACAAGCTGGCTATCTATACCCGGGAGATCGGGAAGGTGATAACGGAAGGGGAGGTGATGGATATGGATGAAATGCATAATATATATAAGGTACGCGCGTACATTATATAATAGGTGCTCATATCATAGTAGGTAGATTAGGAAATATAATAGGAAAATATTTATTTTGGAGGAATATGGAAGATAAGAAGATTCGTTTAAGGGCTTTGGAACCGGAAGATTTGGATTTTCTCTATGAAATGGAGAATGATGAAAGTCTCTGGGAGATGGGGGGCACCAATGTGCCGTACTCCCGCCAGGTGTTGCTCGACTATATCACTACGGCTACGGCGGATATCTATACCGACAAACAGGTTCGCCTGATTGTAGAAAATGAGCAACAGGAGGCGGTGGGCATCATCGATCTGATGAATTTCGACCCCCGCCATCAGCGTGCCGAGCTGGGAATTGTTATCAAAAAGGAACATCAGCATCAGGGCTTGGCACAGTTGGCTATCCGTCATTTGATGCAATATGCATCAAATGTGCTGCATTTGCATCAGATTTATGCCATTGTAGCGGAAAGTAACCAAAATGCCGTGAAAATGCTTGAAGTAGTTGGCTTTCAGGGTGATAAATTGCTGAAAGGATGGCTGAAAACGGGCAGTGGATATGAGGACGCATATTTTTTTCAATCTTTTTTGTAAAAATATAGCGGAAAAATTTGGTGGAATCAAAAAAATGTAGTACCTTTGCACTCGCAAATGAGAAATGCGCTATAAGCGGTTAAGTTAATATCTTAATTTGGTGCGTTAGTTCAGTTGGTTAGAATGCCTGCCTGTCACGCAGGAGGTCACGAGTTCGAGTCTCGTACGCACCGC
>ENA-ORTY01003003-ORTY01003003.1-human-gut-metagenome-genome-assembly--contig:-NODE-3003-length-15151-cov-3.188858_pt1 | contig 15151 bp, 17 predicted proteins | sample MGYA00241917_ERZ509198 | MGnify/ENA primary metagenome ERZ509198 (study PRJEB26280, sample SAMEA2338857) | human gut metagenome | biome: human gut; feature: human-associated habitat; material: faeces...
TTTCGCGTTTTGGAAATGTGTTCTGCCGGGCGGACAGAGTCGTCCGCCCCTACCGAATTTTAGAAAATTCCCCTGTTATGCGTAGGGGGCGATGCCCACATCGCCCCGGCAAAACGCACCGTTTTTTCGGAAATCTTCGGCGAATTCGTAACTGCCCTTGGGTCGATGTGGGCATCGACCCCTACGAACATTCCGGAAGGCATGCAAAATTTCATTTAATACCGCAAACATCTGCGCAGGCGCTTTTCGGCGCGCTGGATGGTGCGGCAGACGGTCGATTTGCACACGCCAAACTCGCGGGCAAGCTCGGGCATGGTCTTCTTATCTACATAGTAGCCAAGGACGGCTCTTCGCTGCTTTTCCGTCAGCTCGTTTTCAATCACGCGGTGCATGCGGGCAATCTGCTGCTGGCGCGTGAGCCGCGGGCCCTGATAGTCATCATATCCGATAGCTTTCATTGCGGTAATATCCCCTTTCATAATAGTGCGCGGTGAGCGCGGCCAGCTCGTTCGTCTGCCGCAGCATCTGCGATAGCACGGCCATCCGCCGCTCCAGCCAGAAAAGCTCCTGCCGGTCCTCCGCCGTCTTTTTCTGCCGCCGCAGCTCGGAAAGCCGGACGCGCAGCAGCTGCGCGCTTTTTTCATACTGCACCGAGAGCTCCAGAAGCGTCATGCCATCCACTCCGGAAGCATGGCCGTACACTGGCGGCTGAGAAAATACGACTTTGCATACTCCGGCAGGCACTCTGGGCAAAGAAGCCGGTCGTCCATCTCGTAATACAGCTGCCCCAGATAAATTTCCCCGCCGCACAGGCCGCAGTAGGCAAAGACGGCCGCCTGTTGCCGGTCCTTTGATCTGCGAGAGGCTCTTTGTTTTTGCATCATAGGGATATTCCTCCTTTAAATTTCGTTTGTAGAAATACCAGTTATTTACATTTAAAGCATACTACGCAGCACCATCGTTGTCAAGAAAATTTTTACATTTTTTGTAAAAATCAATCGATATCTGCCGAACCTGCCCGCGCGTATTGACGAACGGCCCAGTTTCAGGTATGATGATACCAGCACCGTACCATACGGCGCGACGGCTGAAAAAGGTGTGTGCAGCCAAAAACAAAAAGCCTCCCACTGCCGGGCGTTTGCCGGGATGAACCTCTGGGCAGCTTTTGATGGAAGACAAGGAGAACGGATGGACGATACGGCCATGATGCGTGAGGCGCTGAAGCTTGCGCAGGAAGCAGCGGATGACGGCGAGGTGCCGGTCGGCTGCGTTGTCGCGATGGAAGACGGCCGGATCGTCGGCCGGGGGCGAAACCGCCGTGAGAAGGGAAAGTCTGCCCTTGCCCATGCGGAGCTGGAGGCCATTGGCGAGGCTTGCCGGACGCTTGGCGGCTGGCGGCTGTGGCAGTGTACGCTCTACGTGACGCTCGAGCCCTGCTGCATGTGCGCAGGAGCCATTACCGGCGCGCAGATTCCGCGCGTGGTCTATGGCGCGGCGGACTCTAAAATGGGTGCGGGCGGCTCGCTCGTGAATCTTCTTTCCGGGATGTTTCCGTCCCGAAGTTACAACCGGCGTTCTCGAAGAGGAGTGCCGGGCGCTTTTGCAGACCTTTTTCCGCTCGCTTCGCGAAAGAAAGAAACAGCAACTACGCGAACCAACGAGAGGTGAGGACTTTGAATTATAAAATTACCGCCGATTCGACCTGTGACCTGAGCCCCGAACTGTTGGAGCAGTATGGCCTCGGTTTAACGCCGCTTTATGTCCAGCTGGGCGAAAAAACGTACCGCGACGGCGTGGACATTTTCCCGGACGATATCTATGCGCACGTAGCAAATGGCGGAGATCTGGCCACAACGGCGGCTGTCAATTTAGCAGATTACGTGCGCCTGTTTTCCGATCTGTCCCGGAAATACGACTTTGTCATCCACATCTGCATTTCCTCCGATTTTTCCTGCTGCTATCAGAACGCGAGCCTCGCGGCGGCAGAGTATCCGAACGTCTACATTGTAGACTCGCGCAATCTCTCCACCGGGCACGGTCTGGTCGTTCTGGAGGCCGAACGCTGCGCGCGGGAGGGCATGGAGCCGCAGGAAATCGTAAGCTATTTGCAGGTGCTCACCGAGCAGGTGGACGCGAGCTTCATTTTAAGCCGCTTAGAATACATGAAAAAAGGCGGCAGGTGCTCGTCCGTTGCCGTTCTGGGCGCGAATTTACTAAGGCTCCGCCCGGCCATTGAAGTAACGGACGGCAAGATGCACGTCTGCAAAAAATATCGCGGCACATTTGAGGCCTGCGTCAAGGCATACATTGCCGACCGCCTGCAAGGGAAAGAAGACCTGAACCTGCGCCGCGTTTTTATCACGCACTCCGGCGTGCCGGAGGAAATCATCGAGACAGCGAAGGAAGCCGTCCGCCAATATCAGAACTTTGAGGAAATCTGCGTCACGCGCGCCGGGTGCACCGTCTCGAGCCACTGCGGCCCCGGCACGATCGGCGTTTTGTTCCTTCACGAAAGGTAAGCTATGAAAGACACACTCCGGCGTCTGCTCCCAAAACAGAATATTACGCTCACAGACGGCCAGCTTGATACGCTTGCGCGCTTCGGACAGGCGCTTCTGGAAAAAAATCAAGTCATGAACCTGACGGCCATTACAGCGCCCGATAAGGTCGCGGAGCTCCATTTTTACGACTGCCTCGCGCTTTTGAACGCAGCGGACTTTCGGGGCAAGCGCGTGGTCGATATCGGCTGCGGCGCGGGCTTCCCGGGCGTCCCCTTAAAAATCGCAGAGCCGTCGATGGACCTGACGCTTCTTGACTCGCTCGGAAAGCGCATGGACTGGCTGCGGGAGATTCTGCCGGAGCTGCACGTAGAGGCCAACGTCGTGACGGCAAGGGCGGAGGAATACGTGGTCTCCTGCCGCGAGGGCTTTGACATTGCCGTCTCACGAGCCGTCGCGCGGCTGAACATTCTCGCGGAGCTGTGCCTTCCGTATGTGAAGGTTGGCGGCGTTTTCCTCGCGATGAAGGGACAGCTGGCCGATGTGGAGCTCGAGGAGGCAAAAAAAGGAATTTCGCTTTTAGGGGGCAGCGTTGCGCGCGTGTTTGAATACGAGGTATCAAGCGCCGTCCATCGTGCCGTCGTCATCCGCAAGGAAAAGCCGACGCCGCCAAAATACCCCCGTCCGTTTGCGAAAATCAAAAAGAGCCCGTTATAAAGAAAAAGCGCTCCAAGCCAGATAGACTTGGAGCTCTTTGCCGTCTTCTCAAAAGAGAAAACCGGCGCTGATCCTTATGTAATTGTGCGGTGTGCTTACTTCTTCAGGTCATCGCCGCGGAGATATTTGCCGAGGGGCTTCTGCAAAATCGCGATAACAACAAGCACCATAGCAAGGCTGAGCAGCAGGAAGCTGCCGTTATAGAGCGCGGAATAGATCCACGGAGAGGTCATCGTCATACCGAAGAACTCATCGGGCATATACTCGGCCCAGAGCGTCGCGCCGGTAACATAGTGGACGAGGAAGCGCAGGAACGTACCGAGGAGCGAACCCCAGTAGATGCCGTTCTTCTTGCCCTTGAACAGGCCCGCAAAGCCCATCACAGCAAAAGCCAGCAGATAGTCGCCGATGATCGACTGCCAGCCTGCGGCGTAGGCAACGTCGAGAAACAGCTGCAGAAGGCCGAACGCGAACGAGACAAGCAGGCCCGGGCCAAAGCCCCAGCGGACACAGAACAGGAAAATCGGGAGCATCGAAAGCGTCACCGAGCCGCCGTTCGGCAGCTCCCAGAGCTTCAGATAGCCCAGCACCTGCGCCAGAGCCAGCAGGAGCGCGCCCTCGCACAGGCAGCGGAGCGTCATTTTTCGTTTTGTCATGAAAAGCACCTCAGAAAATAAAAATACCGCCTACAACCGGATGTGGTGTAGAGCGGCAGAACAAATATGTCCGAAACAGCTTCCTACGCCGGCATTACCCGGATCAGGTTAAGGGACAAGCGCGATGCGCAATCTCAGCCGGTTTCCCAGCGCCCCTGTGTTCGATTGTATGCGGTTCGTCTTTATTATAGGGAAAGCACTCCGTTTCGTCAAGCCCCGATTCCCGAAAATTTTTCCGCCGGAAATATTTCCTGTGCCCTCTTGCAAACGCGCGAAAAATCAGTATGATAGTATCTACTGACCTCAAATATTTGCGATTTGCGCCGAAAGGAGAATTTTCATGAAGCGCACGCTGTTCCATCAGAGCTCCATGACCGAAGGCCCCGTTTTGCAGGGGATGCTGGCGTTCTTCCTGCCGATCATGCTGGGAACGCTTCTCCAGCAGCTCTACTCCGCGGTCGATGCGGTCGTGCTCGGCCAGTTCGTCGGCAAAACCGCACTCGCGGCAGTCGGCGGGTCGGACATTGTGCTCATTAATCTGATCGTGAATTTCTTTGTCGGCCTGTCGTCCGGCGCTTCCGTCGTCATCTCGCAGCACGCGGGCGCGCAGGAGCACGAGCAGGTGAGCCGGGCCGTGCATACGGCGGTGTTTCTGGCCGTCGTGGTGGGCACGCTCACAACGCTGCTTGGCACAACCGTCGCGCCCTTGCTTCTTCCCGCGCTCAATACGCCGGAGGATACGATGCAGTACTCGAAGGACTACCTCGTCTGGTACTTTGCGGGCATGATCCCCTCCATGATTTACAACATGGGAAGCGGCATCCTCCGCGCGCTGGGAGACTCGAAGAGGCCCCTTCTGTTCCTCGTCGTCTGCACGATCGTGAACACCATTCTGGACCTGCTCTTTGTCGCTGTTTTCAAGATGGAGGTCGCGGGCGCGGCAATTGCGACGAGTCTTTCTCAGATCATCTGCGCGTGGCTCGTCATCCATACGCTCCGGCGTGCAAACGGGGACTATCATCTCGAGTTCCAAAAAATCCGGCCGGACGCGTGGCTGCTCAAGCGCATGCTCGTCATCGGCCTTCCCGCCGGCATTTCCAGCATGCTCTATAACATCACAAACGTCTATGTCCAGAAGGCCATCAACATGCTCGGCACCGACACCGTCGCGGCCTGGTCGGTCTTCTGGAAGCTGGACGGCATTTTCTGGCCAATCAACAACGCCATCGGCATTGCCGTCATGACCTTCGCGGGGCAGAATTACGGCGCGCGCAAAAAAGACCGGATCTTCGAGACCATGCGCGTGGGGTTTCTCCTGCACTTTGCGATGTGTGCGCTCATTGGCGGCGGGATTTTCCTGACGCGCGACTGGACGATCCGCCTGTTTAATTCCGACCCGGCGGTCGTCGAGCAAGGGCGCGTGATCATCGGCTATCTTGCCCCGTGCTATATCCTGTTCTCGGCGACGGAGGTTCTGTCGTCTATGATGCGGGGCGTTGGAAACGCCGTGAAGCCGACCATTATCACGTTCTTCGGCGCATGCGTGCTGCGGCTGATCCTGCTGTTTACGATGACCTTCCCGCACCTGAGCAATCTCACCATTGCCCTCTGCTACCCCATCACATGGACCGCCGCTTCGGCAATGTTCCTCATCTACTACAAATTCGGCCACTGGCTCCCCGCGTATCCTACCAAGCGCGTGGAGATCGGCTGACGAAAAACCGCGGAGCTGCAAAATTGCAGCTCCGCGGTTATTCTTGCGTCTCGTCAAGCAGCACCGTCAGCTCGTGCCCGCGCTCGCGGCAAACGTCCTTTACGGTTCGGATGATCTCCCGCCTTACCGCAAGCGAATAATCTCGGAAGATCAGCGCGCCGTCACAGGGCGTGTACTCGATCGTCAGCCTGCAGGGAAGCTCGCGCAGCGCCTGCACCTCAGAAAACGTATGATAAACGTGCGGCGCAGATTCCAGCACATACGTCCGGTTGTCGCACGAAAAGACGTATCCCTTTTCCAGAAACGCGGCAAAAAGCGTCCGGTCGAAGCCCTCACTGACGGAAATGAGCTCTTTCCAGCCGCCCGCCATCCGCTGCAGATCGTCCATTCCGGCGATCTCCCGCGTCCTTCGAAAACGTCCACTTCAAAAATTCCAGAAAGCCCATGCTATGCCCCTCCGGCTCATCCAAGCTTTTCCCGTGCGCGGTCATGATCTCCCGGATGGTTTTTATCACGCACTGCTTCGTTTCCTCGTCCGGCAGCGTCATATCCAGCCAGTCCTCGTCAATGTCATAGTAAATGGAAAACAGCCCCGGCTGCTTTGTATATACCCGCACTTCGTCCAGCGTTTTACACACGGGCAGTTCCTTCAGGGCATACACCGTCGTCGCGCTGTTCCACGGGCCATAGCATTCCTCTGCGTAATCGAAATACTTTGTGTCCAGCATTGCCCGGTCCATGCCGGTACCAACGGAGAAAATCTCCTTCCAGCCGTCGGTCAGACGCGTGTGTGTTTTGCTGTCAAGCAAATGCTCCTGCCCATAGCGCATCGGAAACGTCTCGCAATAGGTGATTTCCGTTCTTCGCCGTTCTTCCCGCTTTTCGATGCAGCTCCACTGTTCGACCTGCGTTGCGCAGAGTCTTCCCGCCATCAACCGCTCCATGACCTCCAGCCAAAATGCATAATTGCGCTGTCCGCGCTCCCAACGCAGAAGGCTCAGCATATCTGCGCCGTCTTTCTGATAGACGTCAATGTGATAATCCTCATGCGGCGGCTCTTCGCGCGTCGGAAACAGCCACTCCAATAGTAGTCCTAAAAGTCCCATGCTGCACCTCCTTGCATCCTTTTTTCCAGCATATGCGAAACAGCCAAAAATTTCAAGCCGTTTTCCCCGCAAAAAAGCAGGACTGCGTGTGCAGCCCCGCTTTTTTGCCTTATTCCGCGTCTTCCTGCGCCGGAGGGTCGGCGAGCACCGTTTTTCCCGTGTAGCCGTGATAGATCTCCTTGGCCAACGCCTGCGCCTGCGTGCCGTCAAAATACATCCAGTTCACAAGGATGTTCTTCTCCTCGTCCAGCGAAATATACTTTTCCAGCATCACGTGCTTCGGGTCGATTGAGCCGTTAAGCAGCCCACTTTCAAGCGACACCATGATATCCGTCGAAACCTGCACAGGCTCGCTGCCAACCGCCGCGCATTTCAATACGCCGCTGGTGGAATAGGTATCTCCGATGCTCTGCATCTGCTCGAAGAAGAAAACGGTCTTTCCGTCGGAGGACAGGATATAGTAGCTGTAATAGAGGCCCCAGATCCCCAGCGTATACGTATCCGAGGACAGCTTTTCCGCCTCCCCCTGCGCCACGGAATAGCGGTACAGCGATGCGCTTTTTTCCTTCTCCTCGAAGTTTTTCACGTAGTAGACCGTCTCGCCGTCCGCCGCAATATCGAAATCAACCACCTCGCCCGCAAGCTTCACCGCGTCTGTTGCCTGCGCGCCGTCGATGTCCGCTAGATACAGATCCTTGTCCGTCGTCAGATAGCAGATTTTCCCGTTTGCGATCTGGAACGCCCGGATATCGGAGACAATTTTCTCGCGGTCGCCGTCAAGGGTAATAAAATACGCGCTGCTGCTGTCGCTCGCCTTGACCAGCGCATAGAGCCCATCCGCGTCGCCGGTGCTTTCATCCAGCCGTCCGTCTTTTGTATAGAGCGCAGCGCTGGAAAGCGTCCCGCCCAGCTTGGCCTTCACGACCTCGCCGCCGGACTTTTGGAACCAGAGGATGCTAGCGCTCGTATTTCCAACGGCAAGAAGCGCCCCATCCGCCGAGAAGGCCGGGTAGGTGCTGCTATACGCCGAGTCCACCTCGCCAAGAAGGCTCCGGTCGCCGGTTTCATAGAGATAAACGGAGCTCTTCTTGTCCGTCTTGTTGACTTCCATCCAGATGGCCGTGCCGCCGTCGTCGGTGACAGCCTCCAGTTCCACGTCCGCGCCGTCCTGCGTGCACTGCGATATTTTTTCCGGCTCCTGCGCATCCTCTTTGAGAAGATAAAGATTCTTCTCCGCGTCGACAAACAGCGTCGTCAGCGACGTTTCCGCCGTGATGGCCTCCGGATTCTGCCCCAGCCGGACCGGCTCGTCCGCGTCAAATAGCTGCCGGTAGAGATAGCCTTCCCCATCCAGATACAATACGCCGCTCGAGCGAACGGTCTGCACACTGGAAACCTCGGCCGCAAGCGTCTGCTTTTCCTCACCCGCCAGCGTGTAAAGTGTCCCGTCGCGCTCCAGAATCACCGCCGTTTTCCGGTCCTTCAGCAGCCACAGGGCCACAACGTCTCCCCTGATCTCCAGCATCGTCCCGTCCATGCGCGGCAGATATCCGGTCCCGTCGCTTCCGACCTTGCCTTCGATGACCGCGTAATGCGCTTCCAGCTCCTGTTTTGCCGCGTCCAGCGTTTCCCGCGCAGCGAGCAGAACCGCCTGATTTTCCACCTGCCGCTGCTCCTCCTCCGACAAGGCGGCAAAGGCAGCCTCCGCCTGCTCAACGGCACTTTCGCTGTCGAGCGTTACCGCGCCGAGCGCGCCAATCCGCGCTTCCAGTTCCAGAACCGCCGCGCTCTTCAAGGCCGCAAAGCGCTCATGCGCCGCCTGCAAAGCTGCGTCGTTTTCCACCTGCTCCCGCTCCTGCGCGCTCAATGCGTCATAGGCCGCCTGCGCCTGCTCGATGGCCGACCGGCTGTCCGCCGTTACCTCTCCGATCGCATCAATAAGCGCCTCGGTTCTTTTGGCCGCTTCGCTCTTAAGCCCCGTATACGTCTCGCGCGCGGCAAGCAGCACATCGTAGTTTTTGACCTCCGCCTTCTGCTCCTCGGTCAGGGCCGCAAACGAAGCCTCCGCTTCTTCAATGGCCGCCGCGCTCTCCAGCGTCACGTCTCCGATTTGCCCGATTTGCGCCTCCACGCTCTTTGCCTCCGCACTTTTGCAGGCGCAGAGCATAAGTGCCAGCACCAGCGCCAGTGCTGCCGCCAGAATTCGCCTCATATGCCTCTCTCCTTCCTATAATTAGGCAGTATTCTTCCTATGATTATGCCAGTTCTCTTCCTGTTTATCAAGCAAAACAGGAACTATAATTCCTACATAACCACCGCAGGAGGAAGAACCATGCTTCTTTTCGATACGCAGCAAATCGGCAACCGGCTGCTTGCCATCCGCAAACGGCTCGGTCTAACGCAAAGCGAGGCCGCGGAGCTCTGCGGTCTGTCTGGTCGCGCCTACGCGGATATTGAGCGCGGCGAGGTCAACATGCGCATCCAGACCGTCCAGCGCATCTGCCGCGCGTTCCACATTACACCCGACGAAATTCTGACCGCCGAAAATGAGCCGCTTGCCGCCGACCAGGACGCGCTGTTTGCCCGCCTGCAAGGTTGCCGCCCAAAGGAGAAGGAAACGGCGCTTGCGCTGCTGGCCACATATTTGCAGTCGCTGGAGCCGGACTAAGCGCTATTTGAAATTGTGCATTCTGCCCATTTGCAAGTTTTTCTGATTTCGTGGTATACTAAAAGAAAAACCGCCCGCGGGCGGAAAGGAGCAAACCATGCACGAATATGAGCTTTTGATCGAAACCATCAACCCCTGCGGCGGCGAGGCGCACGCGAAGAAGGAATTCACGGAAGTCTTCGCCGAGAGCCCAGAAAGCTACGTCGCCCAGAACGGCCGCTACCCGGTGATCGACTCCGGCAAAAACGCCGCGGGCGACAGCGTCATCACAACCGGCGACGGCAAGGGCATTCTCATCCGCTATACGTTTACCGAGTAATCCCAAACAGACGCAAAAAATCCGTTCCGGCGAGTAGGCCGGAACGGATTTTTCTATGGAATGGGATCATCCATGGATTGGTATTATTCCATATCTTCCTTCAGCTTTTCAAAAAAGCCTTTCTTTTTGGGCTGGGTGTCCTCGCCGCCGTTGTCTAACTTCCGAAGCAGCTCCTTCTGCTCCTTTGTCAGCTTCGTCGGCGTTTCTACCACGACGGTCACAAACTGATCGCCGCGCGTCTTGTAGCCCACGTACGGAATGCCCTTGCCGCGCAGCCGGAAGGTTGTGCCGGTCTGCGTACCCTCGGGGATGTTATAGCGCACCTTGCCGTCTAACGTCGGCACCTCGATCGTCGCGCCGAGCGCCGCCTGTGTAAAGGAGATCGGCATCTGGCACAGGACGTTTGCCCCGTCTCTTGTGAAGAGCGGATGCTTGCGCACCGAAACGGTCACGAGCAAATCGCCGTTCGGGCCGCCGTTGGAGCCCACATTGCCCTCTTCGCGCACGCGGAACGACTGACCGTTGTCGATGCCCGCCGGGACGGACACCTTGAGCGTCTTCGTGTGGCGCACCTTGCCCTTGCCCTTACAGGTCTGGCACGGGTCCTTGATGATCTTGCCTGCACCGCCGCACTTCGGACACGGCTGCTGCGACTGCATCGTCATACCCATGAAGTTCTGCTGCATGCGCACCGTGCCGGTGCCGCGGCAATACGTACAGGTTTCCGGCTGCGCGCCGTCCTTGCAGCCCGAGCCGTGACAGGTCGGGCAGGACTCGATACGCGAATACGTGATCTGCTGCTCGCAGCCGAAGGCCGCGTCCTCAAAGCTGATCTCGATCTCCGCGACCACGTTCTGTCCCTTGCTGGGGCCGGTTCTGCGCGCGGAGGAGCTGCTTGCGCCGCCGCCGAAGAAGTCGCCAAAAATATCGCCCAGATCTCCGAAGCCGCCGAAGCCTCCAAACCCGCCGAAGCCCGCACCCGCGTTCGGATTGAAGTTCGGGTCGACACCCGCAAAGCCGTACTGATCGTAGCGCGCCTTTTTATCCGCGTCGGACAGCACCTCGTAGGCCTCGTTGACCTCCTTGAATTTTTCCTCTGCCGATTTATCGCCCGGGTTCTGGTCGGGGTGGTACTTCATGGCAAGCTTACGGTAAGCTTTCTTGATCTCCGCATCGGATGCGTTTTTCTCGACGCCCAGAACCTCATAATAATCTCGTTTGTTTTGATCTGCCATATTCTTCACCTCTTACCGGGAACTTTTCCAATCGTTTTCTATCCGAATCGAAGCTCCCATGGTGTTCAGACAAGCCAAGCGGGGCGGATTGCTCCGCCCCAAGGCTGATTATCGGAACTTAGACCTCTTCGTAGTCTGCGTCGACCACACCGTCGTCGCCGGGCTTGCCGGAATCCTGTGTGCCGCAGCCGCCGCAGTCGCCGCCGCAGTTCGCATTCGGATCGCCCTGCGGAGCCGCGTTCTTGTAAAGCTTCTCAGAAACTGCATAGAACGCCTTCTGCACTTCGTCAGTCGCGGCCTTAATGGCGGCAACGTCGGTGCCCTTCTGGGCTTCCTTCAGCTTTTCGATCGCGGCCAGAACAGGAGCCTTGTCGCTCTCGGTGACCTTGTCGCCCATCTCGTTCAGGGTCTTTTCAGACTGATAGATGACCTGATCGGCTGCGTTGCGGGCGTCGACTTCATCCTTACGGGCCTTATCCTCCGCCGCGTACTGCTCGGCTTCCTTGACGGCCTTGTCGATATCCTCCTTCGAGAGGTTCGAAGAAGCGGTGATGGTGATCTTCTGCTCTGCGCCGGTGCCAAGATCCTTCGCGGAGACGTTCACGATGCCGTTGGCGTCGATGTCGAACGTGACCTCGATCTGCGGCACGCCGCGAGGTGCCGGAGCAATGCCGGTCAGCTGGAACTTGCCGAGGGTCTTATTGTAAGCGGCCATCTCGCGCTCGCCCTGCAGAACGTGAACCTCAACAGAGGTCTGGTTGTCTGCCGCGGTCGAGAAGACCTGGCTCTTCTTGGTCGGGATGGTGGTGTTGCGCTCGATGAGCTTGGTGAACACGCCGCCCATCGTCTCAATGCCAAGCGACAGCGGAGTGACGTCGAGCAGCAGCAGGCCTTTCACGTCGCCGCCAAGCACGCCGCCCTGAATCGCCGCGCCGACTGCCACGCACTCGTCGGGGTTGATGCCCTTGAAGCCTTCCTTGCCGGTGAGCTTCTTGACCTCTTCCTGCACCGCCGGGATACGGCTCGAGCCGCCGACCAGCAGGACCTTGGAGATATCGTTTGCGGTAAGACCCGCGTCCGCCATTGCCTGTTTCACGGGGCCGACGGTCGCTTCGACCAGATGCGCGGTCAGTTCATTGAACTTCGCTCTCGTCAGCGTCACGTCCAGATGCTTCGGGCCCGTTGCGTCCGCGGTGATATACGGCAGGTTGATGTTCGAGGAAGTCACGCCGGACAGTTCGATCTTCGCCTTCTCAGCAGCTTCCTTCAGACGCTGCATCGCGACCTTGTCGTTCGAGAGGTCAATGCCCTCTGCCTTCTTGAATTCGTCCACGAGGTACTTCATGATGCACTCATCGAAGTCGTCGCCGCCCAGATGGGTGTTGCCGTTGGTGGCCAGAACCTCGATCACGCCGTCGCCGATATCCAGAATGGAGACATCGAACGTGCCGCCGCCAAGGTCATAGACCATGATCTTCTGCTCGGCTTCCTTATCAACGCCGTAAGCCAGCGCGGCCGCCGTCGGCTCGTTGATGATACGCTTGACCTCCAGGCCCGCGATCTTGCCCGCATCCTTGGTCGCCTGACGCTGTGCGTCGTTAAAATATGCCGGAACGGTGATGACAGCCTCAGAAACCGGGCCGCCCAGATACGCTTCTGCGTCAGCCTTCAACTTCTGAAGGATCATTGCGGAAATTTCCTGCGGGGTGTACTTCTTGCCGTCGATGTCGACCTTGTAGTCGGTGCCCATGTGACGCTTGATGGACGCGATGGTGCGCTCGTGGTTTGTGACCGCCTGACGCTTTGCGACCTGACCGACCATACGCTCGCCGGTCTTCGAGAACGCCACAACGGACGGGGTGGTGCGGTTGCCTTCCGCGTTTGCGATAACGACGGGCTCGCCGCCTTCCATAACTGCTACACAGCTGTTGGTTGTGCCAAGATCAATGCCAATAATTTTACTCATAATTGAAATCCTCCTGCATTTAGGTGAATGTTTTTACAACTTTATTTTTGGTTTCGCGAATTTATGTGAATGCTTCTGTGACAGAAGCGGGAACGCTAATTTGCAACCTTGACCATCGCAAAGCGGATGACCTTTTCGCCGACCAGAAATCCCTTCTGGAAGACCTCAGCGATCACATTCTCGCCAAGTCCCTCCTGCTCGACGTGCATCACGGCATTGTGCCGCGCGGGGTCAAACGCCTCTCCAATCTCGCCAAAGCTCGTCACGCCGAGCCCTTCCATGACCTTCACCAACTGGTTCATCGTCATTTCCACGCCCTTTTTGTACGCCTCATCGGCGGTTTCCTGCGCGAGCGCGCGCTCGAGATTGTCATAGACCGGAAGGAATTTACCGACCGTCTCGGCCTTGATCACCGTGTATAAGTCGTCCTTTTCCTTCTGGCTGCGCTTGCGGAAGTTATCGTATTCCGCCGCCAGACGAAGGTATCCGTCGTGCTCCTTTGCAAGCTGCTCTTTCACGGTATCGAGCTCGGATGGCTTTTCTTCCTTCTTTGCTTCCTCCGCCTTGGCCTCCTGCGCGTTCTCGGCGTTCTCCTTCGGCTCCTCGACGGGCAGCTCCTTTTCGGAAACCTGCTCGCTGACGGCCTCGTCCTTCGGCTGTTCGTTCTTATTCTTTGTTTCCTGACTCATATCAAAATGCCTCCGGGGCTGTTATTTTTTCGGTTCTTCTGTGAGCTCTGGCTCATGGAGCGCCGGCTGCTGGGGCTTTGCGAACATCCGGCCAAGGTTTTCGGCGAAATAGCTGAGCCTTGCGGTGATCTTCGCGTAGTCCATTCTTGTGGGGCCAACGACGCCGATCATGCCCTGCATGCCGTCGCCGATGTCAAACTTCGTAATGACGACGCTGGAATCTTTCAGCTCCTTCGCCACGTTCTCGGGACCCACCAGAATCTGCGTCGTGCCGGAAGATAACGTCGCAGGGAGATTCGAAATGACGTCTTCATCGAGGCTCGTCAGAACCTCCTGCGCTTTTTCTACATCGTGGTACTCTGGCTGGCCAAGAAGCTTCGCCTGCCCGGTCATGTAAACCTCGCTGTGGGTCTTTTTTAGAAGCTCCACCGTGTAGTCCACAATTACCGGAACCAGACTGGCCGCGCCCGCCGCGCTCCTTGTGACCCTCGCGAGAAGCTCCGGCGTGATTTCGTCCGCCGTCAGCTCCGTGAGGCTCGCGTTGAGCACCGCGGAAAGAAGTCTCAAGTCCTCCTGCGACACATCGAGCGGCAGCCGGATGAGCTTATTTTGCACCTGATTGTCGCTTAACATGACAACTAAGATAAAGCTTCCTGCTTCTGCCAGAATCAGATCGAACCGCTTGACCGTTCTCTCCGAGCTTCTGGCCGCGACGGCGTAGGCGGGAAGGTCGGTCATCTTGGAAACGAGCTTACCGACCTGGGAGATCATTTTGTCGACCTCCTGCATCTTGACCTCCATCGCCTGATTGATGGTCTTCGTTTCATCCATCGAAAGGCGATAGTTTTGCATGAGCTCATCGACATACAGCCGGTAACCCGCTGCGCTCGGAACGCGCCCGGCCGACGTATGCGGCTGCTCGAGAAGTCCCATGCTCGTGAGGTCTGCCATCTCGTTGCGGATGGTTGCGGGCGAGAAGTCCATGCCCGGCATCTGGGAGATCGTCTTGGAGCCGACCGGCTCAGCCGTGCGGATGTAGCTGTCCACAATGGCCCGCAGAATCTGCTTTTTTCTGTCCGTCAGTTCCATGCTTCTTCCTCCCATCAGTTTAGCACTCTTTATCCCTGAGTGCTAAACGCAGTTTACCACCGCTTTCTTCGCTTGTCAATACCTTCTACTATAAATAATTTGTGAACAAATCAAGAAGGGATTTTTACTTTCTGCTGTCCGTGGCGCAGGCGCCAAAGTTCAACTGGAAGAGGCCTTCCAGCCCGGTAATTCGACCCCACGCTTCTTAGCTGCGCAAAGAAGCGCCGTGTCGAGCCGTCGGGAAGAAGTTGCTTTTTACGCTTGCGCGTAAATACAAAAGGGTTTCGACCCTTTTGAGATCCCGGGAGTTCCGGATTTGCAGTGCCAGACAAGTCGAGCATCTCCTACGTATTTTGGAAGCACTCTCTTTCTGGTATGCACAGCTTTACTGGTTTGTAAAATGGCTGACGATCTTCCTGCCGAGCAGCAAATTTGTGACACTTTGTCCGCCGCAAGGCATTTTTGCTCTGCAAAAATCCTTGCGGGTGGGCTGC
>ENA-ORTY01003005-ORTY01003005.1-human-gut-metagenome-genome-assembly--contig:-NODE-3005-length-15143-cov-2.603857_pt1 | contig 15143 bp, 9 predicted proteins | sample MGYA00241917_ERZ509198 | MGnify/ENA primary metagenome ERZ509198 (study PRJEB26280, sample SAMEA2338857) | human gut metagenome | biome: human gut; feature: human-associated habitat; material: faeces...
TCAAAATATATTATATTTCTATCTCTAGAAATCATTATTTTTCCCTTCTTTAATTGTATTATAGTTTACACTGTTCACTCATCGCAACAGTTTATAGAAGAAATGATAGCATCGTCACCTAAAAAAAAAAGGGGGGGCCTCCTTGAGTAGGACAATAAAGATCATAATTTTCGTTTAAACAGCATGACCAATCCTGTAAAGCTGTCCAAAAGGAATTCATCAGACCCACTCCCAAAAGATCTCACTTCTTTTTGATGGTTCAATCTTTGAAGGAGAGGTACTCCCGACCTTATCCAAAAGTCGTTTCAATTTGTTTCAATCCATTCAGAAAAAATAGCACCGAGAGGTTGCAATTCATAATATCTCTGACCTAGGGTCTTTTCCTCACGCTGCCTTTTTTGCAGATACTCAAAGCTTGGTGGCTGTTCTTTGGCACCTTCCTCTTCAATGAGAGAGTTATTCACAAGCTCCATAAATGCGTATTTTCCAGCCAATGGAAAACGTTCCTGAAGATAATTAACAATTTCAAATCTAGTGGCTTTAAGTTTTGGAAATTCATTTCTGAAGTTTTTAAGGCAATAAAGAGCAGGAAATGAAAGCTGTCGTAGAAGCTTACTAAATAGAGTAAAGTTATCGAATACAGGTTTCGGGTCATCTTCGCTATTAGAGAGTTTCTCAAATAAGGATTTGTTCAAAAGAGATACAAGTTCTCGCACTTCAGCAGATGGTGCTTCCTCATAGTTGGTAACCACCAAAATTACTGCATCTTTGAATTCTTCTAACCGTAAAATTTTTTCTGAAATCATTTCTATATATTTTATAATATCTTCAAATCCTTTCTCCACACGTTTTTCTCGAAAACTATCAAGTATCCTTCCAATAACGATTGAAGGTATTACATTCCCTGGAATTGGGACTCCTTGTGCAACATCTGTTATAATCTTAAACCGTTCCAGAGTTGATTCAGTTAGGTTTTTCCTAGGGATTTGAGGCAGATTATGATTGTCGCTCATATCATCTCCTTGAACAAATTTGCTGCATGGTCAAAAACAAAATTTCGGTAGCCCTGTTACAATCCTTATTGTTTCCATGCTCACCGTGACGATGCTCAAAAGCAGATCCAAGATATACCTTGGCCTTCCATGCTCCTCAGCCCAATCATTAGGGTCGTTGGTAATGCCGCTGGCCTTGTCGGTCTTGATTTGGTAACGCTCCATAATCCATTCAATGGCGGAACGTCCATTGATCACATAATCATAGGCTTCCAAGGGGATGTTGGAAAGTCGTACCCACGGGTTGTATTCGATGACGCTTTTATCCGTTGCGCCTGCGGCTGTTTTGCCAAAGCGCATTTTTTCCACATGGAACTTGCCGCTTTCCGCTCCTTCAACCTCTACATCCGGGCAGGCGGGCTGTGTCTCATAGTTCAGATGCAGTTCCGCCAGCGCCCGCCCGGCTTTACTGAAAGCCCAGAAGTCCGACGGCTTCTCCATCAATGGCAAGCGCGGCAACATCTTCTTCAAGTCCGCCGCAAACGTCCGACGGTAATCCGGCGAGTACAGCAGGCCATAGACATAGTAGAAAATGTCTTCCTTCGTCACTTTTAGGCCATAATTTTCCCGGCAGCGTTCCAGAATGAAATTCGTTATGCCATCTTTACGGGTATATTGTGCACTCCCATCATCATCAAGGAGGGTTGGATGATAGATGGATTTTTTTTCGTAATAGTACAGCGGGAAGCATTGACTTCCATCATTATGAAGATGAAGATCAGGAATCCTGTTGACAATGATTGGACTAAACTCTAGCCACCGACCTCCAATACCAGGCAAGCAGATAACCAAATTTTTTGTTTCAGACGTGGAAAAGATATTAGGTATCAGCGAAACAACTTCATTTAATTCAGTAGAAAAATAGACGTGCTGCTTACTGAAAGGGCGATACAATGTCTGCCTAATTGCGGATGGGTCAAACACCTTTTTCCGCCTCTTCAGAAAATCATGCTGAAATGCGCGCGTCCAGCTTATTTTTGTAGAATCAAGCTGGGGATTTTCATCGCCAGATTCTACCATTTTATTATAATAATCAATAGTTGATTGAATATTCTGTTGCAATTTTCTTTGTGAAAAATTGTAGCACCATGCATCTCTATTTGTTACAAGACCATTAGAATAAACTGGATTGAAGAATATCTGCTTATATTCTTTATTTTTCTTGTCACCAAGAGGAATAAAACTGCTGAAAATATCATTGCGCTGATTGAGCCAGTCTCCATGCACATTGGGGTGAATATGCATCCAGTTTATGGCAGGATTGAGAATGCTGCGCTTCTTGGCAATGATGGCAAGTTTTTCTTCGCGGCTCAGATAATCTCCGATGTCATGGTATTGGATAAGTGCCTTACCAGTATGGCCGGGCTTTTTAACTAGTACGGTGATAGCCACACCCGTCATAATGTTAAAAACATTCTTTCCTTCTTTTTTAGCGAACTCACCGATTTTTCCACGTATACCGCCGCGTAAATTGAAGACATAGATGGCGCTGAACTCCACTTCGAGGCATTTGCGAAAGCCGTCCATTGCGTTTCCGTCTAGCCAGTAGCCGTTGGAAATAAAAGCGATAACGCCTCCGTGCTTTTTATCCAGTCGATCCGAAGACCAACGAAACGCCTTGATATAGGAATCATAGAGATTCCTCTGATTTGTTGCAGAAGAACATGCGGCGTAGGTATCGGCTATGCGCTGTTCAAGGCGAGGATAGGACTGATTTTGGGCATCGTCATTGGCGGATTTCTGGCCCACGGAATAAGGGGGATTGCCGATGATGACCTGAATGGGAGCGTTTTGCTGGGCCTGCACTCGCTCGGAATTTTGCGGCAAGGCGGGCGCATAAAGCCAGTTGACATCATCGGTTTCGCCAAGCTGGAAGGTATCCGTCAGGCATATGCCGCTGAAAGGCGTGTAGCCCGCGTTATTCCCTTGCGCATCGTGATAGGCATTCTCGATATTGATGGACGCAATATAGTACGCCAGCAAAACAATTTCGTTGGCGTGCAATTCATGATTATACTTGCGCGACAAGGCGTTCTGTTCAATAAGTCCGCTCTGAATCATGCGGACGATAAATGTGCCTGTGCCGGTAAAGGGATCAAGTACATGCACGTTTTCATCCGAAAGCGAACGACCGAATGTGGCTTGCAGTACATCGGCTACGGAACGGTTGATGAAATCAACAATCTCAACGGGCGTGTACACAATGCCCAGACGTTCCACTGTCAACGGAAAGGCTGTACGGAAAAATTTGTCATACAGTTCGATGATAATACGCTGCCGTCCATCGGCATTATCAATGCCGGAAACACGCATTTTTACGGATTCATAAAAACGCGACAAAACCAGCGTATCCTTTTCCAGCGCCTGTTCTTCCAACAGATCGATCATGCCCTGTAGCGCCTGGGAAACAGGATTGCTTTTGACAAAGGAATAATTCTCGAACAGCGCCTCAAAAACCGGTTTGGTGATCATGTGCTGGGCCAGCATTTCCACCACTTCGCCGGGTGTGACGGAAGGATTGATGTTCTTGCGCAAGCCTTCAAGAAAATCGTCAAACGCCGTCTTGTGCGGGCCGGGCGCGGTTATCAGGCGATTGATACGTTCCATATAACGCTGGGCGATTTGGGCCACATCCGCCGCCCATTGCTCCCAATAACGCTTGTTGCCCACTTTCTGCACCATGCGGGCATATATGGCGTTTTGCAGTTCCTGTATGTGCGGCAAGGGAAGCTGTACCGGCCTTGCCTTGCTGTCTCCCTGTGCGCTTCTGCCGCCTGTGTCGTCGCTGGAACCATCGACAATACCGCCAATCAGAACGGAACCACCATCCACAGGCTTGTGACGATTGAGTTCTATCTTGTTGACGGTGGCGCTGAACCGGTCATCATGCGCACGCAACGCATTCAATACCGTCCATACCACAGCGAAACGCTTGTTGTCGTTCAGCGCTTCTTCCGGGGAAACATTGGAAGGAATCAGCACAGGAATAATAATATAGCCAAACTTCTTGCCCGGAGCGGTACGCATGACGCGGCCCACGGACTGCACCACGTCAATCTGTGAATTGCGGGCCGAAAGGAACATGACCGCGTCCAGAGAAGGCACGTCCACACCTTCGGAAAGGCAGCGCACATTAGTCAGGATGCGGCATTCGTTGCCGTCGGCAGGGGCGGCACTGAGCCATGACAGCTTTTCATCGCGGGTGGTGGCGGGCATGGTTCCGTCCACATGCTGCGCGGCCACACTGACCATTTCCGCGCGTTCCTCCTGCGTCAGGCTGTCGTAATAGCTTTCCTTGAAGCCGTTGAAGACCGTGCTGATCCGTTTGGAAATTTTGATGTTCTGACAAAAGGCGACCGCCTTGCGCATGGGCGCGGGATCGGAGGTCTTCAGCAGGCCCTCGTCAATGAGCATGCGTTTTGACAGGGCGTTGATGCAGCCGACGAGCTTGCTGGCGTCGTCGGTATCGATCTCCTTGCCGCTGTCCGCCACGGCGGCTTGCAGAGCGGCGGGAATCTGGCTTTCGCTTAGCGTCAGCACAAGTACCTTGTAATCCGCCAGCAGATTCTTATCGACCGCCTCGCCAAAGCCGATGCGAAAGACCTCCGGCCCGTACAGGGCTTCGTCATCCATCGAGCAGAGCCAGGCTTCGGCGTCCTGCGCCTTTTTCTTGCTTTCTTCCGCATACAGGCGCGGGGTGGCCGTCATATAGAGGCGTTTTTTCGCCTGAATAAAGGCGTTGTCATGCACCTTCACAAAGGCGGAATCTTCCGCGTCCTTCAGCGTGACGCCGGTGGTTCTGTGGGCCTCGTCACAGATAATCAGATCAAAGGGGCGCTGAAAGGTCTTTTGCGCTTCCGCAATGACGGCAATGGACTGATAGGTAGAAAATACAACCAGCAGGCTGTCCGCATGAAATTTTTCCGCCAGCCGGAACTGATGCACGATGTCATCCACATTGGTGGATGCGGGAAAGGCCAGATCGGTAACGCTGTAGCCGTCCTGATCCTCGTCCCTTTTGCTTCTGCTTTTGCTGACTTCGGGATCGGAACAGATGCAGACGGGGAAAATGTCCGCCGATGTTTCCGCCGTCCATTCCCGCAAGGTCTGACCCACCAGCGCAATGGAGGGAGCCAGAAACAGCACAAGCCCCCTGCCGCCGGTTTCGTTCTCCGCAATTTTCAGGGAAGTAAAGGTCTTGCCCGTGCCGCAGGCCATGATCAGCTTGCCGCGATCCCCGGTCTGGAAATGCTCGTGAAAGGCAGTTATGGCCGCCTGCTGATGCGGGCGCGTCTGCTTGCGTTCCTGCCGGGCCTGCGCGCCGCTGACGCCCTGTTCCAGCGCGGCCCAGTCCACGGGCGCGTTTTCCAGATCGGCAAGGCTGATGCGCTGCACCGGCGGTTCCTGATGGCGGATGGCGTTTTCCGCCTCGCCGCCCCATTTGTTGGTGGTGGATATCCAGAGCCGGAGCGCAAAGGAGGTCGTCTGCTGCTGGTCGTTGACAAACTGCTTGCTTGACGTGGCCAGAAAGCTGTCCACGGCGGGCTTGTCTATGCTGGCTGTTTCCGCATAGCACTTGCATTGAATCGCCCAGAAATCCCCCTCCACGGTCTGGGCAACCAGATCAATGCCCGTATCCTTGCCGCCGAGGTTCTGCTTGTACGGAAATTCCCGCCAGAGCCAGACATGCCGGAACGTGCCCGCATACCACGGCACCGTTTGCAGAAAAGCCTGCATGAGCCGCTCGAAACGGTCGCCCTTGTCGCGTTCGGAAAAGGAAACAGCGCGGTATCTGGCAAGAATATCCTGAAAGGTCATGGGGACTCCTGAAAGCGATATGGCATAACATGTTATCCCGGAACGTCCAAAAAGAAAATCGAAAAAACGGGACAGAAAATGCGGGTATCTTCTGACGCTACGCACCTATAAGCATTCTGTTCCATAGCGTACAATAGAGCATTCTACTATCTCTCTTTTTGCCGGGTAATTTTCAGGGTATCAAAAATATTTTTAAAATTTTTATCTTATTATTTCATATAATTATGATATATAATAAGTGTCAACTACAAACTGAAAAGCCGTTTCGCCAAATTTCAGAACGTGCCCGAATTGCTCTCCATGTACCGCACCTTTGCCGATGTCGTGACCAAGAGCGATCTGGATGACCAGGCGAAATTAGCCGGTGAACGGCCTCTCACCCCGCCCGTCAGAAGCGGCAAGCCTGTCAATGAAGTTGTGGAACGCTCCGATGAGCAGGCGGACTATATGGGGAAAATTATCTTCCGCATGGAGCATCTTCCCAAAGATCCGCGCATCGACAATCCACTCAAAGTCACCAATGACGCCAGAAAAGCCGGTCTGGATTTCCGGCTTATCGAGCCAACCGCCGATGACTTTGAAGGCTCAAAGCTCAATACGGCGGTGTCGCGGATATACGACATCTGGCGCGAAACTTCCGCCGATAGAGGTACGCAGCTTGTTTTCTGTGACCTGTCCACGCCCAAGGGCGGCAAGGGTTCCACGCCGCAACAAGCCGCATCCCAGCCGGAGGCTGAACCTGTTGATGATGCGGAAGACGCAGAGCGGATAGAATCAGATGACGACAGCGGCGAAGACCCCACCGTGGCCACAGACATGGATGCGGTCATCGCGCTCTCGTCCGGTAATTTCTCCGTATATGATGATATGCGGAAAAAGCTGATAGAGCGCGGGATTCCCGCAGAGGAAATCGCCTTTATCCATGACGCCAACACGGACATCCGCAAGGCAAAGCTCTTTGCCGACATGAACGCCGGCCGCGTTCGTATCCTGCTCGGCTCCACCGCAAAGATGGGCGCGGGCATGAATGTACAGAAACGGCTTGTGGCAGCGCATCATCTGGACGCTCCGTGGCGGCCTTCGGATTTGGAGCAACGCAACGGACGTATTATCCGCCAAGGGAATATGTTCTACGAGCGCGATCCCGATACCTTCTCTGTCCAGATATACAATTATGCCACCAAGCAGACATATGACGCGCGGATGTGGCAATGTATAGAGTACAAGTCAGCGGCTATCGAACAATTCAGAAAAGGGGATTTGCTCCAAAGAGTCATAGATGACGTTGCATCAGAAGCAGCTAATGCGGCTGAAATGAAGGCCGCAGCGTCAGGAAATCCTCTTATTCTCATGCAGGTACAGCTCGCAAGCGATTTACGCAAGCTGGAAGCCCTGTATTCACAGCACCAGCGCGGTCAGCACAGGATACGGGATCGCCTCAAATATCTAGCTTCCGCTGAATCACGACTGGCAAAGGCCGAAACAGACTATGCCGAAAATATCCGGCTCAGGGACGCCAATACACGCACGATGACGGAAAAGGGCAAAGAGAAAATCCTGGTGGAGCTGGAGCATGAGGGCAAAGTGTTGGGGGACAAGGACGGCGAGAAGATGCGGGATATTCTGGTAGGAGGAATCAAGGAAGTCACCAGAAATTCCAGTGCGAAGGTTCCCTTTGGGACGTATCGCGGCTTCAAACTGACGATTGCCAGAAGTATGGGGTTTGCCTCTCAGGACGGTTTCCGCATCATTCTCCAGGGCGCGGACGACCAGCAATTCCAGCCCGACAATCTGCGCTACAGCTTTGAAGACAAGCTCAGTCTGTCCGGCCTGTTTCAGCGGGTGGACAACTTTCTCGGCAAGGGGCTGGACGAGGTTATCAACCGGCGGCGCGAGAATGCCAGGCTGGAAATCGCGGAAAGGGAAACCGTCAATGCGGCTCTCGGCAAAGAATTTCCCCAGCGGGAGGAACTTGCTCTAACGCGGGAAAACCACAGTGTTGTCATGCGCGAATTGCAGAGGATGCAGGACGACGCCAACTATGTCTCCACATGGACGCCGAAAACATCTTTGGCCGATGGGCTGCCGCCAACAACGGAAGCGCCGCAGCCGAAGGAGGAGAGTGTTGCCGCCGTTTTTCCTGTCAAACAGCCGGAGGAACAGGTTCACACGCTGAAATACGGTGAAGGCGAGGGCCGAACGGAGTATCTCGTCACCAATCAGCATAATGGCCACACGCTGGAAAAAGGCTATGTGCTGCGGCGCACCTATTTCAATAGTCATGTTGGTTCCCTGGGGGGCAGCCTCTATGATGATGGGAACTGGCACAGCACGGCGACCGCGCCGCGTGAAGCGAAGCTATGGCTGTTCGCGTCATTGGAAGATGGCCTAGCTGCTGCCCGTGATGATGCCGCGCATAGGGGTCTTAAGGAAACGACTCCCGCCGAACCTGCCGCGCCGGTATCGGCGCTGGAGTTTACCAGCGGCTATCAGACACCGGCGGAACGCCTGGCAGCTCCCGTGCCGGAGGAAACGTATGTGCGCGGCATGGCGTTTTCCTCCCGGCCTCGGATGCGGTAAACGTCCCCCCGGTCATGTCGGTGGGGAAACGGTGAGTAAAACACTCGTCAATTCAACCAAGAAACAAGGAGTTCTCATGTCCGGTTTTTTGTCTTCAAGCACAGCTCTGACCATCTGCAAGGCCAAGTCCTCTGCCTCACTTGACCTGGACGGCCTGCGGAAACACGCCTTCAACCCAGACATCAACGCAGACGACAAGCGTTTCGGCTGGGTCGCTCTTGGCGATCCGCTGGATACCGATGGCTTTGAACTGGCCCTGGTGGATGCCCGTTTCATGGGCTTTTCGTTCAGACTGGATACGCGCAAAGCGCCCGGAGCTGTCATTCGGCTCCAGCTTGCCGAAGCCGTTCGGGAGGAAATCGCCTCCGGCAAAAAGGTGGGCGCAAAGCGTAAAAAGGAGTTGAAAGAGGCCATTACCGCAAAGCTGACGGCCAGGGCGGAATTTGTGCCGTCCGTGATCGATTGCCTGTGGGATGCGGAAAAGCGACGCCTGCTTGTGGGGTCAGCTTCTGCCAAGGCGGTTCAGCACGTGCTGGAGTTGTTCAAGACGACGTTCGGTATGGACGCCACACCCATCACGCCTGCGGGAGATATGCCGAAACTCTTTGCCACCATCCTGCGAGGTGACGGCTACCCCTGTGAAGGCTATACTCTGCATCCGATGGGTTCCGCCAGCCTTGCCGCTTCCCAACAGGCCGAGGAAAAAGCCTCTGTGGCCGTGCAGAACAGCCTGAACGCCGTGGCGCAGGCGCTTGAGGATGGTATGGCTATCCAGAAGCTGCACCTGGTGGCCACATCCGATGCAGATACCGACCGGCAGGTGGAGTTTACGCTTGATGCCGGGCTGGCTGTGTCCGGTCTAAAATTACCCAAAGCGGAGAAAGGCGCGGATGAGGAGGCCACGTTCCTCGTGAATGCCGATGTCTGCGCCGCTGTGGCGGATATGGTGGAGGGGGTGGCTACCGCCTGAAGAAGTAGCAGACATATGCGCCGATGGAGCCACAGGGCGGGAATTCCCGCCCAATGGCTCGCACGCTCATATGACCTTATAAAGAAGATAAAAAAGCCGACCGAACAGAGAAAAGAAATAGAAACGCAGTATCTGTTGAAACTCTTTGTGCCCAGTATTGAAAAACATAAATGCTTTGCAAAATTTAATATATCCGCATAAGATGATTAACAATTTATGTTCTTGTTACTTTCTTATGACCTGGAGCAACTAGGGTAGCCAATCCTAAGAATTTGTGCTAAAAGGGAGTCACGGACGTAAGCTGGGTGGTAATCGGATGCTAAAAAGACTTGTGCCGGCTCTCGCGCTTGTGGATTATGACAATTATGCCAATTTTCGTGCGTTTGGCACTCCGACCAACGCACGCCATGTTGAAAAGGCTCTGGATAACCTCGTTTTGGATCTGCTGAACTGCTGCAAGCAGGAGCTGCCCGCTACCAATGAAATTGAAGCTCGTCTTTACGGTGGCTGGTACGACAGGGATGCTGGTGGAAAATCGCAACGACTGAGAATGCTTGAAAGCGCAATTTCACATTTTCCTGCAAGATGTAAGGGGGTACGGATTATACTCAAACCGATTGATTCCCTGCTCGCTGCCAGACATATTCCCTTACGCTTGGAAATTCGAAAAGAGACGATCAAGCTTAAAATTACCGACGATATGCTTGCAAAATGCGCGTGCCCGGATAACTGCTTGACTAAACTTGTCGCGGAATGGCAAAAAAATGGCTGCCCGCACTGCCGCGCGCCAAAAGAAGAAATTTTGCAAAGAACCACCCAAAAGGCTGTTGACACCGCCATTGTGGCAGACTTGGTTCATGCCGCTGGGCTTGAAAGCAGCAAGCTGCTTGTGCTTGTATCGAACGACTACGACCTGTTGCCCGGTGCGCTTCATGCGGAAGCTGGGCCTGCGCCTTTCAGGATAATCTGCACAAACGACCGATGCGCTCTCAGCCATGAAGTGAATAAGTCCACCCTTTATATTGTCAAACCTTTTGCCAAAAAATGACCTCCGCCACGGGAGTCAATAACAAAAACGGAAGCAAGCATAATGAAATGGCCAAACAGCACAAATAATGCCACTACATTTGAAAATATCAAAAAAGATATAAGTGATTTTGCCAACTATAATTCGATGCACTTTTCCTACCCTTCACCAGGGATTATGGAAGCTTCATGGAGTGACAGGCGCGAGGAGAAATCCGCACTGTTTGAAGTAGAAGGGGGTAAGGTGCGGAAAGTAAACTATGCCAACGGCAGAACAGCTTCCTATGCAGACTTTTTGGCGTCGCCATATATGGCTGATCTGGCTTTCGCCGCTTCCCAAATTTGCCGTCGCCCCTGGGAAACTGAGCATTTCGTCTCCGAACAAGCCGAATATGGTAGAAATACCGGGGATATAAAAACCCTAATTGACCAGCGCCTAAGCGAGCTGCAATCCGGCAGTGCCGATGTGGAAAGCACAGTAATCGCGTTTGTCCGTGCCAACGCGGGCAGTGGTAAGACCTGCGCCATGCGCAACGCTGCGATGAAATGCGCTAGGGAATGGGAGCCAGGCAAACCCCTTTATTTTTATATTGACGCTCAAGCAAGGAGCCTTGCACGCATCGAGGAGGCCATTGCCTACGAAACGTCGATTCTTAGCGTAGCCTTTCAAGCCCGAGCACTGCACGCGCTTGTCCGCAATATGCTTATGGTGCCCATAATCGACGGCTTTGACGAGCTCATCGGCTCTGGTGGCTACGAGGAAGCTTTCCTGTCACTCGCCACGCTCCTCGCTACGCTTGAAAGCCAAGGACTGATTGTTGTAACCGGTCGCTCCACCTTTTATGATGACAATATTATGCGCATCGCCTCAAATGCGCAAAATTGCGCAGGTAGTCTGAACTACATGCTAGAAGATATTATTCTTCGTCCTTGGCAGCTAGAAGATATTATCAAGTATATCAATAATAAGTATAAGGATCCCGCAGAATGCACAAAACTACGTAAAATTTTTGAAAGACTTGATCGGAACACCACTGTCTCGGAACTGCTCTCTAAGCCTTTTTATGCTGTCAGGCTCGCAGAAACGCTCGCCAAAGAAAATGAAGCAGTCCTTGAAACACAAACCACCGCCTTCGGAATAATTGAATTGATCATTAACAGCTACTTGGCGCGCGAAGCGAACGAAAAATTTTTGGACCGCGCTCAAGTGCCCATGATTGATATTGTAGCCCACAAAACCATCCTCAAGGAACTTGCGTTGGAGCTGTGGTGGCAAGAACAACGCGTTATTGAGCGTGATACACTTGATTCTATTGTAGAAATGGTTCTTGAACAAAATCAGATAAGGGCAGAGTTGTGGTCAGCCATTAAAACAAAGATGTGGTCATATTCTTTTTTTGGAACATCAAACAACGCGAGATGGAAAGAATTTGAAAACCAGCTGTACTATAACTTTTTCCTTATGCAGGTAATACCCGAAGTTTTTAACGAATCTGAAGACTTCACAATCAGGAAATTCTTAGAGAGGTCCCTGCTTGACAATTCAGTTCTTGAATTTTTAGAGCCAACATTGTGGGCAGTTCCAAACCCCCGCGATCTCGGAGAAAAGCTGGAAAAAAGCATGCGCAAAGCGCCAACCGGAAGCTTGGGAAAACGCAATGCCGGCGCTATTCTCGCAGAGCTTGTGCAAATTCCTGATGATGCCGTGCTTGAAATAAACGACATGCTATTCCATGGATGCCGCTTTAACAAGCCTGTGAAAAATATACGTTTTATTAACTGTGACTTTCGGGATTGCGAACTGTACGACAGATTTGAGGAATGCACTTTCATCAATTGCAGAATTTTTGGGGCAAAAATCGGAGATGACTTCCGCCTGTCAAATAGCCTTGTGGACGGTGACTGTCTTTTTGTGCGGAAAAAGGCGGCGGAGCCGTTAAACGCAGAGGAACTCAAAAAGTTTGGGGCTTCCGTGCGCGGAGTACTCCCGTTTCGCGAGCTGGATGACGTGCAGGAAAAACGACTGGATGTCCTGAAAAGGTTTTTTGACAAAACACGCAGGTGTCTGCAATTTTCTCTGAAGCCGGAGGATGAGGTGAATCTGAGGGAAATACTCATCTCCCCCCAGTGGGGCGAATTGCAGCGTATCTTGGAAAAATCCGGTATCCTCGAGCGCCGCGACAGGGACAGGTCAGGGCAGGATCAATACCTTTTCACAATAACAGAGGATAGGGACGAGACCATTCGCGCGATTATATATAACGAATATTGCCAAAAGAAAAAAATTAGGGATTTCTGCGACATGTTTCTGGAATTATAATAGGTACATATATAAAAATCTGGGAGATTATTTTCAATAATTCCTTTATATTTTGCCTCATTGATATACGGATAAACTTCATCATATCTATTTACAAGGCAGCGTAATATAAAAGTAGCACAATCACGCCGGAATTCTTCAGAATGTGCCTCCCACACAAACAAGGGCAGAAATGGAGCTATTCTTTGCCTAAATTCTCCAATATGGCAGTCATGTGGAATACGGATAACAGCGAAATGCTCCTCTCTACGCCCACATATAGGATTACAATGCCAGAAACCTAAAGTGCCAAGAATATAACGCCCTAAGTATCCTTAAAATTCCTACCATATCGCCATCGCCAATAGGTTGATGATATTCAGAACAGTACCAAGTCATAAAACGCCTCCATAGTTATTTTAAAAGTGAAATAATAAATCCAATATATTTTATCTAAAATCTACTGGATTTAACAGTGGTCAATTCATCTCGTGGAACAATCGTAAGCTTATATCCCATCGGTGTAAGCACCTTAAAGAGTGTATCTATTTGGGGCGTAACCTTCATTCGCTCAAGACGTGCGACAGCAGATTGCTTAAGGCCCGCCGCTTCCGCAAGTTGTTCCTGAGTTAATCCTTTGGCCTCACGCGCTTCAATCAATTTGCCAATCAGTTCAACTTCAAATTCTATTTTTGCGCGTTCAGCGGGGGACACATTGTTATCATCGTTATAGAAATCTCGAAAGTTTGTGTTTGACATATTACTTGTTCCTCTCAAGAAAATCTTTCAGGTTTCTGGTAGCCTGCTCTATTTCCTTGGCTGGTGTTTTTTGTGCCTTTTTTATAAAGTGATGCAGTAATACAAACTTATTATCACGCCAATAAAAGAAAAGAATCCGGTGTGCCAAAGGACGTATTTTCCAAAGATTACCATCCAAATGCTTTACCTGCGGCTCTCCAATACGAGTCCCATAGGTTTCTAAAGCTCGTATATGCGTCAGTATCTTTTGATACTGAATACGCGCATCCTTACTCGTTCGTGCCTTATCTCGAAGTTCAATCAAAACTTCTTTGACAGGTTGTGAGCCATTTTTGTCTTCATAAAATTCCACTTCATACATCGGTGCATCCTTTACCATGGATGTTTATAACAAATTTGTTATTTCTGTCAAGGGGTAAAAACAACCTCCTTGCGAGGCTCCTACCGCGACCTCAAGCCAGTCCTGGCCTTATCCTTATATTCTTCTCCCTCAACCTCCCTCCACATTTCCCGATACCGCTCATTCCTTACCATATCCCTGTCGCCTGCCGGACCGAAGGCGTAATCCGCCGTTCTTTCGGCGTACCTCCGCCAGTTGCGTCCGGCCTGCTTTTCCCGGATTGTCGGGGCACAAGCACGGATGGTTTCTTCCACGACCTCCCGGCTATGCCCGTTGGAACGCAGCCGCAAAGCGATCATCGCATCCACGCGAGAGTAATCCTCAATGGTTAGATGCCTGCGAATATTCTCCAGGTGGGCATAATAGGCCGCTGCCGGATCACCGGGCCGAACGCCCGGCATCGTAAATGTCCGCTGTTCGGCCTTCCGCTTCTCGGCGGCCTCCGCATACTCGTGGTCAATCCTTCTGGCCAGAGTCAACGCCTTGCCGCACTCCCGGCGCTCCGCAAACAGGAGCTTCACTTGTGGGAACGCCCCGTTTCCCCGCCGATGCTTCGGCTTGCGGTTCTCGAACCCCGGCGCACGATGCGGATGGATACAGCCGCATAGCTTTTTGTCGCCGTACTCCCGGTTCAGGCGTTCCGTAATGCGGTTGCCCACATCCCGGTCAAAGTCCGTGCCCAGCTTGGGGATGGTCAGCAGACATTGGTAATTGCCCGGAGAGCTTTCCAGCACCACGGCGGGTCGGAAGCCGTCCTCCTGTAACTTTTTCAAACTCTCGCGGGTCATGTCGTCAATGAGGATATGATGCCGGTCATCCGACAGCGGCGTGTAGTAGATATTTTCGCCGCGCCGCTGGAAGCGCAGCATCTCCGGCATGTGCGCCTCCAGTTCATCCGGGGAAAAACCTTTGGTCATGCCGCCTTTCTTGTCCAGAATGAAAGTCTTTTTGCCATCCTCAGCCATCCTGATGCAGGTCACGCGGTAGCGTTCCGCATTGACCGCATCGGCATATCTTTTGAAATCCTCAAGTTCGCGCATGGCTTCCTCCGCTGTCCGTTGTGGGGCGGGCGGGGCGTGTCTCGCCTGTTCCCATGCCGCGCGGTGTCGCCAACGCTCGGCCTGCCGGGACAGCCCTTGCGCCCGTAACCAGGCTTCAAAACGCGGCTTGCCGCCACGCGCCTTTTTCCGGCCTGAACGCAAAGAACGCCGTTCCGTTCTCTGCTGCACCATCAGGCAA
>ENA-ORTY01003012-ORTY01003012.1-human-gut-metagenome-genome-assembly--contig:-NODE-3012-length-15113-cov-13.556116_pt1 | contig 15113 bp, 14 predicted proteins | sample MGYA00241917_ERZ509198 | MGnify/ENA primary metagenome ERZ509198 (study PRJEB26280, sample SAMEA2338857) | human gut metagenome | biome: human gut; feature: human-associated habitat; material: faeces...
GATAGAGGGTCCGCCTCCTAAGCGGAACGTCGCGCGTTCGAATCGCGCCGGGATCGCCAAAAAAGCCCGTTTTTGAAGCAAAAAGCTGCTATCAGCAGCCTGCTAACAAAAGCGGGCGCTTTTCTTTTTCTGCGAGGCCGTTTTGCAAACAGAATCAGGGATCCTGTTTGCAGGCTGCCAACATTTTTGCCTGATTTCTAACGGCGCTCCCTTGTGTTGGCACACGAAATTGCAAACAATGGCGGACGATTCAGCTAAAAAAAGTAGTGGATTTGAAAATCCATGCAGACCCCTGTAGGCTATTTGTGCTGTTTCAGATACTTAGCGCGATTAAGTATGCAAGAAATGTGAATATTAATGATGATGCGAAGCGAGCAGATAAACCTAATCTGTGGATTCTGTTGCTAACGGAATGGGTTATCCGATTAGCTGAGAACTTAGCTGATGTTGGTAAATCTAACATCTACCGCTATTATTTGCATAACCACATTGTTTTCTGTGCAACAGCTCTGGACTGCTCTCATAAATTCAGAAATGTGTGGAACTCCAGCCGGCTTGTTGCGGAGATCAGCGACGAGCTCTGCCGTGAACATCATCTTTCAGTCGTTCAGAATCCGCAGAATAAAACCATTTCCTATGAGAAATGGGAGGGTGAACAATCCAAATTGACGAGCCGGGATTCTCTGCGAATTACGATTGATGCGGCGCTGCGGTTGCAGCCAGATGGATTTGACGCGCTCATGCAGCTGATGGAAGAAGCAGGATGCTGGATCAAACGCGGCGCTCATGTCAGCATTAAGCCTCTTGGTGGTGAACGGTATATTCGTCTGGACAGCCTCGGCGCGGAATACTCTGAAGCAAAATTGAGGCAAGTGCTTGACGGTCATCATATTCACATTCCGAAAATTCCAAGGAGCGAATACAACTACAGCCAGGTAAAACGGCTGATTGATGTAGAAGCGAAGCTCCGTGAAGGAAAAGGCAAAGGCTACATGATATGGGCGGAGCGAAACAATATTGACGCTAAAGCCCAGTCGATCATTTTCCTGAAAGAGCATAACATCGGATCTATCGAGGAACTGGAAAATCAGATTAACGTGTTGCGCTCGGAGCGAAACGCGCTTCATGCCGCCATTCGTGAGAAGCAAAACCGAATGAAAAAGATCAACGAACTGCGGCAAGCAATTCGCGATTACCGTCGGACGAAAGATGTTTACGCGCAGTATAAAGCTTCCGGCTGGTCTCCAAAATTCTACAATGAGCATCGAAAAGATATCGAAGCACACAAAAAAGCGCAGGCTTTCTATTCCTCTGTTGATGGAAAGATGCCGACGCTGAAGGAGCTTTCTGCTGAATACGATGCCCTGAAGAAGGAGAAAGAAAACGATGATGCTGCCCTGGAAGAACTGAAACCTCAGCTCACAACTCTGAACCATATCAAGTATAATTTCGATGTTCTGGAACGCGACTACCTGCCAGAAGAGAAAGATTTTCGCCGGGAAGAGCATCAAGAACGATAACATGGCCCCTGTGTCAGGCCTGCTTTTACGCAGGAAACTGGCTCAGGGGCCTTTCTTTTTTTGCATTTGGGGCGAAGCAAAGAGGTCGGATGACGCAGGAAAACGACACAACCACAGAGCGAAAGCTCTGGTTTTCAGGGGCTTGGGGGCGGAGCCTACCAACAAGCATTGTGCAATTCGGGCCGGATTGCATTGCTTGCAGATATCGAAGAAGAACTAGATTTGCTAGAATAACCTATATCTTCAGACTAGCATTAAGCGCTTTGAGAGAATACTAATGTTCTTAGTTATCCATGTTGAGGGAATCATGCCTATGAAACAGAATAGTGTGTAAACTAACTCTGGCGGCGCTTCGAAAAGAAGCTCCGCCTTTTCTATGTCCCAAAAACAAGAAAGGACGCGACAGCATGATCAATCGCATTTTCGGCACCGTCACTGGCGGTCGATAAGGTACAATAAATTGCGCAAAAAGAAAGAGACGTATGTTGAAGCTGCAACCCGCCCCGACATTTCGGTCCAATACAATCCCGACGTTGCAGTCAGATATGCGTTGAATCATTCGACCGGCGGTGGCAAAAGCGGCGCTGATCCTAAGCGCAACACCGTCTTCGGAAATGCTACAACCAATGACTGTGCCAACTTTGTAAGCCAATGCCTGTGCACAGGTGGGTTGCCTATGTTCAATGGTTGGTCTTACCCTCTGACGAATATTCCAGCCGGCTGGAATAGCAACAGCAAATGGAAGCTTACTTACAGTAGTTGCCAAAAGCTGCTTGGTAAAGACCGCATCTACGAAATTGGTGATCCTACCAAGACGCAGCGAGGTGATATTATCTATACCTTCGACAGCAGTCAGGCTGAAGGAAAGCAATACACCCATGTCACAATTGCAACCAGTAATTATTCCAGCGCCATTGGCGGCTGCTATATTTGTGGTCACTCTGTAAACCAGAACGGCGACTATGGCGATACGAAGAAGCTCGTGGCTGGAAAGGTGAAAATCTATCGTGTGCGTACTTCGGTTATTGTTGGAGGCACCGAGCGTAGAGTATCTATTCCCGTGTCCGGCAATGAAGCAACGGTAATTAACGATACGTTCTGATAAGAATGTGCCAAACAGTCACCTTTGGCTATATCACTCCGATTGGAAGACATAGCCAAGGTGACTGTTGTATTCGATCACATAAGCACGATCATCCGTACATGATGCATAACGAATCTCAGCTTCAGGCGGTATATCGCAAAGGACAATACTTTTTTCCAAATCCAGAAATAGCACAGCTGGACGATTTACAACACCAAGGAGATCATGCAAAACGCTTGTTTCCATAACATCATTCGGATAAAAAGGGACACAAGATAACTGAAACCGGGAAAAGTCATTGTATGCAGAATCGCTGTCAATTCTGTAAGACACAAAGTCACTCAGTTGCGCATTCTGATACTCGAAGATATACGCACCGTTCTGATAGGTGCCTACAAACATATTTGTCGTGCAGTCAATAATGGGATAGTTTGGGTCATTCACAAAAATGCCCCTCACTGTGCTCTCGCCATTCATGCAGTCCCAATCCACCAGGATTGAGCATTCTATGCCGTCATTGTTCCGTAACCATATGCGCATATCGCCAGTCGTATATTCCGCGTCAAAAAAACCAGAGTCAACGGCAAAGCGCGTAACAAGATATCCTTCCTTAAATAACAGATCGGGATATGCATCGCCCACAACCCAACCGCTTTTTTGCTTCTTCATAACCAACAGGCAGTATACACCGTTCTTTTCTGCGACAAGTGGAAAAGAACTGCCCTTTTTGAATAGAAAGGTGTTAAAAACATTCTTTCCCGAGATTTCCATATCTGTCGGCTGATAGATGTGCCAGTCAGCGTAAACACTGTCTTTGATTGCTTTTCGCAAAGCAGAGTTTCCTAACTTGGTCAGTGTTTCAGCGGAAGAAGATGAAGCCATCTGCAGCAATAGCATAAGCAGCAATAACAAAGTAACGGCTTGATGATACCGATGTTTCATAGCATGACCTCCTGGCGGCAGTACGCAGTGGTTGTATCTTATCTTAGCGAGAATCAGATATTTTTGCTTGCGGAGCATTCCACTCAATATGCAGCCAGCGATGCTCCGTTTCTGCATGGTCCATGAACACCAAAAAAAGTTTATCACATTCTTGTAGCCTTGTAAAGGTAACTCCAATGTATCGTGTCTTTCGGTATCGAAGCTGGAGCTTCAAAACCGCAAAGACATGTTCGACTTTGGCACGAACCGAAGATTTCTCATGCTCGCGCCGCTTGATCTGTGCCTGAGAACGGGCAGAGTTATTTTTACTTTGACTGGGACGACGCTTGATTTTGTACCGGATTTTCTTTCCGGCCGTATTTTTCTTTCTGGCTTCGGGACGCTTTTCTGCTCCAAGATATCCGCTGTCACCGTAGACTTGTTCTTCCTCACCGGTGAGAAGGTCGGCAGTAACACAGACATCATGCACATTGGCAGCAGTTACCTGTACTGTGTGGACAAGTCCGCTTTCAGAATCCACACCGATGTGTGCTTTATACCCGAAATACCAGACATTTCCCTTCTTCGCAGAATGTGCTTCCGGATCACGCTCTTTTTTCTGATTCTTCGTTGAAGAGGGTGCCTTAATGAATGTAGAATCTACGATCGTTCCACGTTTCAGAATCAGGTCGTGCTGCGTAAGGAATTCCACGATCTGTGCAAACAGTTCCTGTTGAATGCCGTTTTTCAGAAGAATATTCCGAAATCTGCCCAGCGTATCTCCATCCGGCACCTGATTACTGGACTCTACCCCGCAAAAATCTGAAAAAGCCCGGCTGTCAATTACTTCAGTTACCGTTGCCATATCCGACAGGTTGTACAGATTCTGCACCAGATAGATCCGAAGCATCCGTTCCAGATCGTAGGGCTTATTTCCGCGCTCTCCTTTGTAATAGTACGGTCGGATCAGGCTGATCCATTCTTCCCACGGTACGATTCGGTCGATCTCTGCTAAAAATTCTCGCTTCTTTGTCCGGTACCGTCAAGTATTATGCGCAAATTCATTTACAAGTCTGGCAGAACTCAGTCTGCACAGGGCAGGGAAACCTGCCCTTAATTACCTAGTAGCAGAGGACAGAGAGCGCGTCAAGGGCGGCGAAGCCGCTTGCGAAGCCCTTGACGTGAACTCTGTTTTCTGCTATCAACCAGCTTCGTCTTCCTGCATCTCAATGTACTTCATGCTCATGTACTTTTTTCCGCCCCATTGGGTTCCGGCGACATGACGCAGTCTCGCGCATACCAGCATCAAAGCCGAATGGCCATCAGGAAAAGTGCCTACTACGCGCGTCCTGCGCCGGATCTCGCGATTCAGACGCTCAATGACGTTGTTGGTACGGATTTTCTGCCAGTGCTCGGGCGGAAAATCCATATATGTCAGCGTTTCTTCTATACTGTCGCAGATCTTTTTCGAAGCCTCCTTCAGTTTCATGTTTCGTAGTTCTTCTGCAACCGCTTCTGCCTTTTTCCGGGCAGCTCCTTTATTCTCCTGCGCATGAATTGCTTTGAGCATCAGCGCAACCTGCTTAATCTTTGCCCTCGGTACCGTAGAAAACACATTGCGATAAAAGTGAACGACACAGCGCTGATACCTGGATTCCGGGAAGACTTCACCGGCTGCTTCGAGCATGCCGAGGCACTTGTCGCCAACAATGAGCTTGATGCCCTTCAATCCGCGGTTGCGCAGCCATTGAAAAAACTCCTTCCAGCTTTCCTTATCTTCCTTCATCCCTTCGGCTGCCCCCAGAACCTCACGGTATCCGTCTTCATTGACTGCAATGGCCACAAGAATGGCTACATTCTCATATTCGCCGCCCCAGTTCCGTTTCAGATAAATGCCATCCACATACACATAGGGATACTTTCCACCCTCAAGTGGCCGGTTTCTCCACTGTTCGATGTGTTCGTATGCCTTCTTGTTCAGTTCGCTGATCGTTGAAGAAGAAACCTTGCAGCCCCATAGCGCTTCCGTGATATCTTCTACGCGGCGCACCGACACACCTGCCAGATACATCTCCATGAGTGCTTCTTCCACGCTGGATTCCCGCCGACGATAACGCTCAATAATCGCTGTTTCAAAGGTAACTCCCTTGAGCCGCGGCACATGGAGCTTAACCTCTCCGGCGGTTGTCATGAGATTGCGATTGTAATGACCGCTCCGATAACCTTGCCGTTGTTCGCTGCGTTCATAACGTCCAGCTTGTGTCAGCTTCTCCGCTTCTGCTTCCAGCAGGCCATTTAGCGTTTCTTCGACGCTTCCCCGCACAAGTTCTTTCAACTGCCCCTTGATTACTTCCTCGTTCAGTTGTACAATCTTCTCAGACATAGTTTACTCTCCTTTTTGAATGGTGTGTAGCAACTTTCATTCTACCAGAGTTTGTAAACTATGTCTTTTTCTTTTTGCGCAATTTATTGTACCTTATCCGGCCAATCAGGGGTTCTTCGACACTCTGTGCAAATGCGCTGCATTTGCTTGGAGGAATGAGTAAAAAACCGTTCAATGCTGGTGCCCCGGAAAGCCATTGACAGGGTATGGTTTTTTCGGTATGCTTGAAAAAGGAACCATTCCTTAGAAAAATACATGGAGGAAAGAGCACAATGGACAACAAGCGTCCCGAAGCCATGGTGCGCATCAACACCCCGGAGCTGGCAAGGCAATTCATTGACGAGCAGGTAGCGGCAATCCGTGCCCAGGTAGGCGGCAAAAAGGTGCTTCTGGCCCTGAGCGGCGGCGTGGACAGTTCCGTGGTGGCGGCGCTTCTGATTCGCTCCATCGGCAAACAACTGGTGTGCATACATGTGAACCACGGCCTGATGCGCAAAGAAGAAAGCGAGCAGGTTATCGACGTATTCCGTCACCAAATGGACGCCAACTTGATTTATGTAGACGCCACCGACCGCTTTTTGGACAAGCTGGCAGGCGTTTCCGATCCCGAGACCAAGCGCAAGGTCATCGGCGCAGAATTCATTCGCGTATTTGAAGAAGAAGCCCGCAAGCAGGAGGGCATTTGTGTGCTTAGTCGATATCTAGTCTTGCCCAACGCAAAAACGTAGTATGCGAAACCTCGATCTGTCTTGCTGCCTCTCTAGCAGAGATTTCTCCACGTTGCCAGCGATTCCTCGCAACTGCATACTCATCTGTTTTTTCTTTAGGTTTAGCACCGAACCGCACACCCCGTTTTTTCGCAGCTGCAATTCCTTCAGCCTGCCGCCGCCTAATGAACTCGCGCTCAGTTTGAGCGACATATGACAGAAGTTGGAGAACAATATCCGCGATCAGGATTCCTGTCAGATCGCGCCCCTGACGAGTATCTAGTAGCGGCATGTCCAGAACTACAATACATCAAATCTATTATGTCATTTTGTTGGTCGTTCAAAGGAAAATGATGATGAACGATTTGAATTGTTGATCACCATAATTAGGAGTTGCAGACTAATAGCAAATGTAAACGCCCCTAACAATCTCGAAACGTCATTCTTCACGGGATATGAATGCGACAGGCTTGGAGAGGTATTTGGGCGTTGTGATTGTGTTTGCTTTTGCGATATCCCAAATGATGCATTGGCAATCCACACGAAAAAGTACAGTCGTTTCGGTTTGGGATTTAAAAAGACATTTATCGCACAAAAAGGTGCACATCCTGTAATGTATGTGCCTATCAATTATCCAATTATAGAAATTGGAGACAGCAATATCAGAGAGAATATAACGGTGTCCCCCAAAGAACCAAATAAATATTTCCCATATATCCTCAGCAAATCTATGTCTACGATTATATCTTTAGAGATCAATTTGTTTTTGGGAAACCATTTGTTCAATTCAGAAAATTCAGATACTAATATGATGCTTTCGCTGCTAGATAGGGATGTTGTTAGTGCCCTCTCTACAAATTCGTTTCATCCAATAGTTTTTAGTATACTTAAGGGAATATCAAGTCAATTTGCTTATGTAAAGTTATACGATGTTTCCCTGCCCGATGATCATCCGGACAACTATTACATGGAAAGAGAATGGCGTTGTTTGAAGAATGTGAATTTTTCCTTGAGCGATATTCATACCATCTATCTGCCCAATAGGAGTTATCAGGAGAGGTTCCGTCAAGAATTCCCTGAGTATACAGGGAAATTCTATATCTTTGAAGATGCAATCAAAGGTAATCAGGGCAAGGAAGGCGAGATTATTTGAGTTACGACTATTCCGAAAACATCCTTGTGCAGGGCGCGGCGGGCGATCTGCTTTGCCAAAGCTGATGCGCAGAGAAATTGAGGTATAAGCGATGGATAGTTTTTTAATCGTCGATGATGAAGATATGAACTTTATCTGGGACACCATCCAGAAACAACAAATCGTTTTCCATCCTGAAATTGCTCCAACCGGAAGAATTGACTACCAGAAGTTCTTTGCTTCCAAAAGAAAGAAACCATTCATTTTGGTCTTCGATAGGAACATTTTCAGTAGTCTGTTGAAATTCTGTGAGAGGAGATGCTTAAAAAGCAAGGAAGAGGTACAACTTGTCGGATTGATAATGACATGGGCAGAGTTGAATGACATTGGAATTAGCGCTGGCTTAGCAGTGAAGGAGCGTGCGTCCCAATTGAAGTCTCAGGAGGAGGGATTGATTGAAATACAGAAATTTCAAGAAATAATTGATGCCTATCCTGGTCAAATGTGGTTAAGGGTTGCTGAGGGCCAAATTACAGAGATTCCTCCCATTACATATTCACAGAAGCAGGCACAAAATATTACTGTGGATTATTCTGATAGTGGAGATCATTATGATATGGCTGTTGCTTCTCTTCTCCATGCTGTTCGGTTGTATAGAAATCATACTACGAAACCAGTAGATAAGGTGTTGGAATTCTATAAATGGATGTGTAAGCATTTATTGATCAGCGAGTATTTACTGGTGTATGTAACTATGCTGTTTACTGAGCAAGCTAACATTAAGGCTCCCAAACATGCCAATTCCAATGACATTCATAGGATCATTGCTGGTTGCGAAAACCAAGCATGGGATATTGCATATCTGACTAACTGGAGCACATTGTATGCGAATACAGAAGAGTACGATGAAGAATTCCTGTTTGCAACAAATGATATTCTGCTGAAACGTATATTTGTTCAAAAGAACGCTCCTAACGGACTTAACGGGTTACTCTATCGCGTATTCCCTAAAAAGAATTATAACTATCTTTTGGATTGTATTGAAGATATAATGAAAAGCAGAGTTAAACCTGATTTCGGTGAGAATCATCATCTGTATTTTCAAAAGTTGATTGAGGAAGAAATACAACAGCTCACAATAGAGTGTTGACACAGAGGCGGTTTTTGAGCTGCGACTATTCCGAAAACATCCTTGTTTAGGGCGCGGCGGGGGATTTGCTTTGCCAAAGCTGATGCGCAGAGAAATGGAGGTATGATGTTGTGACAAAGGATTTGACCAATTCACAGTTGGATCGTCAAAACATACTGAATAACGAAATTGCTGTGAATGAAGTCTGGGATACACTGGAGATACGAGCGGTACATTGGAATGATGGATATTTCTTGACAAAAGACATGGTCTCCTCGTATTTCCAGGTTGACATTCGCACAATAGAACGATATATCAATTCCAATAGCGATGAATTGCTTGCCAATGGTATGCAGACGTTGCGAGGAAAGCATCTTGCGGAATTTATCGATGCCTACAACGCCGAATTTGCGACCGACATTAATGTCGGTCACAAAATCAGGAATCTTACTGTTTTTGATTTCAGGTCTTTCCTCAACATCGGGATGCTATTGTCCGAAAGTGAACGTGCAAAGAATCTGCGACAGCTGATGCTGGATATAGTGATTGACTTGATTAACCGCAAAACTGGCGGCGGGACAAAATACATTAACCAGCGCGACAAAGATTTTTTGTTTTCTTCCCTGCAAGAGGATAACTATCGTCGCCAGTTTACGGATGCTCTAAAGGAATGCGTGGTTACTGATCGATACAAGTATGCCCACTTTACAGATTTGATTTATGTCAGCATATTCAAGGAAAAAGCCAAAGAATACAAAAAAATACTTGATCTGAAAGCAACAGATAAAGTCAGGGATACCTTTTACAGCGAAATTCTTGATATTGTTGCCGCTTATGAAAGCGGACTGGCAGAGGCGCTCAGGCAGGAGTGCGAGAAGACTGGCCGTCCGCTGACAATCGATGAGGCAGAAGCGCTCTTTCGCTCCTTTGAAGAAATGGCATTATGGAAACCACTGATTCAAAGAGGCCGTGTAAAAATGGCCAGTCGTGATTTGGCATTAAGGGACGCATTCCATTATCAGCTGTCCGAATATATTCAGCCTTTGGATAAAGATGAATATCAAAGATTCCTTGGGGCCGCAGGTGACGAGCTGGAGCGCCTGATGGCAGAAAACCAGGAAGTTCTCAGACGGCTTAAGGAGCGTGAATGAACATGGAAGGGATCATCTATCTGACCCTTGATCAAGCCATAGTCATTCATAAAAAGACAATCCAATACAGCGGTGGCGGCACATACGAGCATTTCGACCTGGGGCGTTTGGAGAGTGTCCTTCAAAACATTCAGAATGATGACTACTATCCGACTTTTGAAGAAAAGCTGACCCATCTGTTCTACTGCACATGTGAATTCCATTGTTTTGCAGATGGCAACAAGCGATTAGCCATCACATTGTGTGCCCAGTTTCTTCTTTTCAATGGCTATATGGCTGCAGCAAAGAGCTTCTTTACTGAGATGGAGAATATCAGCTACTATGTTGCAGCAGGAAAAATCGGGAAAGAATTGCTTCTGCGTATTATGATCGCTATCCTTGACGGTACTTATGACCGTGATGAAGAGTTAAAGCTCGCCATTCTTCATGCCATTGAATAATCTGTGACCAGTTTTTCTGCCGTAAGCAAATGCGTACTTATTGAAAGGAATGACACCATGAGCTACGACTATTCCGAAAACATCCTTGTTCAGGGCGCGGCGGGAGATCTGCTGCATGATGAGCTGGGCTGGGATTTGGTCTATGCTCACAATCAGGAAACACTGGGGCCAAACGGTATGCTGGGCCGCACCGACTACCGTGAGGTACTGCTCACCAAGTATCTGCGCCCGGCGCTGTTCCGCCTGAATAGCTGGATGACGGAGGCCTATGCTGACAGCGTGGTCAAGTCGCTCCTGGAAACCTCCTTTTCCGCTACACCCATGCAGACCAACGAGCTGAAGTACCGCCTCATCACCGGCGGCGTGCCTGTTGATTTCCGTCTGCCAAACGGCAATCTGGAGAAACGTCTGGCTCGTGTCATCGACTTTGACAATCCGGCCAACGACCACTTTCTTGCCGTGAAGGAAATGAAGATTCACGGAACACTGTATCATCGACGGGCGGATATTATCGGCTTTGTGAACGGCATCCCGTTGCTGCTCATCGAGCTGAAAAAGATGGGTGTGGATGTGCGCGAAGCGTATGACAATAACTACCATGATTATCAGCACACAATCCCGCAGCTGTTCCGGTTCAATGCCTTTGTGATGCTTTCCAACGGCGTGGAGTCGAAGGTAGGCACACTGGGCAGTGAGTATGACTTCTTCAATGAATGGAAGCGTCTGGAAGAACAGGATGAAGGCGCTGTCAGTCTGGAAACCATGCTGAGGGGTATCTGCCGGAAGGAGAACTTTCTCGATCTGGTAGAAAACTTCATCATTTATGACCATTCCGGAGGACGCACCGTCAAGATCATGGCCCGAAACCACCAGTATCTCGGCGTGAATGAAGCCGTCGAGGCATACCGAACCCGCAAGCTGCGGGATGGACGTCTGGGCGTATTCTGGCATACGCAGGGCAGCGGCAAGAGCTATTCGATGGTGTTCCTGTCCCAAAAGATTCGCCGCAAGTTTGCTGGCAGTCCGACCATTGTGGTGCTGACCGACCGCGACGAACTGAACAAGCAAATCAGCGATACCTTTGAAAGCTGCGGGTGCTTGGGCGGCGTGAAGGCAGGCGCATTCATTCCCTCCAGTGGCGCCAGGCTTGCTGAAATGCTGAAGGGCAACCCCAGCTTTATCTTCACGCTGATTCAGAAATTCAATAACGACAATCCCGAACCCCTTGCACCAGATCACGACATCGTCATCATGAGCGATGAGGCGCACCGAACGCAGAACGGCATCTTTGCCGACAACATGATGAAGCTGCTGCCCACGGCAAACCGCATCGGCTTCACCGGTACGCCTCTGTTTGCTTATGACAACATCACCGAGCGCACTTTTGGCGGCTATGTGTCGGTATATGACTTCAAGCGCGCTGTGGAGGATGGCGCGACGGTTCCGCTGTATTACGAAAACCGGGCGGATCAGCTGGAAATCACCAACCCCAATATTTCCGATGAGCTGACTGAGCTGATCGATAACGAGAACATGGACCCCGACCAACGCGAGAAGCTGGAACGGGAGCTTGCCCGTGACATCCACATCATTACTGCTGAAAAGCGGCTGCGTGCCATTGCTCGAGACTTTGTAAAGCACTATACTGATTTGTGGGATTCTGGTAAGGCCATGTTTGTGTGCGTCAACAAAGTGACCTGTGTGCGCATGTACAACTTCGTGCAGGAATACTGGCAGGAGGCGATTGCCGGGCTGGAAGCTGATCTTCATGGTGCTACACAGCAGGAGGCACAGGAGATTCACCGTAAGCTGGCATGGATGAGAGAAACCGAGATGGCAGTGGTCATCAGTCAGGAACAGAATGAGTGGCAAACCTTCGACAACTGGGGGCTTGACATTCGCCCACATCGCGCGAAGATGGAAAACCGGGAACCGGACAAGGAGTTCAAGGATGGCGAGAATCCATTTCGCGTCGTATTTGTCTGCGCCATGTGGCTCACAGGCTTTGATGTGAAGAGCCTCAGCTGTCTGTATCTGGACAGGCCCTTGAAAGCACACACCTTGATGCAGACCATTGCCCGGGCCAACCGCGTGTGCGAGGGCAAGACAAACGGTCTGGTGATCGACTACATTGGTGTGGTCAAGGCGCTGCGGCAGGCATTGGCTGATTACACATCCGGCGGACGTGTGTCTGTCGATCCAACGCCGGACATCGACAAGCTGTACAGCAGAATTCATGAGATCGTTGATGAAATCAGAAAACTCATGGCAGATCATCACTTCGCCTTGAACCAAGTGATTCAAAGCGAGGGTTTTGCTCGAATCGGAGAGGTTCAGAATGGTGCAAACGCGCTGTCCTGCAACGAAGATACGCGGAAACGCTTTGGCATCATGGCTCGTGAGTTATTCCGGTTGTTCAAATATGTGGAGCATGATAAGCTGGAAGATGATCGTAAAGCCAGGGACGCCATCAGCGCGATCTATGAAGTGATGCACAAACGTGTCGTCCATGCCGATAATTCGATGCTGATGAAGTGCATCAACGACATCGTCAGCGATTCCATTGAAGTGAGAGTTGATGATCAGGACAAGGAGAAGAAGTTTGACATCAGCAAAATCGACTTTGACCGGCTTCGTGCCGAGTTTATGAAGCGCAAGCATCAGAACCTGCTTCTTCAGGATTTGCAGCAACTTGTAGAGGAGCGGCTTGCTGAAATGCTTGGAAGGAACCCGTCACGAATTGACTACTATGAGCGGTATCAAGCCATCATTCAGAATTACAATGCTGAGCAGGATCGTGCAGCAATTGAAAAGGCCTTCTCTGATCTGCTCGATCTCGCCAATGATCTGGACAGTGAAACGGAGCGTTACATTCGTGAGGGCTTTGAGAACGAAGAGCAACTGGCACTCTTTGATTTACTGAAGAAAGATACGCTATCCAAAGAGGATATCAAAATCCTGAAGGCTTCTGCGAAGGATTTGCTGAAGGTCATTAACAAATCCATCTCTGACATGAACAACTGGCGCGAGAAGGAAAGTACCCGGGCAGCCATGGAATCCATCATCCGTGATACATTATGGGGCAGCTTGCCGGATTGTTACTTTGATGAATTGACTACTTACCGACAGAAGGTATATACATTTGTGATGGATCACTACCCTCCATATGCTCAAGCATCGGCATAGACAAACGAGATGAAGCTCTGCGTATTGAGGAACCTTTTGCTTGTTTGCAATATTGGCAAGCAGGGCAAAGGTAGCACCTTTTGCACTTTGCTTGTTGGGAGGCTCCGCCCCCCAAGCCCCTTTACCAGATCTTACGATCTGTGGTTGTGGCGTCTTACTGCGTCAGACAAAGTGCAACACCGCGGCATAAAAGTGAAAGAAGCCTCCATGTCGGCAAACGGTGAAAACCAGTTCCGGCACGGAGGCGTTGTTATCGTTCTATACGATCTCCTTTGCGGTGATATTGATCTGTTTGCGGAATGTCCCGGATAAGTATTTTGTAGTTATACCGGATGTGCTTCAGGTCTGTCAGCTTCGATTTGAGCTCTGCCAGATCTGGCTTGTATGCATCCAGCTGCTCCTTCAGCGCAACGTATTCCGCTGTCAGCTCCTTCAGCGTCGGCAGTTTGCCGTCGTGAAGCTCGTAGACAGCTTGTGCTTTTTTGTGTGCTTCGATTTCTGCGCGATGCTCCTGATAGAATTTTGCTGACCAGCCGGATTCTTTAAACTGAGTGTATATCTCTTTCGTCCTGCGGTAATCACGGATGGCTTGACGTTGACGATTGATTTCTTTCATACGATTCTGTGCCTGCCTGATGGAGGCTTTCTTTTCATCATGGGCAGACTGCAGATCATCAATCTGCTGTTCCAGTTCTTCCGGTGATCCGAGGTGATGCTCTTTCAGGAAGATGACCGTTTGGGATATTGCGTCGATGTTGTTACGCTCAGCCCACACCAGATAGCCCTTGCCCTTTCCGGCGCGCAACTTGTCTTCAATGTCGATCAGCCGCTTGATCTGACTTTTGGAATAATCAGCGCAGGGAGTTTTCGGAATGTGCACATGATCACCCGCCAGCGCTTGTCGCAATGTATCCTCATCGTATTCCGGGCCGAGGCTCTTCAACCGGATATAGCGTTGTCCATCCGGCAGCTTGAGGCTGATACGGGCTCCGCGCCTGATGCGGCATCCGGCATCTTCCAGCATCTGTAGAAGCGCATCGAATCCGTCTGGCCGGTGCCAGAGAGCGGCATTGATCGTGATTCGAAGATCATCCCGGTGACTGCTCTTTTTCCAATTGACCGCCCACTTGTCATATGGGACAGCTTTATCCTGTGGATTGCAGATAACTGATAATCCGTTTTCCTCACACAGCGCATCGCTGATCTGCACCAGCTCCTTGGCGGATCTCTTTACATCCCTGTATTTCTGCCGGCCGTCCAGGCTTGTAGCGCAGAATATGATGTGGTTGTGGGATGTAGTATGTAGAGGAAGAAAAGTTCTTCCGCATACTGCCGCTTTATAAACGACAACTGAATATCCTCAAGCAGTGATGACGGATGAAGTTTTCTTCACCGTTGTCACTGCTTTTTGTGTTTGAAAGGAGATTTGTATGAAACTGACCTATCATCGCTGCGGCGAC
>ENA-ORTY01003023-ORTY01003023.1-human-gut-metagenome-genome-assembly--contig:-NODE-3023-length-15056-cov-3.546097_pt1 | contig 15056 bp, 8 predicted proteins | sample MGYA00241917_ERZ509198 | MGnify/ENA primary metagenome ERZ509198 (study PRJEB26280, sample SAMEA2338857) | human gut metagenome | biome: human gut; feature: human-associated habitat; material: faeces...
TTCGATCGATAGCGTCCAGGCTACGCCGATAAAATAAAGATCATTAGTATACGCTTGAATAAATAGTAAATAACTTAGCGGATATGTATATCCAAATATTATATAAGCAGAGGCTGTCATTATAAAAATAATATGATAGCATGGGAATATTTTTGTTATTCTATCAATTGAATAGTTATAAAGTGATTTAAAGTCGTATTTTTCATAGTCTAATAGCGATCCTCCAATAAGAAAACCGCTTAAGGCAAAAAAACAATCTACAGAATAATTTGCAAGATACGTAACGCGCCATGTAATAGAGTGAATTTGGATAAAAAAATCTTTTGGTATGAATAGTAATATATGCGCAATAAATACAGTTGTGACTGCAAATCCGCGAAGGATGTCAAGACCGATTAATCGTTCTTTTCCCATACTTGTTAATTCATGCCAGTTGTCAGCTTGATAGATCGCATGGGGAGGCCCATGATGCCCGCACTGGCGCTGGATGCGACAGAGGTCAGGATCAAAGCATCATGGCGCCATTCATGTTGTATATGCTCTTCCTGCGTGCCCTCGGCGACAGCTATGGCAAATGAATAGTCTCCTGCGGCCAGAACCGGCATGCGAAAGCAGAATGCGGCATAAAAAGGCTCATCTGCGGCCACATGCAGTGGCTGATCCATATAGGACAGATAGGTATTGTCGCCGAATAGTGTCTGCCCCAGCCTGTCCTTGAGATAAAAACCGACGATAGGACTGTTCAGGGGCCGTCGGGCCCGGCAATCGATACGCAGGGTGACGATTTCGCCCCCAGTGCACCAGCATAGAGGCCTTTTTTTCTGATCCATGAGTACGACCCGCTCGATGCAGGCGCCTCCCTGGCCAAAGGCAGGCGCATCAGGATCGAAGCGGAATACCTGGATATCGTTACGCAGCGTCGACTTATTGATGAAATCCTGCCTGGCATCGCGAAAATCTTCTTCTTCCGGGCGAAGCACCAGCCCGCGTTTGAAGGCAGACGGAGCTGCTCCGGCAGGTTTTTCTCCCTGGGCAGCCTGAAAGATATCTTCGAGATAGAGCTCTGTGATCTGCTTGGGATCACCGGCACTTTTGATGCGGCCCCGTTCCAGAAAAATAGCATGGGTGCAGAGGCTGTTGATGGCGGCCACGTCATGGCTGACGAAGAACAGTGTCTTTGTGGCTATGAACTGGCGCAGGAAGCGCATGCATTTTTGTGTGAAGTACGCATCTCCTACGGAAAGGGCTTCGTCTACGATAAGGATATCCGCGTCTACATGGGCAATGACGGCAAACGCCAGGCGCATGACCATGCCGCTGGAGTAATTGCGTACAGGCTGGTCGATGAAATCGCCGATATCTGCAAAGGCCACGATGTCGTCATAGCGGGCCCGGATCTCCGCATCGCTCAGTCCCAGGATAGCTGCGTTCAGGAACACGTTTTCGCGCCCTGTGAATTCAGGGTTGAAGCCGCTGCCCAGCTCCAGCAGAGCGGCGACCCGTCCGCACGTCCTGACACTGCCTGTCGTGGGGGCCAGAGTCCCGGCGATGATCTGCAAAAGAGTGCTCTTGCCGGCACCATTGCGCCCCACGATACCGACACATTCTCCTTTACGGATGGTAAGGTCGATATGATGCAGTGCTTCGAAACTGCGGTAGAACCTGCGGCGGCCCCGGCACAGCATCTGCAACAGACGATGGACAGGACGGTCGTAGATCTCGAAAACCTTGCTCACATCCTGCAAGATGATGGCTGCATCCTGCGAGGGGGCATTTGTCGGCGGATAAGGCTGCGGCGTCTGCGGATCAAAGGACATCGGCAAATCCTTTTTTTGTTTTGAGGAACCAGCACAGCCCCAGTCGGCAAATGATGAAAGCCAGCCCCATGTTCCAGGCAAAGGTCCCCCAGTCCGGGCAGATACCGAACAGGACTGCGTTGCGTACCTCGTCGACCATGGAGGCCAGCGGATTGAGGGCCAGGATCCAGCGCAGGGAGGCCGGCACCATCTCCACAGGATAGAAGATGGGCGTCATGAAAAAGAGTATCTGGATGAGGACTGCCGTCAGATGGGGCATGTCACGCACGTAGACTGTGGAAGCTGCCACGAACAGGGCCACGCCCAGGGCCAGCAGCAGAACAGGCAGCAGGAGCAGGGGCAGGAACAGCGCGGACAGGTGGAATGATATGCCCAGTGCGGCAGCACCGGCAAAAAGCAGCAGGAACCAGCTCGTCCCCAGGATGATGGCAGAGGCCAGATGGATGATGGGCAGTATCTCCAGAGGGAAAACGACTTTTTTTACCAGGTTGGCATTAAGCAGCACGGAAGGGGCCGCGCCATTTACGGTTTCGGAAAAAAGATTGAATGTCGCCATGCCACAAAACATGGCTGCGGCAAAACTGCCGGTGCCACTTTCGGGCATACTGCCCCAGCGGGCCTTGAAGATGATCCCGAATACAAAGGTGTAGACGAGCAGCATCATGAGCGGCTGTGCCAGGCTCCAGAACCAGCCGAGGATGGATCCTTTATAACGCAGTGCCAGCTGACGGCGGGTCATATGCAGGATCAGGGACGCATTGCCCGCAAGGATCCTGCTGAGGAGGAATGGATGCCATAAAGGCGGGATGTGCAAGAGCTGCTTCATGACCTTAGTCCTGAAAACGTTCCGGAAGGTAGTGGATACTTGGAAAGCAGGTCAGTGCGCGGACCCGGTAACCGCGTCGTGTACAGACAAGCGGCGGGACGCGCTCAAGGGCATGGGCTAGGGTTCCGCCTACGCCTATGGGTTCTTCCGGAAAGTCTTCGAAGCGCAAATCACATTCCAGCAGGGGCTGCAATGCCTGCGGACGGTACCAGAACATGGTCCCGCCGGAGAAAAACTGCTCGCTGCGTGCGTATTCCCCGGGAAGTCCCATGCGAGACATCAGATCGAGGATCATGGAATATTCTGTGCTGGTACTGTATGGAGGGGTCCCTGCATGCGTCATGCCCTCTTTCAAAAATTTGTAAAAGGCCGGGAATACGCACCCCAGGTGCTGATCACTCGCAAAGGCTGCCAATGTCGCCCACACAGCCGCAGGCTGTAAGAGGTTGTCCAGAAGATAGGTACGCCATGCTGTTCCGAAACCGGGAGCTGCATATACGGATTCCTTGGCATGGACATGGCAGCACAGGTCATATCTCTGGAGCTCTTGCCCGACACCTGACAGCCAGGGAGCGACATCACGTCCCCTGTTAGGGGTCTGTACTATGGTGACAGCATTCGCCAGAGGCAGGACATCCCGATTGAACAATGCCTGAAGATGGCTGCGATCCGCAGTCTTCACATGCGTCACGAAAACATCGAACGGAACCGGGAACTGCTGAAGATAACGGGCAAATTCCTGTGCAAGAGCTCCATTGTAGATATGGATATGCAGGCCTGTCCGCGGCAGATCCTGACATACAGGGCAGGAAAGTGAGGCCAAGGGCAGAGCATTGGCTGTGTCGTCGAAGCCCGTGGCGGTAAAGACCGTGGCGTGGGCGAGGTGGCTGTCCAGTTTGTCTTCCAGCGACAGAAGCCGATCACAATAGACCGGGTCAGGAAAAATGATATCGCGAAGTGCAGCGCGATTGCTCAAAGGCTTTTTCTGGAACCACTGGCGGAATATCTCCAGTGCGCCATCCGCACGGGCACTTGCCAGAAGCGGGCTGTACTGGCCGAATCTGTCGATTGTGGCCTGGACATACTCCAGACAGCTCGTATGCGCAGCGTCGAGGGCCTTACGCATGGAAGGGGCCGGCATAAAGATTTCATGGCAGGGATGTCCCTGCTCGTCAAAGTCGACAACTCCGCCGCTGCAAGGGGAGAACATCTCTTCGAGGATGAGGTGGTACGGTACATAGTCTCCCTTCTGCATGAGGAGGAACGTTTTCGTACCATATTGTGCGTCTGCGGCCTGATTTGCTTCGTTTTGCCAGCAGTAGAGCTTGTCGAAGGGAGTGCCCGCGATGGTCGATAGCGCTGTGGATATGGATCCGGAATAACCCATGTCAAAAACGAGGAAGCGGTTTGCACCAGACGGGAAGACGGAGGCGTAGTACCGCCGCGCCCGCTCCCTGCGGGCTTCCATAATGTTCGTGAGCGGTCCGCTGATGCGCTCCAGGATGCCAAGACATCTTTGCTGCTGCTTGCAAAACGGGATATTCAGCTCTTCTTTTGTCAGCAGAGCCAGCAGCTGGCCAGCTTCCGAAGAAAAGTGTCCGCGCAGCAAGTCCTCCAGAGTATAGCTGTCCAGATCAGCGGCCAGCTTGCGGGTGCGGGCATATTCGATAAAGGAATCTGCCATGAAGGGGAAATATGCCCGGCGGCCGGCATGGAAATAGACCCCTTCCGGCCCCCCCAGTTTCTCCTGCAGCACGGCATGGACGCGGGAAGGCAGCCAGCCATCGCGTGAAGCGTAATAGACACGCGGGTAGCCTTCATGCATGGCGATGTCCCGTGCCTTGAGGCACAGGGCGGTCACCAGCGGTCCCAGAGCAAGGCGGGAGATGGCGGCAGTGTCCGGGCAGCGATCCAGCGTTTCGGGTGAATGCTCCGGCCTGGCAAAGATCTGGTCCAGAGCCTGGCCCAAAAGCAGGCCCCACAGGGGCTCTTGTCGGGCGGTCTCAATCAGTACGGCAGCCATATCTCCACCGCGTGCGCGCAGCATCTGCCGGACAGAAGGGATATGTACGGCAGCCATGCCTTTGCTCAGCGGGACAGCCACATCGCTGCGGGTGTGGTCTCCCATATGCAGAACATTTGCTGCGTCTACCTGTTCCTTGCGCAGCATGATGTCAAAAAGAGCGCCAGAATCGCTTTTGCGGGCCTTGTGTTCTGCCGAGACATAAACAGTCTCTACGGCAGCGAAGCCTTTTTCATGCAGGACTTCGAGCAGGAACGACGAAGGGAGGTACATGTCACTGACAGCAACGATGCGTTTACCGGCGGCCTGGGCTGCGCGGCACAGTTCCAGCATGTCAGGGCGTGGCTGCAGCAGGGTTCGCTCGCACAGCATTTCTTCTTTTTTCAGACGTGCAGCCAGCTCAGGAGAAAGCCCGTGCCTGCGCTGGATATGGGCATAGATATCGTCCAGCGTGGCATAAGGATCCCCCAGCTCTTTTTCCGCATGCCAGCGCAGGGCTACAAAATCCAGATCGAACGCGTCATCGACTTTGGCGGCGACGAGGTGAAAGATGTCGCGCGGGTCATCGACAACCGGACGGGTCAGCAGGGTATCGAATATGTCGAGGCTCAGGACATGTACTGAGGGCGCCTGCACCATACGGACGAGAGATTCCAGGCTCAGGGGCGGCAGGGGAGGGGCTGGCGGCAGGGCACAGGACGGATCGACGGCGGGGACAGCTCTGGAAGAGATGCCGAGCTGGCGCTGTACTGGCCGCAAACAGACCCGCAGGGCGGCGCGCACTACAAACTTGAGATCCTTGCGGTGCACGATCTCGATGCCGGCCCGCATGGGATAGAAGACGAGCAGGTTGAACAGCCTGCTGCGTTTTCTGACAAGCTGGGGACCGGCCTTGATGACCTTGCCGAAAAAATACCAGGGGCCTAAACGCAGAGAGGAGAACCATTCCCGTCCAAAAACGACGAAGGATGCGGGCAGGAGGAAAAAGGCTGCGATGATGCGATGCAACATGGTGTAGCTCTGTATTGGCTTATTCTGTCTGCCTGTCGTGGCAGGACAGACAGGCGCGGATCTTATCTCAGTCCGGGGTTTTCCTGGCCGATGTTGAAGTAGAAACGGGCCCGGGCACTATGATAGTCCGCCAGTGCCCGGCTGGCATCCCGTTCGGCCTCTGTCAGACGTACCTGGGCATCCACAAGATCCGTGATGGTACCGATATTGGTCATATAGCGCTTTTGGGACATGGCATAATTTTCCCGGGCGGAATCAACACCGTAGCGTGTGGTAGTGATGAGCTCCCGGGCAGCGTCCATGTCGAGCATGGCCTTGATGACGTCCGTCCTGGCGCCGGCCATGGCGTCCTCATAGTCTTTTTGCAGGGCCCTGGCCCTGTTCCGCTCGGCCAGAGTGTTGAACACGGCGCTGCCGCCACTGAAGATATCCCAGGAAAAGTTGAGGCCGATGGCCCAGTAGCTGCGGGTATAGTCATTATACCGCCTGTCGTCATAATCTTTGCTGAAGCGGGTATCCTCGTAGCTGGCATCCACTCTGGGGGCGAATTCCCCCATGGCGATATGGGTGTCCTTGTAAGCTACAGCCACGCTTTTCTGAGCGACGATCAGGTCCGGGCGGCTGTAGAGTGCCGTTTTTATGGCCTGGTCTTCCGTGTAGGAGACGACACCATGAAAATCCTGCAGCCTGCCGGCATAGGTGATGCGCTCATGGGGTGAAAATCCCAGATAGCGGTTGAGCTGTACTTCGGCATTACGGATATCGTTTTTGCAGCGGATGACTTCCTGCTGGGCACGAGAAAGCTCCACCCGGTTCTGCAGCACGTTGGCGTACGGAGCCATGTCCACCCTTACGAACGCCTCGGAAGCCTCCAGCTGTTTCCGGATGCGTTTGACCGACTCTTCCGCAGTCGCAAGATCTTCACGGGCTTGCAGCAGGGCCAGGAACTGCAATTGCACATTGGTGATGAGCTCCAGACGTGCCTGCCGGTGCCGGGCTTTTTCCACATCCACTTGCAGCAGGGATTTCTGCACGTTGTTCAGGTGGGCGAAGCCGGCAAAGAGAGAAAGTGTCAGCCGCCAGCCCTGGGACCAGCTTTTGCTGCTCAGGTCATCACTGCTGTAGGTCTGGACTTCCGAGCGGTTCTGAAGCTCGTTGTAAGAAGCTACGATCGATACACGCGGCCAGAAATAGCTCTGGGCCACGCCGACGTTCATGCGTGCCTGTTCCAGTACCAGCAGCTTGGACTGGATGGTGGGATTGACGTCCAGTGCGCGGCTGACTGCCTGCTCCATGGTGAAGCTGGCTGCCCGGACATTGCCGGAATAGAGGCAAACAAAGACGGCCAGCAGAATAAAACAGCGTTTCATTCGATCTCCTGTATCGATACAGAGCGGTCAACGTTCGTTTACTTCAAGGATGCAGAGAATGTCGCGCTCGTCTTCGAGTGCAAGGACCCGGTCATGGACGCTCCAGTGACGGGTCTTGTCCAATACGCTGGCCAGGGCCTCCATACCCAGGGCCATGAGCATCTCCCTGTCCTCTGGCCGCAGGGCAAAGCCCAGTTCCCGTGCCTGTGCCGCATAGGGCACCTGCAGGTAAATCCCCCGGGCGGAAGCGTCCATGATACCTGTGGCAGGAGACGAGGGAGCAAAGCTGCAGGACAGCGTACTTCCATCCTCAAGCCCCAGACGCCAGTGCTTTTTGACGACGGCAGCATGAAAGTCGGGAGTAGCATCGCTGCCGGGCAAACGGGTGGAACTGGCACGTACGCTGACGATCCTGAGCGTGTCACGATGCATCTGGCAGTCCGCTTCAATGAATACCGGGAGCGGCGTCTGAAGCAGTTCTTGCAGCGCGGGGGAATCCTCCAAAGCAAAATCCAGCCCGGATCCTCCTTCATGCAGTATCGGCAACCCTTCACGGCTTTCCAGCACGCCCATGACCTGTACAGGATCGCTGTCAGGGGCATCGAGGTAAAAGCGTACCCCCAGGCTGGGGCGCCCGCCTTTCAGAGGCATGTCTGCATACAGGGTCCGGGCCCGTCCCAGGTTCAGCAGGCGCGACAGGCCATAATGGTTATGCAGCAACAGCATGCCTCCCTGCCGTATCGGCAGCCAGCGCCCGTTACTCTTTCGCCGTAATTCCGGTTCGCCCCGCATCATGATGGTCTCCGACAGTTCGAAGAAATGGCGATCCAGCAGCCGCAGACGGGCTGTATAGGAAAGGTCGTCGTTCTTGCAGACCGCACTGTAGACCTGTCCGGCCTGCAGGCGGGGAAAGGAAGCCGCCACGGCCTGCCCCGTCAGCAGCAGGAGCAGACAGGCGATGAAAAAAAAGCCTGTCCCTGAGCCTGCGGGCAGAGGTACTCCCCGTGTATCGTCCGGGCAGGGGCGTAGCCGTATCCGGCGCTGGTGCCATAGAGAAAAACACATGGCAGCCTCACTCCCGCAGGGCACGATCCCAGCTTTTGAGCAGGGGCTCGAACATGTAGTAGAGCACGGTACGCTTTTTGGTGGTGATGAACACCGTGGCCGGCATGCCGGGAGAAAGATAGAGCTGGGCCTCCTTCAGGGCCTGCGGGTCGATGACCACATAACAAAGGTAGTAGGGCATGGTCCCGGCGGAAGTTTTGTCCTCCAGACGGTCGGCCGAGATATAGGTCACTTTGGCCGGGATATGGGGGATGATGCGGGTATCGAAGGCATCCAGCTGCACCAGGGCGTCCTGACCGATATAGACTTCAGTGATCTTGTTGATGGGCACCTGGGTCTCCACGATAAGCGGGGTATCGTGGGGCACGATGTCCATCAGGGGCTCGCCCGGGCGGACCACACCGCCACGGGAATGGACCTTGAGGTCGACCACCTTGCCGCTGACGGGCGCCTTGACCTGCAGGCGCTTTTTGGCGTCGCGCAGGGGACGGATACGTTCACGGGTCTGGATGATGTCGTTCTCCAGTTTCCCGGCTTCACTGGTAGCCTCTTCCACAAAGCGGTTGCGCAGGTCTTCCATGCGCAGGCGCAATTCGGCATCCCGCTGTTTGGTTTCGGCGATGGCCTGGCGCAGTCGTCCCCGCTCGCCCATGTGGCTGGCCAAATTGCGTTCCAGCTCCAGGATCTGGGATTTTTCCAGATAGCGTTCCTTGTAAAGCTGGCGTTTGGCCCGCAGCTCTTCATTGAGGGTACCGATGATGGTGGTCTCGGCCCTGACCTGGTCCTCAAAACCGCTTACCTGGGCCTGCAGCTGGGCTATCTGGGTCTCCAGCAGGGAAAGCTGGCCGCGCAGGGCTTCCCGGCGGGCCAGAAAGATCTTCTGCTCATTGTCCAGCACGTCAGTGCTGTTCACCACATGGGCGAGTTCCACCAGACCATCGGGCCAGACAAGATCATCTTTGAAAGACTTTTCGGCCAGGGCACGGGAATGCGCAGCCCACTGGGCTACCAGCTGTTTTTGCAGCATGTTTTCCGAGGCATCCACCTGCACCGATTCCAGCTCCACCAGCACCTGGCCCTCTGCCACCTCCTGTCCTTCCCGCACCAGGATGGCGTCCACGATGCCGCCTTCCAGATGCTGGACGGTCTTGCGCTCGCTTTCCACCTTGATCTTGCCGGGAGCGACCACGGCACCGCTTATCTCGCCCCAGAAGGCCCAGGCGCCAAGTACGCCAAAGAAGAGCAGGATTACTGCCATCCCCTGGCGTATGATGCTGCGGGGATCTTCTATGGCGCTGTTTTTCCTGCTGCCGGGGGCCTGATCTTCACTGTGGCTGCTGCTGGCCTTGCCGGCCGGGACTTTTACCGGGGCGATGCGGGCGATGGTGCGCCCTGTGGTTTCCAGGGGCGTATTCTCTTTGGGGGACGTATCAGGCATTGCCGCCAGCCTCCTGCGTTTTTTGCAGGGCTTCCTGCTGTTTCTGCAATGCCTGTTGCTGGCGGGCTATCTTTTCCTGCTGCACGCGGGCCTGCGCGGCCTGTTCCTGCTGGTGGCGCATGGCGGCCAGCTTTTCCAGCACGGCCTGGCGGGGGCCGGAAAGGGCTATCTGTCCTTCCTGCATGACGATGATGTTGTCCACGATATTGAGGATGCTGGGCTTGTGGGTGACCAGCACCACGGTGGCATTGCGCTGCTTGAGGTTCAGTACGGCGCGGGCCAGCTGCTGTTCGCCTTCTTCATCCAGATTGGAGTTGGGTTCGTCCAGGACCACGAGGCGGGGATCGCCGTACAGGGCGCGGGCCAGCCCGATGCGCTGGCGCTGGCCGCCGGAAAGGGCCGCGCCGTGTTCGCCTATCTGGGTGTCGTAGCCTTTGGGCAGGCCCAGCACCATACTGTGGACGCCGGCCATCTGCGCGGCAGCGATGACCTTCTGGCTGTCCACGTCACCCATGCGGGCGATGTTCTCGGCCACAGATCCTGCAAAAAGTTCCACATCCTGCGGCAGATAGCCGATGTAGGGGCCCAGTTTTTCTGAATCCCAGCTGTGGATGTCGGCACGGTCGATGCGCACCTTGCCGGCCGTAGGTGCCCAGATGCTGAGCAGCAGCTTGCACAGGGTGGATTTGCCGGCAGCACTGGGGCCGATGATGGCCAGGCTCTGCCCGGCAGGCAGGCGGAACGAGACGCCCCGGACGAGGGGACGGCCGTTGATGGTCAGGAAAAGGTTTTCGGCCGTCAGCTCGCCGGCAGGGGCGGGCAGATCCATGGGAGGTGGGGCCGGAGGAGTATCCAGCAGCTCTTTCAGATGGTTGTAGGAACTGCGGGCGTCAAGCGATTGCTTGTAGGTGGCCATGGCCTGGTCGATGGGAGCCAGTGCCCGGCCCATGACGATGGAGGCCGCGATCATGACACCGGCCGTGGACTCGTGCATGACGGTCAGGTAGGCGCCCACGGCATAGATGGCTACCTGCAGGCCGGTCCGCAGGGATTTGCTCACGGCCCGCAACAGACCTGCCTTGTGGCTGGCGCGGGTCTGCAGTCCGATGACCGCGTCATTGAGCCTGCGCCAGCGCGCGGTCACATGGCCAACCATGCCCATGGCGCGCACGATGCTGGCGTTGCGCAGGGCCGCACCGGTGAATCCGGCAGCCATGGCATTGAGGCGGGTGGCATTCTCCAGCCGGGTACGGGTCAGGCGCTCCGTAAGGACGCCGAGGATGAAGACGATGATCCCGCCCCCGACGGCCACCCAGCCCAGGGCCGGATGCAGCACGAAGATCAGGGCAAAGTAGATGGGCATCCACGGCAGGTCGAAAAAGGCAAAAACAGCATTGCCGCCCAGAAAGTTGCGCAGCTGCTGCACGTCGCGCAGGTTGCCCCGGCTGCCTGCCCCGCCCGGAACTGCGGCGGCATGCTTGAGGTTCATGCTGAGCACAGTGGCGCTGAGCATGTTGTCGAAGGCGATGCCCGCACGCACCAGAAGGCGGGAGCGTATCCACTCCAGCAGGGCCAGCACGACAAGACAGATGACGGCGGCAAGGGTGATGACGGCGAGTGTGGAGAGATTGTAGCTGGTCAGGACCTTGTCATAGACCTGCAGCATGTAGATGGAGAAAGTCAGTTGCAGGATGTTGACGAACATGCTGAAAAAAAAGGCATATCCGAAAAAATACCTGCACGAGCGCAAAAATTCTTGCATGTGGGGGCATATCCGGCGTTAGTGCCGCCCCCTTGGGGAAGGACGCCTGTTGGCAGCGTGGGGACCATGGATGTCTGGCAGAAATGTCCCCGGGCGACGGTTTGCAGGGGGCACTATACGCACGAAGCCCTTTCTTGTCCAGAAGGCAAACCAACGCCAAAAGGACCACAAGAAAAAATACTTGCGGCCGCAACAAAATCATGGCATCAAAAAAATGTTAAAAAAGTTGCGTTGTTATCTCTTTTTATTTCTCCTGGAGCAGGTTGCCGGAGCATTCCGTACAGTGCAAACCGTCGATTCTGCCTGCCAGAGCAGATCTCGTCCCAGTGGGGTACAGTCTATTGAGACAGCCCGGACGAGTTGGATTAATTATCCTACGTTGTGAACGATTGTCAATCTTTTTTGTCCTTTTTAAATAGTAATGGAAATCCGGGCAGTTACAGGATTCCGGTCACATCAGGTAATCCCTCTGCTGTACAGGATGAGCTCCGGCAGCGTGCGTATTGCAGGTAACGGTAGGCTGTCTGGCGCGAAATGCCGAACTCCCGCGCCAGTCCCATGATGTTTTCATTGTTCTTGAGGGCCCGTGATACCAAGGCGTTTATCTCCTCTTCCGTAAGGCGCTTTTTCCTTCCTTTATATTTGCCCCGCTGTTTGGCAAGGGCGATGCCTTCTCGCTGGCGCTCCCGGATGAGGGCGCGTTCGAATTCGGCCACGGCACCGATGATCTGCAGATGCAGGCGCTGAAATGGTGAGCTCTCGCCACTGAATATCAAATTTTCCTTGTAAAATTTAACAGTTATGTTCCTGTCTGCCATCTCTTCCAGTATGACCAGCAGATCCTGCAGACTGCGTGTAAGGCGGTCGATGCTGTGGACATGCAGCATGTCACCTGCCTGTAAAGTACGCAAACAGGCCTGGAATTCCGGTCTGTCCATATCCTTGCCGCTCGTTTTATCCATAAAGATCCTGTCCAGAGCGATCCCTTCCAGCTGTCTGTCAGTACGCTGGCCGCAGCTACTGACACGAATATATCCAATATTCACGTGATACCCGTTTCAAAAGCTGTAAATCTTCTTGTATTCTCTGCAGGTTATCATGCTTTTTTGGGATAAGTGCAGTCATTTTTACGCCTCAATAGACTGTACCCCACTGGGACAGGCCTGCAGTTATACATTTATGGTGCGCCATATTCGCTGCATAATATGCTGTCGTACCTGTCAATGTCTGCGGATGACGCTCCCGTGCGGTGTAAGCCGGAAATCTGGGAGAAAGGGGAGTGTCTCCTGCGTCATCCGTACCGGTGCCGTACACCGGAGGAGGGACGTCCCCGCGCATGCGGCCGGGCAACATGTCCGGGACCGACGTGGCTAGGTACCTCCATGCTGGTGACGAGGCCGCACGCTGTTACCGAGACCAAGGTAGCCAGCGGTTCGTCCCTTCTGGGTCGCATCCGCATAGGGTGGATGCGGCGTGTGCCCAAGGCACAAAACCTTTCATTATCCTCCGGAGGATAAAAATGGCTAATCCTACCTGGTTTGATGCGGACTTCTATCTCAAGGGCAAACTGGATCAGCTGGACGCTATCGACCCTGACGGCAAGCTGAACGATGGCAAGCCCTGGTCGACTGTGGATGACGTGAAGGCTGCCCTCGAAGCTGCCGGCTACGAAGGCGACGAAGGCCTGTACCAGCACTTCGTCGATTTTGGCATGGACGAGAACATCAGCCCCAATGAAGACTTTGATGCGATGTTCTATCTGCGCTCCAAGGCTGATGCCCTGAATGCCGTCAAGTACGAAGGCAAAGAGTGGACCGCCGCCTCTGTCATGAATGCCTTCAAGGCCGCCGGTATCGAGTCCGCCTGGGAACATTACCAGCTGTACGGCTCTAACGAAGGCATCGCTACCAGCATTGACTTCGACAGCGAAGCCTACTTCATCGCCAAGGTGAAGCAGCTGAATGATACCGGGTACGATACCCGTACCAACTGGACCGTCGATGAAGTGAAGGCCGCCTTTGCCGAACAGGGCCTGACCGCGCTGGAGCATTATCAGCTCTACGGTGAAGACGAAAAAATCACTGATTACGGTACGTTTGGTACTACCGAGCCCGAGGCAAAAGATGGGGGGCTTAACATCCTCACTGGCGCTACGGTGTATGAGACGCTGGAAGATGCTCTTGCCGCACAGGCCGATGGCACGTTGGCGGAAAACTACAGCATCAAGAATACTTCTGCCGGCGATGTGACTGTGGCCCAGCAGGCCGGTATCGCGGACCTTCTGGCCGGTGCCACGCCTCCCATCACGGCTAAGCCCTCCTATACTTTGGCGGATACCGTGGAGGCCATCTCCAATGTCAGCACGCTCGTGATGCAGGGGTCCGCAGGTGGAAAGGGAACGTACAAGATCGTTGATACGCTTGACAATATCATTGCTGCTAATGGCGGCAGTGTGCTGCAAAAAGCGAGTGAGATTACTGCCTCCGATCTCGGCGGGGAAGATGGCCTTGGTATCAAGGGCCTCACGTGGGCCTTCGACAGCGAGACCGGTTTCGTTTCTACAGCAGGTAAAAATGCGACTAAGCCTTGGATGGGCGATGGCACCGCTGACCTGCTGGTAGCCACGAACGACAAGGCAATCGACTTTGGTAGCTTGAAGCTGGATTGGACTGGTGTTGAATCCTTTACCAAGGCCATGGATGGTGCTGAAAATATCCTTGAAGGCGGTCGTCAAGACGATACCCTCGTTGGCAAGGATGGGGCGAAAGATGTCTTCCTGTTCAACTCGTGGGTAAGAGATAGCGGGGGCGACAGAGACACTACCAATGTTGGCGGGCTTCAGCTTGGAGAGGACACCATTTATAATTTTGAAATCGGTACCGATAAGATCTTGGTCCACGAATCTAATCATGGCAAATTTGTTGATGCTAACTTTGATAAATATGTCAAGATTAGTGCTACCAAGGACGGTACCGCAATTACCGTAGATGGTAACTTCTTCGGAAATGAAAAAGCTGATCTCACTATCAATCTCGTGGGAGTGGATGCGACAGATGCGTTTGCTGCTGGTGCTGACCTGTTCGCATTCGTACCGGCAGAGTAATACTCGTCGCCGGGAAAAGAATTGACTGATACAGGCGCCCTCCCGTCCCCGGGGGGGCGCCTTCACAAATCGGCGCCCCTGTGTCCCGCCGGGGCAGAGCGGCGCCGCGGCATATTTTGCAAGATCGTGCATATGTCCTCTCCTGCTGTCAGTATCATCGTGGCCAGCTACAATTATGAGCAATGGCTGTCCCAGGCCCTGCAAAGTGCGCTGGACCAGTACTTTGCGGACTTTGAACTGCTGGTGGTGGACGACGGTTCTGCGGACGGATCCCTGGCCGTGGCGCAGGACTTTGCCGCACGGGATGCCCGCGTGCGCGTCTTCACCCATGCGGACGGCGGCAACCACGGCCTGCCCGCCACCCTGGCCTTGGGCCTGTCGGTCGCGCGCGGCCGGTGGACGGCCTTTCTCGAAGCCGATGACGTCTGGACGCGGGACAACCTGTCCCTGCGGCTGGCCGCCGCAGACGGCACGGATGCCGGGGTGATCTTCAACGACGTGGAGCTCTGGCCCATGCCCGGTGCTGCCACGGGCTGGTTTGCAGGTTACGTCCCGCGCGTCATGGCCGGGCATGCCCGCCGGGGCGGGGAAGGGCAGCGGACCTTTTCCCTGTGCGGGCCCATGCTGGTGGAGAATGTCAT
>ENA-ORTY01003032-ORTY01003032.1-human-gut-metagenome-genome-assembly--contig:-NODE-3032-length-15015-cov-3.194987_pt1 | contig 15015 bp, 14 predicted proteins | sample MGYA00241917_ERZ509198 | MGnify/ENA primary metagenome ERZ509198 (study PRJEB26280, sample SAMEA2338857) | human gut metagenome | biome: human gut; feature: human-associated habitat; material: faeces...
GCAAAATCGCCTCGGCGGCTGCCCACTGCACGGCGGGAAGCGCTGTCTCGCTTACTGCGCCCGCGTCCGTATAGCGGGAGAGGTCGGCGCGCTCGATGGCCTGCTTGCCGAGGTACTGTGTGTAACGATACAAAATCAGCGCGAACTCTTCGCGGGAGATGGCCTCCTCGGGGTTTTCCCCATCGGAAATGCCGTTTTTCGCCGCCCAGTCGCAGCCCGCCTGATACCACGGGGTGCCCTTGGTATTGACCCCGTCGTGCCGCGCGAGGATGGTCAGCAGCATGCCGCGCGTGAAGCTATCCCTGGGCGAAAACTTGCCGTAGGCCGTGCCGGTGATCAACCCCCGGTCGTAGGCGTACATTACATCGTCATAGAACCAGTCGATCGCGCGCACGTCGCGGAACGGGTTATCGCTGCCCGCCAGCAGAAGCGCGCCCGCCGCCAGCGCGGGGAACGAATCCGTCTCTTCGGGTTCCTCCGGCGCTTTTTCCCAGCGCGCATAGAGCGTGATCGTCCGATCCTGCTGCTCTTCGATCATGCCGACGGTCCATTTTTGATCAAACATAAACGACGTTCCGCCAACCGAATCTGTGTACCAGCCGGTGAGGACGTAGCCGTCTTTTGTGGGGAGGGGCTTCGGCGGGGCAATGAGCGCTGAATACTCAGGCGTACGATTTGCGACGGCTTTTGCCGTGACAGTTTCCGAGGTGCTGCCGTTTGCGTTAAAAATGCCGCCGTTTGCGTGAAAAATTACGTTCATGCTTACCGTGCCCTCGGCAAACTGAGACGCCACGCTGGTATCGAAGAACATGCCCGCCCAAATATTGTTCTTGGTTTCGGTGCTGCCAGCGGCCTGTACATTTTTGTAAAAAACGCCGCCAAATACCCGGCTCGCGCCGCCTCTGCAGAGAAAGCTTGCGTCTTTGTGAAATACGCCGCCATATACAGCTGCGTTGTTGCACCCCGCAGTGCTTACCGTGTTGTAAAACGTCCCGCCATTGACCACAACCGCGTCGGTACCGCCGCGCGTTGTTATTTTCCCATAAAAGGAGCCACCATAAATCTTGCATACATCATTCGGCGCGAGCGTGACTTCTTGCTGGAACTCCGCGTCGCCGCAGATGGTTCCGTTCAGTGTTGCCGGGCAGTCGATCACGCCTTCGCCGGTCAGATTCAGAGGGAGTGTTTCGCTCACCTCTACGATCAGCTTCCCGCCAAAGATGGTGTACCCAGCCATGTCGATTGTGATATTGCCGCCGGAAATCGTCAGCGGTTTCTCGTTCAGGTTAATGTTGTCGGTCAGCTTGATAGGAGTTTTGCGTTGTCCAAGCAAGCTTTGCAGTTCTTCCGCCGTACCGGCTGTGTACGCATCGTCCGCCAGCGCGACGGTCGGCAGCAGCGAGAGCGCCAGCGCGAGAAGCAGCAGGGCGCAGAGCAGTCGTTTTTTCATCATACAGAGTCCTCCCTTTTTGATTGGCTGGGTTCGGTTTGGTGTACGTTGGCATGTGTGCCAACAGTATAGCAGAAAAGCGGTGGGCGCACAATAGTTTTGCGGAAATTTTTAAGATTTTCCCGTTACAGAAACATGAGCCCCCGCGCAAAAAGCGGGAGCCCATTTGTAAGATGCGTATTCAGATGGTGATACCGGCCAGATCGAGAATCGTGGGAACGTTCTTTTCTGCGCCGATGGCCATGATATGAACGCCGTCGCACAGGTGCTCGTCTTTGATCTTCGCGATCATCTCGGCGGCCATTTCCATGCCGAGCTTCATCGGAAGACCCTTCACGCCCTTGGCCTTGCCCTCCTCGGCGGCGGCTGCCAGACGGTCGATCATCTCCTGCGGCACGGCGATACCGGGCACGTTCTCGTTCATGTACCGCGCCATACCGGCGGACTTGAGCGGGATGATACCGGCCATAACGTGGGTCTTGATGCCAGCCGCGTCAACCTGCTCCAAAAAGCGCTTGAACGCGTCGAGATCAAAAATGCCCTGCGTCTGCACGAAGCTCGCGCCTGCCTCCACCTTCTGGCGGAGCTTGTTGATCTGGAGGAAAATCGGGTCGTAGACCGGCGTGACGGATGCGCCCTTATAGAGCTTCGGCGCGCCGCCTGCGATCTCGTTGCCGCCGCAGTCGCAGTTTGTCTGCTCCATTTTGCTCAGCATATGCAGAATGCCGACAGAATCGAGGTCGTACACAGGCTTTGCGTCCTTGCAGTCGCCGACGACGGGATGGTCGCCTGTGAGCGCGAGAACAGAATCAATGCCGAAGCTGGCCGCGGACAAGACGTCTGCCATAATGGCCATGCGGTTGCGGTCGCGGCCGGTCATCTGCAAAATCGGCTCCACGCCCGCGGTTTTGAGCGCGATGCAAAGGCCGAGCGAGGATGCCTTCAAAGACGCGGACTGCATATCCGTGACGTTCACGGCGTGAACCTTCGGGGCAAGCAGCTTGCCGGCTTCCAATTGCTCTGTAAAATCATAGCCCTTCGGGGGCGCCATCTCGGCGGTTACGCCGAACTTGCCATTTTCCAGTGCCTCTTTTAATCTGCTCATGCCTTCTTCCCCCTCTGGTTGATCGTTCTCGGATACGCGACCTTCTCATAGCCCTTGTCCGGCCGCGTCATGGACAGCTTGTCGAGCTGACCGAGCTGCTCGAGGCGCTTGTAGATCTGGATCCACGCGCAGTCGTTTTCGGGGTTTACTTCGCACTTGCCGTTCTTCTGGCCGCCGCAGGGGCCGTTGACAAGGCTCTTGGCGCACTGGGTGATGGGACAGATGCCGCCCGTCGTTCCGAGCACACAGTCGCCGCACATCTTGCACGCTTCCTCCCAGATGCCCACGCGCGCGACCTCGCCGAGGAACATCGTATTGTTGGCGGGATAGACGGGGATACCCGTGCAGTTTTTCGCGATGGTCTGTACGCCGTCGCCGCAGGACATGCAGACGATGCACTCGGGAGCGGCCGCGGAGATCGCCTTGCACTTGGCGCGCACGCCGAGCTTCATGCAGCACGCGTCGGCAACATCCGTCACGACGACGGTCTTTCCCGCTTCTTCCAGAGTCTTCTTCATCGCCTCGACCTCGGGCGCGCCGCCGGTCTGGCAGGTGGACGCGCACAGACCGCAGCCGATGACGGCTACGGTTTTCGCATCGCCGACCATGGCCAGAATCTCTTCCAGAGGCTTTTTCTGTGTAATAATCATAAGATGTAACTCCTTACTCTTCATCATGTGCGCCGCACGTGCTGCCCGCTTAACGGACGGCGCACTCTCCAAAGCCATCATATCGTATTTTTGTATGGAAATCAACGGGTTTTCCCGGAAAAACCTGTGAGACATGGCCGTGTCTCACCAAAATCAATGTGTTCTTGCGATGGACACGCCAGCGCTTGCGGATTCCCGCGTATGAGGCCGCGAGGACGGTTGCATTTTCGCGCATTTTGTGGTATTTTGTTACCGAATACACCAAATACACAGCAGAGCGAGGTGGAGAAGACGAAACGGATCATCACACTTTTTCTGGCGATCGTGTGCGCGCTGGCGCTGTGCGTGACGGCGGGCGCGGCGGACACAAGTGTCATTACCGATATGAAGACCGACTGTGTGGTAGACGCGGCGGGCAGCTGCCAGATCACCCAGACCGTGACCATTGACATTGCAGGCACGGAGGACACGATCGAGCTTCCGCTGGCATCTAGTGCCAAGCGCATCAGCGTCGCGGGCTACAAATACAAAAAGACGACCCAGGATGGCTATACGGTGCTCGTTCTCTCGTCAAACGGCGGCTTTGCCGGAAGCCGGACCTTTACTATCAGCTACACCATCTCCGGCCTTGTCTCCGAGCATGATAACGTGCAGACCCTGACGCTGCCGCTGCTTGCGCCGAAGTGGGACTGGGCGATCAACAATTACGATTTTACCATCTCGCTTCCCGCCGCCTTTGAGAGCTACCCGGCGTTCACCAGCGGGTACTACGGCGATGTGATCGAGGACTACATGAACTTCACCGTCCGCGAGGGCATGATCGGCGGCACGATCTCGACAGCGCTCAAGGACCATGAATCGCTCACCATGACGCTGGACGTGGGCGAGGGGTACTTTGCGGGCCGCTATGCCAGCTGGTCTTCCGGCTGGGTGGAGACGGCGCTTGTGATCGTGTTCAGCGCGCTCGCGCTTTTATACTGGGCGCTGGCGCTTCGCTCGAAGCCGCTTCGCGCGTCCAGCCGCACAGCTCCCCCGGACGCGGTAGCTCCGAGCGATCTTCCGTATTTGCTCGCAGGCGGCGCGCCAGACTTCAACATGCTCATTTGCCACTGGGCAGCCCTCGGCTACCTCACGATCGAGATGGACGAAAAGGGCCACGTGCTTCTGCACCGGCAGGTCATCATGGGCAACGAGCGCAAGCGGCTGGAATACAAGATTTTCTCAGCGCTTTTTGCCCGGGGCGAAATTTGCGACGGCGCGAGCCTTCCTTATAAAAAGACAGCCCAACAGGCCATGCGCGCCATCGAGCGGTACTGGGACAAGCGGCTCTACGCGCGCACGAGCGGCAATCCGCGTATCATGAAGGCGCTCTGCGCGCTCGCGATGGGCGTTGCGTCGCTTGCTACGATGAGCCAGATCCTCCCCACCATGCCCGCGCGGGGACTGGTTCTGGCGCTGTGTCTGGTCGCGGGCTCGTTTCTGAGTCTGCTCATTGCGCGCATCTGGCGGTTTTTCTATCTGGGAAATATCCCGGGAATGGTCTTATCTGCGGCCTGCGCGCTCGTGTTATTGGTTGCCTCGCAGCTCTCCGGCAGCGGGCTTCCGATGCTGGCTGCGACAGGGATGAGCTTTTTGTGCGGCTATCTCACGCTCCACGGCGGACGGCGCACGGAGCTCGGCACACAGCTCATCTCGCAGAGCCTCGGCTTCCGCAAGGGCTTAGAAAAGCTCTCCACGCGGCACATGGAAATGCTCCTCTCGCGCGACAGCCAGTATTTTTACAAGCTCCTTCCCTACGCGATGGCCATCGGAATGGGGCCGGAGCTCGCCCGCCGCTTGGGCGATACGGAGATGGAACCCTGTGAGTGGTACGTCACACGCGTCCCCGCCGCAAGAACGGGGCTCGAGTTCTACAACCAGCTCCGTCCCGCGCTCGAAATGCTGGAGCTTTCGATCAAGAAGTAATGCGTCAATTTGGCGTAAGGGCGGACGACTCTGTCCGCCCCTGGGTACCATCGAATTCGCCGAAGATTTTCGCGTTTCAAAAGTGCTTTTTGCCGGGCGGACAGGGTCGTCCGCCCCTACGAGGCTTTTGAAATCTTCCCGTCTTTGCGTAGGGGGCGATGCCTACATCGCCCCATGGGTACCAACGAATTCGCCGGGGACTTCCGTAAAAATGGTGCATGCTGCCGGGTCGATGTGGGCATCGACCCCTACGGACCCCACTGCGACTGCGACATAGAAAAAACGCCATCCAGATGGATGGCGTTTTTTCATGGCAAGCAGCACTCTTTTAGCTCCCCGGCATATCGGGATGTGCTGAAGGGCATACGCACAAAATTACCGGCGAATGAGCACCATGGCAAGGTCGTTGACATTCGTGCCGGTTGCGCCGGTGACGATGAGGCCGCCGACCTTTTCGAGCGCGTGATACGAGTCGTTCTCCTGTAACACATCCGCCGTGCGGAGGCCGAGCGCGTGGAGCTTTTCTTCCGTCTCTCCGTCGACAATGCCGCCCGCTGCGTCGGTGGGGCCGTCGGTGCCGTCCGAGCCGAAGGAGAAAACGGCGGTATCCTTCAGGCCGAAAATGCCGGGCGCGGCAGCGAGTGCCAGCTCCTGATTGCGTCCGCCAAGCCCCTTGCCCGTGAGCTTCACGACCGTCTCGCCGCCCGCCAAAAAGGCCGAAGATTTTTCTGTACCTGCGTGCGTTTTTGCGATACTGGCCAAAAAGCTTCCGGCCTCGCGCGCCTGGCAGCACAGGCAGTCGGTCAGCAGCTGGCAGGTATACCCCAGCTGGGCTGCCTCTTTTTCTGCCGCCGCGCAGAGCTCGCGCACCGAGCCTGTAATCTGCGTTTCAACGTTTGAAAGCGTCTTCGGCGTTTCCTGTGCCAGAAGCGAGCGTGCGGAATCAGACAACCGCAGATCATATTTTTCTGCAATCCGCATCGCGTCCTCGCACGTCGAGCCGTCTGGGTATGCAGGCCCCGAAGCGATCATATCCAGGGGGTCTCCGATGATGTCGGAGAGCACAACAGAAAAGACCTTGGCCGGGCTCGCGAGCTCCGCGAACCTTCCGCCCTTCACACCGGACAGCCGCTTGCGGATGGTGTTCATCTCCACGATGTCTGCCCCGCAGGCCAGAAGCTGCTTTGTCACGTCGGCCATCTCGTCCTCCGGAATCAGCGGGCACTCAAAAAGCGCCGAGCCGCCTCCGGAAACGAGGAAAAGCACCGTATCGTCTTTCCCAAGCGGTTTTACCAGCTCCATCGCTGCGCGTGTGGCGCGGTAGGAATTCTCATCCGGGACGGGGTGTCCCGCCTCGAAAATCTGCAAGTTTCCGATTTGCCCCCGGCTGTGGTCGTATTTGGTAATGACAACGCCGTCGATAATGGCCTCACCCAGCGCTTCAAACGCCGCGTTTGCCATCGACCACGCCGCCTTGCCGATCGCGACAAGGTGAATGTTCCCGGTCAAGCTGGCCGTTTCCAGTGCTCGCCGGACTGCGCTGTCCGGCTGCACGGCGGAAATCGCCGCCTGCCAGATTCTTTTTGCGTCTTCTCTCACACCCATGGCTTCTTACTTGTTCACAACGTTCTGCGGCGCGCCGTTTAAGAACGCCTTGACATTGTCGACCGTGATGTCCATGATTCGCTGGCGGCTCTCCTTGGGCGCCCAAGAGATGTGCGGAGTAAGGATGCAATTCTTTGCCTGGAGCAGGGGGTTATCGGCCTTAATCGGCTCGGTGTAGACAACGTCCAGACCCGCAGCGCCCATCTTGCCGGAATTCAGCGCGTCGGCAACGTCCTGCTCGACAATCAGCTGGCCGCGGGCGTTATTGATGAGAATCACGCCGTCCTTCATCTTGGCGATCGTATCCTTGTTGATCATGCCAGTATTCTCCGGGGTGAGGTTGCAGTGGAGCGTGATCACGTCCGCTCTTGCAAACAGCGTATCGAGGTCAACGTACTCGGCAATAGCCTTGCCGGACTCATTCGGATACAGGTCGTACGCCAGAACGTTCATACCGAGCGCCTTCGCGACGCGGCCTTCTGCCTGACCGATGCGGCCGAAGCCGATGATGCCGATCGTTTTGCCCTCGAGCTCGATGAGCGGATAATCCCAGTAGCACCAGTCGGCGTTATTGGCCCAGTTGCCCGCATGAACAGATTCGCTGTGGTGGCCAATGTGGTGGCAGATCTCGAGCAAAAGTGCAATGGAGAACTGGCTGACGGAGGCCGTGCCGTAGGTCGGGACGTTGCAGACGGGAATACCCTTTTCCTTGGCGTAATTGTAGTCGACGACATTGTAGCCCGTGGCCAGAACCGCAATCAGCTTGATATTCGGGCACTTGTCGATGGTTTCCTTCGAGATGGGTGTCTTGTTCATGACCACGATTTCGGCGTCTCCGATGCGCCCAGCAATCAGGGGAGACTCCTGATAAGCCGTACGGTCATAAACCGTAACTTCGCCCAGCGCTTCAAGACCCGCCCAGCTCAGATCGCCGGGGTTTTCCGTGTAGCCGTCCAGAACAACAATTTTCATGGGAATACCTCCAAATTCAAAATAGTCGTTTTACATGTCATACAAGCAGCGTTTCCAACGCCTTTGTTCTTATCATACCCTGTTTCTCCAATCCTGTCAAACTGTTTTTAAAATAATCTGCAATCTTGACAAAGCGGTGGGATTGTCGTACACTATACTTGTAATACAAGATTGGGAGACAACCATGAACAAGTACGAAGAAATTGCGCGCTGCCTCAAAGATCGTATTCGGTCCGGCGCATATATCCCCGGCCAGAAGCTGCCCTCGGAGGCGGAGCTCTGCCGCGAATTTTCTGCGAGCCGCCTTTCCGTGCGCAGCGCGATCGGCCAGCTTGCGGCGCAGGGGCTCATCCGGACGCATCAGGGCAAGGGCTCCTTTGTCTGTCCGGGCGCGCCGTCAGGGGATACAGAGCTTTCCTTTCAGGGCGCTTCCATCAGCCGGACGGATTTTTTTGAGCTGCGCCGGATCCTGGAGACAGAGATCGCGGGTCTGGCCGCCCAGAGAGCCGGGCAGGAGACGATCGACCGGCTGCGCGAGCTCTCGTTTCAGATGCAGCGCGCCGAGCGGGAATCGGAGATGGCGGAGGCCGACGAGGCGTTTCATCTGCTTCTGGCCGAGGCCTCACAGAATGCCGCCATCCGGGCCGTTTTTCAGATGCTCCGGCCGTATATCCACACGATGATGGTGCAGAACGTCTCCGTATTGGGCGCAGACGGCTGTACGGCGCATCTTAAAATCGTCGCGGCGATCGAGGCGCGAAACTCCGAACTTGCCAAGACCCACATGGCAGAGCACCTCAACCGCTCCATGGAGCAGACGAATATGCTCAACTATGTGAAAAAGCTGGACGCACCGGCCGACTGACCCGCTTGTTCCGGCAGCGCGCTATCAGAACCCCGGCAACACGGACGTTTCGCTCCGTATCGCGCATCAAAATTTTTGTTTTAAACCACGAAAAGCTGCATGTCTGCGCCTCATTTTGCCGGATATGCAGCTTTTTTCCAATCCCGCGCGCGGCCGCGCAGGCGCAGAATTCTGCATAATCTCCTGCGCACGGCAAACAATAGCCATGTAGTATTTAACAGACAAGGGAGATTTCGATATGAAAGCAACAGGAATCGTTCGCCGCATTGACGACCTTGGACGGGTCGTTATCCCCAAGGAAATCCGCCGCACCCTCCGTATCCGCGAGGGCGACCCGTTGCAGACAGCATTGACACCGTGGGAGCGGTTTTGTGCCGCAATGGACGATTTGGCCAAACGAAATGGGTGGAGTTAGTACATAACGCCGAAAACGAGAGTTGTGACCGTCGGTATCCGAGAAGGATGAATCATGGAAACGAATCGTCCGCATCCATTGCACGGCAATGGATGCGGACGATTTACTCTGTGCCCATGAGGCCAGTAAGGGCGGGATTCAAACAGCGATAAGCGATAGGTACATATAACCACATGAATTTCCATCTCTCATCCTACTGCAACTTCAACCTTTTTCCCACTGAAAGCCACGCCGTATTTATAAATTGTCTTGACCCCGGCGGCAGTCAGTTCAGCATCGTATTTCTTCTCATTGATTTGCTGCAGTGCAGTTTCCGCCGGCTTCTGCGTATCTGCCGGGATCATCCAGCGGTTATGAGTTAGAGGCGCGTTTACAGGCAATTTTGAAAGGATACACATGGCTGTTCGCCGCCCACTGCCCGGAAATTGATGTCCGGGCAACTGGCCGGAACATTTGCTCCCGCTTGGAAGCACATGAAATCCTGAAATCTGAGTTGCGGCTATATTTGGGCTACACATCGGCTGAGGCGATTTATCGTTGGCCGAAGGGCAAAAACCTCCCCACGCTCCAGAACCTCTATGCAATTAGCCGGATTTTAGGCGTATCCATCAACGATTTGCTTGTAACGGTTCCGGCTTGACGTGTAATTTGTTTCACGGTGTTGCAGTTAGTTGTAAAAACACTGAAAAATTTGCGAAAAAGATAGAAATAAAAAATAATTGCTTTCCAGTGCAACTCGCGATCCAATTAAGCTAGAAACTGAATACCTGCACCAGACAGGCATGAAAGCAGCAAGACGCGTCTTGCTGCTTTTTTATCCGCATTTTTGCATCCAGAAGGACAAATTGGTATGAAAACAGGGGAAATGCGGAAATCATACCCATAAGGAGCGTGAGGCCATGGAAATGACCGTCAAGGACGAGCGGAAGCTGGTTGAGATTTGGCTGACGAATGCAGAAAAGTCAGACCCGGTTCTGCGCGCCGGCTTACAAGGCATCTATGACACATACAAAAAGAAAAAGTATCTGGTGGCAGTTTTTGAGTCCGGAAATTGCGACCTTTATGCACAGACGCGGGATTTGCTGCTTTATAACCGTCAACGGCTGGCGGAGCAGGAAATCAGGCGCGAAAAGGCACAGCAGATGACCATGTAGCGCCGGAACCATTGGGGGCGAAGAGAAAATTTCTCTTCGCCCCCGTTTCCTTTTTTGTATGATGTTCTATCGTTTTTCCACGCCCAAAGAGCTCCGCGGCAGGAGTGGAACGGCGCGCTGGAAAGCACCGACGCGTAGTCCTTCTCGGCATCAAGCGCAGTTTCATAAGCCACTGCCTGATCGACCTGTTCCCTGGTGTCGTAGCCGCATAGAATGGCGGAGACGGCCGGACGCGTCAGCGCGTAGTAATGCACTGCACTGGACTCAGGCGCACGCCGAACGGAGAGCGCTTTTCGTCAAACAGTCTGCCGCCGGCAAAGCCCTTCATGACCGTGATGCCGACGTCGTTTTCTTCACAGATGCGGTACAGCTTCGCGCGGTCAGGGTCAATGCCTCTCAAGCCAGCGTCAAATGTTTCCGCAAACATCGTGTCAATATTCTCGCTCGCGGGCAGCATATCAAAGGCCGGATTGATGCTGAAGAGAATCATCTCCACATACCCGGACTCGGCGGCTTTCCTGGCGACCTTTGGGTTGTGGGAGCTCATGCCGATGTGGCGGATCACGCCGCTTTTTTTAAGCTCCATGACGTAGTCCAGATAGTCCGAGTGCTGGATCTGCTCCCATTCCTGCTCGGAATCCACATAATGAATCATGCCAAGGTCAATATAGTCCGTCTGCAGGCGCGTCAAAAGATCTTCAAACGCGGGGCGGACATATTTCATGTCGCGTGTCCTGAAATACTGCTCGTCCTTCCATGTAGAGCCGATGTGTCCCTGAATGTACCATTGTCTGCGGTTATCTTTGATACCTTTGCCGATGATGTCTCTCGACTTCGGGTCAGGCATCCAGCAATCTAAAATGTTGATGCCCTGCGCGGACGCATAGTGAATCAGGTCGATACCGTCCTCCTCCGGGTGGCGCTCCAACCACTCGCCGCCAAAGCCAATTTCGCTGACTTGCAGTTCCGTTTTTCCCAATCTTCTGAGTTTCATGTTCTTTTCTCCATCGTATTCTATTGCATTCTTCTTTATTTCTCTTTTGACCTAATTTTCGGCTGATATTGCATGTTCGACACGTTATAGACGGTGATAAATGCCTTCGGGTCTTCGCGGTTGATAAACGTCATCAGCTTCTGATACTCACTTTTATCGACAATGGTGATAATCTCATTGTGCTTTTCAAAGTTATACGCGCCGATAGCCTCATAGATCGTCGCGCCGCTGTGCAGGTCGTTGATGATAAACTTCCGGAGTTCTTCTTCCTTCTCGGTGATGATGCAGACGCGGCGCTTTTTGTTGTGGTCGAAAATAAAGTTGTCCAGAACAATGCCGTTAAAATAGGTGCCAAGGACGCTCAGAACCACGGTTTTCTTGTCGTAGACAAACGCGGCCGAAAGCGCCACACACATGCCTGCCAGCGACATGGCTCTTCCCAGCTCCACGTGCAGATATTTGTTTAGAATCTTCGCCACGATGTCCAGTCCGCCGGAGGACGCGTTCCGGTTAAACAGGATGCTCAGACCGATGCTGACCACCAGAATGTAGCAAAGCACATCGAGCTCCTGACTGTCCGTCATGGAACTGAAATTCGGGAACACAAGTTCAAACAGCCCTATGAATAATGGCAGCAGGATACTCGTATAGACAGTCTTTGCGCCAAACTCTTTTCCGCAGGTTAGAAACCCGATAATCAACAGCACCACGTTCAGAGTCATTGTGATGGCTGACAGCGGCAGCGGAATAAAGTTGGACAGCACAATGCCAAGGCCTGAAATGCTGCTGACGGACGTGTGACTCGGCACTAGAAAAAAGAAGACCGCTGCCGCGATAATCGCCACCGCCACGGTCAGGATTATAATTTCTTTGATCAGTTCTGCGTAATGCAGCTTTTGATTTTGCATCGCTGCGCCTCCGATGTTTGATTTGTATTTATATATCATATCATACTTTTGTTCCGGTTACAATGTGCCGCGAACACGCCCAGTGTGCATTTTGTCTTGCAATCTTTATTTTGATGATGTACAATATTGTCTGTAAAATTATAATAACGAAGTAGACATGTATGGTGGAGCCGAGGCTGATTTGGGAGGGCACGAATGAACGAACCGGTGAAAAACGAGCTTCAGCTATTCGAAGACCAGAAAATCCGCGTGGCGTGGGACGCAGCGCGGGAGGAATGGTATTTTTCCATCGTGGACGTGGTTACGGTTCTGACCAACAGCACAGACCCAACGGCATACTGGCGCAAGCTGAAGCAGCGGCTCAAGGCAGAGGGCAACGAAACCGTGACAAACTGTCACGCTTTGAAAATGCGGGCGGCGGACGGTAAAAACCGCCTCACCGACGTTGCCGACACCGAGCAGCTTCTGCGCATCATCCAGTCCATTCCATCTAAGAAGGCCGAGCCGTTCAAGGCGTGGCTGGCGATGGTCGGCCGGGAACGCATCGAGGAGACCATCGACCCGGAGCAGGCGATCGACCATGCACTAGAAACCTATCTGAAAAAGGGCTATTCCGAGGAATGGGTACATCAGCGGCTGCTTGCTATCCGCATCCGCAACGAACTGACGGACGAGTGGAAAAGTGCGGCGTGCAGAAAGGCAAAGAATACGCCATTCTCACGGATGAGATCACCCGCGCATGGTCTGGCATGAAAACGCGGCAGTATAAAAACCTCAAGGGCTTGAGAAAGGAAAATCTCCGTGACGATATGAGCGATCTGGAGCTGGTCCTGACCATGCTGGCCGAGGCTTCTACCACCGATATTGCGAAAGCGGAACAGCCGCAGGGCTTTGACGAAAATCAGAAGGTCGCCCGGCGCGGCGGCAATGTCGCGGGTGTGGCAAGAAAAGCGTTGGAAGCCGAAACCGGCAAGCCTGTCGTTACCGCGCAGAACGCCGAGAGCTTCCGCCAGCTTGTCACGGACATTGTCACAGACGCGGCGCAGCTGCCGGAGGAGAACGCAAATGGGAAATGAGCCGAAAAGCAACTACCGAGGAATCCTCGGCAGCTGGCGCCAGACGGAACAATATCTCAAGGGTGAATGCAAATGATTGAACGCTTTGACATTGCGGGGTATGCCCGCATTTCGGTCGATGAAGAGCTCGACCGCGACAATGTGTCGATTGAAAACCAGAAGTCCATTCTTTCGGACTTTGTAAAAACGCACTTTCCGAACAGCACGCTGACATTTTTTGAAGACCGCGACCGCTCCGGCTACACGTTCGAGCAGCGCGAGGGGTATCAGGAGATGCGCCGGGGGCTGATGAGCCACAAATACGACATTCTCATCGTCAAAGACTTCTCGCGCTTCTCCCGCCGCAACTCGCGGGGACTTGTAGAACTGGAGGATCTGCGCGACGCGGGCGTGCGCATTATTTCGATCGGCGATAACATCGACTTTCCGAATGACGATGACTGGCTCAAAATTCAGTTCCAGTTCTTAATCAATGAAATGCCGGTCACGGACACGTCGAAAAAGGTGCGCAGCGTCGTGAAGCGGCGGCAGGAGGAGGGACGATGGCTCTGTGCCGCGCCGTATGGCTATATTCTGAACAAGCAGCAGGGCTTTGAGATCGTGCCGACCGAGGCGGAGGTTATCCGGACAATTTTCAAGCTATACCTGGACGGCTGGGGCTATAAGAAAATCGCAAACTATCTGACGGATAATAACGTGCCCACGCCGCGGATGTCCGAGTGTGAGCGCCGCGCCGCGGCCGGAGAGCCTGTCCGCCGCAAGACGAAAGCGGCCTGGGCGATCGTCACGGTACAGGGAATTTTAGATAACGATTTTTATATCGGCACGCTGCGGCAGGGCAAGTTCACGCGCGTGAAAATCAACGGCACAGACCGAAAATTGGACGAGCGCGAGCACCGCGTCTTTGAGCATCACCATCAGGAGATCATCGACTACCGGACGTTTGCGACCGTGCGCGCGCTGCGCGAAAGCCGCTCGACAAACAACTATCGCGGGGTCAAGGTCAACGACAACGTGTACTCGGGGCTTCTCGTCTGCGGCGACTGCGGCAGTCCGATGTTCGCGATGAGCCGGAGCGATCTGGCGCCCGCCTACACCTGCGGAACGTATCACCGCCGCGGCCTCAAGGGCTGCACCAGTCACCATATCCGCGTGGAAACGCTCGACGCGCTGGTCAAGGACTATGTGCGCAAGGTGCGCGACAATTCCAGCAGCATGCTTGAACGGCTGAACGCCGATCTGGAGAAAGAGCAGGTAGACATTGCGGAGACGAAGCGCACGGAGGAAAACCTGGAAGCCTTACTGCTTGACAAGCAGGAGGAGCTGAAAGCGACCAAGCGCCAGCGCATTCGGGACATCATGAAGCACCCGGAGCAGGAGGAACTCTTGGAGGAAACCTACGACGAGCTGGAAGCGGAGCTGACGCAGCGCATTGCGGGCATTCAGCACCAGATCGAATTTGCCAGCGACAAGCGAAATACGATTATCCGCATCAACCGCGTGGCAAAGACCGCCATCGACGTGTTCAATGACATTCTGGAAAAGCCGGCGCTTGACCGCAATGACCTGAATTTAATGATCGAAAAGATCAAGGTCTACGAAGATCACATCGAGGTGCAGCTCAAGGCGGACATCGACAGCCTGCTCAGAACCGGCGCGCTTCCGGAGGACACCGGAAATTTTAAGTCAGACACGGAGAGTAACGAATTGCACCTTGTAGGGACGGACGCGGCTTCTCGCCCGCGGGTCGATGTGGGCAACGACCCCTACGAGATAGAAAGCGCCCATTCGGGCATCGACCCCTACGAAACCGAAATCGTCCAGAGGGCCCAAAACCATGAGGACAAGGTTTTCCG
>ENA-ORTY01003033-ORTY01003033.1-human-gut-metagenome-genome-assembly--contig:-NODE-3033-length-15010-cov-3.838716_pt1 | contig 15010 bp, 13 predicted proteins | sample MGYA00241917_ERZ509198 | MGnify/ENA primary metagenome ERZ509198 (study PRJEB26280, sample SAMEA2338857) | human gut metagenome | biome: human gut; feature: human-associated habitat; material: faeces...
GTCAGAAGTCCAGCTCCGTTGCACAGCTTGTGGAGACCTTAAAGCGCCGCGGCGCCATGGATTACACCATCGTCGTCAACGCATCTGCCAGTGACCCGGCTTCCTTGCAATACATCGCACCGTATGCCGGCTGCGCACTCGGCGAGCACTTCATGTATCAGGGCAGAGATGTCCTCATCGTGTACGATGACCTTTCAAAGCACGCCATTGCATACCGTGCACTGAGCCTGCTTTTGGAGCGTTCCCCGGGTCGTGAAGCGTATCCGGGTGACGTTTTCTACCTGCATTCCCGTTTGTTGGAGCGTTCCGCGCATCTTTCCGATGCACTCGGCGGCGGCAGCATGACGGCATTGCCGATTGTTGAAACGCAGGCGGGCGACGTTTCCGCTTACATCCCGACGAACATTATTTCCATCACAGACGGTCAGATCTTCCTTGAGAGCGACCTGTTCTTCTCCGGCCAGCGTCCGGCTGTCAACGTCGGTCTTTCGGTTTCCCGTGTCGGCGGCGACGCCCAGACAAAGGCCATGAAAAAAGCAGCGGGCGGCATCCGTCTGGACCTTGCCCAGTACCGCGAAATGGAAGTCTTCACCCAGTTCTCCAGCGATCTTGACGAGACCACAAAGCGTCAGCTCACCTACGGTCAGAGCCTTATGCGTTTGCTGCGTCAGCCGCAGTACCATCCGATGAGCCAGCACGATCAGGTCATCACGCTCGTCTCCGCCCTGCACCACGTCATGCAGGACGTCCCGCTTGACGATATGGGTCGTTTCCACACGGAGCTCATCAAGTACGCCGAGGAGAATATGAGTGATGTCTGCCGCCGTGTCGATACCACCGGTCAGCTTTCCGACTCCGACCGCGAAGAGATTTTGAAAGTCGCGAAGGAATTCCTCGAAAAGTACAAGGCGGAAAACCCGCAGAACGCGTAAGCGCTCGGAAAGGCGGTTTTCGCTATGGCTAATACAAAAGAGATTAAAACCAGAATCGAAAGCGTTAAGGATACGCGTAAAATCACAAACGCCATGTACCTTATCGCTTCCACAAAGCTGCGCAAAGCACGCAACGATCTGGACCGCACGCGCCCGTATTTCGAGGCGCTGCGCACGGAGATCAAGCGTATTTTCCGTACCCAGAACGACGTGGACAGCCGCTATTTTTATCCCCCCGAGGGCGAGCCGCCGCTGGAGGGCACCTACGCGTGCCTCGTCATCACGGCGGATAAGGGCCTCGCGGGCGCATACAACCAGAACGTCATCAAGGAAGCTATGCACATGCTCGATGAGCATCCCGACACGAAGCTCTACGTTGTAGGCGAATACGGCCGCCACTTCTTTACGCAGCACAATATCCCCATGGAGCACAGCTTCCTCTATACGGCACAGAACCCTACCATGCAGCGCGCGAGAGAAATTTGCGACATCCTGCTCGAGGGCTACGACCGCGGGGATTTTAAGAAGATTTTTGTCATTTACACCGATATGGAGAACAGCCTCACGTCCTCTGCACACTGCACGCGTCTGCTGCCGTTCCACCGCGCCTATTTCCAGACGGATACGGTGGAAAAGGCGGTCACCACGCCATTCGAGTTTGTACCCTCCGTGCAGGCGGTTCTCAACAACATCATGCAAAGCTACGTTTCGGGCTTTATTTACAGTGCCCTCATCGATAGCTTCTGCAGCGAGCAGAATGCCCGCATGACGGCGATGGATTCCGCCAACAGCAACGCGGAAAAGCTCCTCGCAGAGCTTTCCTTGCAGTATAACCGCGTGCGTCAGGCTGCCATCACGCAGGAGATTACAGAGGTCTCCGCCGGTGCGAAGGCACAGCGTCAAAAACACAGGAAGGAAGCGTGAACAACGTGAATACAGGTAAGATCGTACAGATCTCCGGCCCGGTCATCGACGTACAGTTCGAGTCCGGCGTTCTGCCGAAAATCAGAGAAGCCCTTTCGCTTACCGTGGACGGACGGCGGTATGTGATGGAGGTTGCCCAGCATGTGGGTGACAACACGGTCCGCTGCGTCATGCTTTCCGGCAGTGAGGGTCTTTCCCGCGGTATGCAGGTTGAGGCTCCGGGCAAAACCATCGAAGTGCCGGTGGGCGAAAACACGCTCGGCCGCATGTTCAACGTGCTCGGCGATCCCATCGACGGCGGCGAAGCCGTTCCCGCAACCGAGCCGCACAAAAGCATTTACAGAAAAGCTCCGTCGTTTGACGAGCAGAACCCGGCCGTCGAGATCCTCGAGACCGGCATCAAGGTCATCGATCTTCTGGAGCCGTACCCGAAGGGCGGCAAAATCGGTCTGTTCGGCGGCGCAGGCGTCGGTAAGACCGTCCTTATCCAGGAGCTCATCCACAACGTCGCCATGGAGCACGGCGGTTACTCCGTGTTTACCGGCGTCGGCGAGCGTAGCCGTGAGGGTAACGACCTCTGGCGTGAAATGCGTGAAAGCGGCGTCGGCGATAAAACGGCGCTCGTCTTCGGCCAGATGAACGAGTCCCCGGGCGTGCGTATGCGTGTCGCCCTCTCCGGCCTCACCATGGCAGAGCATTTCCGTGACGAAGAGCACAAGGACGTCCTGCTCTTCATCGATAACATCTTCCGTTTCGTGCAGGCAGGCAGCGAGGTCTCCGCCCTGATGGGCCGAATGCCCTCCGCCGTGGGCTATCAGCCTACCCTGGCCAATGAGCTGGGTGCCCTGCAGGAGCGCATCACCTCCACCCGCGACGGCTCCATCACCTCGGTGCAGGCCGTCTACGTCCCCGCCGATGACCTGACCGACCCGGCTCCTGCAACCACCTTCGCCCATCTGGACGCAACCACCGTTCTGAGCCGTAAGATCGTGGAGCAGGGCATCTACCCCGCTGTCGATCCGCTGGCTTCCACCTCTCGCATTCTGGAAGCCGATATCGTGGGTGAGGAACACTACCGTGTGGCCCGCAAGGTGCAGGCCACCCTGCAGCGCTATCAGGAGCTGCAGGACATCATCGCCATCATGGGCATGGACGAGCTGAGCGAAGAGGACAAGCTCACCGTCACCCGTGCCCGCAGGCTGCAGAAGTTCCTCAGCCAGCCCTTTGCGGTGGCCGAGAACTTCACCGGCCTGAAGGGTGTGTACGTCCCGCTGGCAGAGACCGTCAAGGGCTTTGCCGCCATTGTGGACGGCCAGTGCGATGACCTGCCCGAGTGGGCATTCTTCAACGTGGGCACCCTTGCGGATGCCCGCAAGAAGTACGCAGACAAACAGGCGGAGGAAAAGGGCGGTGCCAACTGATGGAAAAGTTCATCCTGAACATCACGGCTTCCAGCGGTGAATTCTATCAGGGCTACTGCGAGAGCCTGACTCTGCCCACCGGCGACGGCGTGTACGGCGTGCAGGCCGGGCACAACCCCGTGCTGGTGGCCCTGCACATGGGCATTGCAAAGTTCACCGTGGACGGTGAGACCCGCGAGGTGCTGGTGGGCGACGGCATTGCAGAAGTGACCCCCACCTTTGTCCTGCTGCTGGTGGACAGCGCCGAGCGGCCCGAGGATATCGACCGCAACCGCGCCGAGGCCGCCCGCATCCGGGCCGAGGAGCGCCTGCAGCACAAGCAGAGCATGCACGAGTACTACCAGAGCAAGATCGCACTGGACCGCGCCATGCAGCGCCTGCAGACGGCCGCCAAATACAAGCGTTAAACGCTCCCCTCAAACAGAACACCGTCAGCCTGACACAACGGGCTGACGGTGTTTTTGTTGTTTTACTGCGCTTCGATCTGCGCTCCCCTGCTGCACCCTCTTGTAAATTGCCGCGGAAAAGCGTATCATAGAACCAAATACAAGCAAAGGAGCATTCTTATGCGTGCATACGAGCGACTGTTGAATTATGTCCGCGTTTACACTACCTCCGACCCCGAGAGCGGCACCCACCCCTCGGCAGAGCGGGAGTTTGACCTGGCCCGCCAGCTGGTGGAAGAGATGAAGGCTCTGGGCATCGAGGATGCCCGGGTAGACGAGCACTGCTATGTCTACGGCAGCATCCCCGCCACCCCCGGCTGTGAGGACAAGCCTGCCCTGGGCCTGATCGCCCACATGGACACCGCCCCCGATGCTTCCGGCGAGGGTGTTTCCCCCATCCTGCACGAGAATTATGACGGCCGCGATGTTACCCTGCCCGCCACCGGCATGGTGATGAAGGTCTCCACCTTCCCCTTCCTGGCCGACCTCAAGGGTGAGACTCTGATCACCACCGACGGCACCACCCTGCTTGGCGCAGACGACAAGGCCGGTGTGGCAGAGATCCTGACTGCCGCCGAGATCCTCCTTGCCGAGGGCCGCCCCCACGGCAAGCTCTGCATCGCCTTCACCCCCGACGAGGAGATCGGCGAGGGCGCTTCCCTCTTCGATATCCCGGGCTTTGGCGCAGATTTCGCCTACACCGTTGATGGCGGTGACGTGGGCGGCATCGAGTATGAGAACTTCAATGCAGCTGCCGCCACCGTGACCATCCACGGCTTCTCGGTGCATCCCGGCTCCGCCAAGGATGCCATGATCAACGCCTCCAATGTGGCCATGGAGTTCCACACGGCCCTGCCCATCATGGCCCGTCCCGAGACCACCGAGGGCCGTCAGGGCTTCTACCACCTCTGCCAGATGTACGGCGACGTGACCAACGCAAAGCTGGGCTACATCCTGCGCGACCACGATGCCGACAAGCTGCAGTACAAGAAAGATAATCTCCTCCACATTGCCGATTACCTCAACGGCAAGTACGGCCCCGGCACCGTGGAGGTGGAGATCAAGGACAGCTACCGCAACATGCTGGAAAAGATCAAGCCCCACTTCCATCTGGTGGAGAACGCCCGCAAGGCCATCGAAAAGGCCGGTCTGACCCCTGAGGAAGTGCCTGTGCGCGGCGGCACCGATGGTGCCACCCTGAGCTGGAAGGGCCTGCCCTGCCCCAACCTGGGCACCGGCGGCTTCAACTTCCACGGCGTGTGCGAGTGCACCACCGTAGAGCGCATGGACAAGGCAACCGAAATCCTGCTGAATATCGTGGAAATCTACAGCAAATGATTTCGCTCCCGAAACTTTTCCACGCTGACTGCACATAAAAAATGGACGGCTCCCGAAAACGAGAGCCGTCCATTTTTTCTTATCCTACGTTGATCTGTCCAACGGGCAGGATCTTGCGTTTGTTGTCATCGGGTTTGCTGGTCAGGCTGATGGCAAAGGACACCGGGCCCACACGGCCCATGAACATCACCAGCATGTACAGCAGCTTGGCCCCGGTGTTCAGCTGGCTGGTCACGCCCACCGAAAGGCCCACGGTACCAAAGGCGGAGCAGGATTCAAAAATCGCGTCAATGACCGTTACGGCATCCGATGTGTTGTAATAGACCACCACGGCAGAGCCCAGCGCTGCCACCATGCCCAGCATGATGATGGTCAGCGCACGGTAAACGGTCTTGGATTCAATGTGGTGGCCGCCGATGACACAATCGTCCCGGCCCTGCGCCACGCTGCGCATGGTCAGGATCAGAACGGCAAAGGTAGTCACCTTTACACCGCCGCCGGTTGAACCGGGAGCCGCGCCGATGAACTGCAGAATGCTCATCAGCAGCTTGGTGATGGGCCCGCAGGCGGCCAGGTCGATGGTGTTCATACCGGCAGTACGGGTTGACACCGATTGGAACAGGGCAGCCATCACCTTGCCCGGCACGGACAGCCCGCCCATGCTCTTGGGGTTGTTCCACTCCATCAGGCCGATGAGGACGGCACCGCCCACCCACAGGATGCAGGAGAAGAGCAACACCATCCGGGCATGGAGAGACAGGTGCCGCTTCTTGCGCCACTCGCCGATCTCCACCCAGACCATAAAGCCCAGACCGCCCGCCATGATCAGGAACATGATCACAGCCTGTACATAATAATTACTGACATAGGGAGCCAGCGAGGAATACTGCCCGAACCGGCCAAACAGATCGAAGCCTGCATTGCAGAACGCCGAGATGGCCGTGAATGCGCTGATCCAGATGCCCTCCGCACCAAACTGCGGCACAAAGGCGATCATCAGAAGCACCATACCAATGATCTCAAAGGTCATCGCCAGCTTGACCACGATCTTCAGCACATCGGTGGCCTGCGAGTAGCCGCTGGCCGAAACGCTTTCTCCCAGCAGCCGCAGATCCTTAAAGCCCATCCGGCGTTTGGCAGCCAGCGCAAAAAAGCTGGTCAGGGTCACCAGGCCCAGACCGCCCACCTGGATCAGCAGCAAAACCACCGCCTGCCCAAAGGGCGTGAACTGCGTCCAGGTATCCCGCACGACCAGACCTGTCACACAGGTGGCACTGGTGGCAGTGAACATGGCATCCACCACGCCCAGCCGACCGCTGCGGCTGGAAATGGGCAGTGTCAGCAGCAGCGTTCCCAGCGCGATCAGCAGCACAAAGCTGATGCAGATGACCTGCGTTGCACTGCTGCCCAGCAGCCAGCCGCGCCGACGCGGTGCTCTCTTTTTCCGTTTCATCCCCATAAGTTGGCTCCTTTTTGTGCCGGGCCGCCTGTGCTGCACCTGCACTTCATTCTGCACCCATGCCGCGCATGAGCACCTCTCCTATAGGATACACCTTTTTTCTTTCCGATTCAACTTGATTTTGTGGGGAAGTTGCGGTATTATAATATGGTATCCGTCTTCATAGCTCAGCTGGATAGAGCGTTCGCCTCCTAAGAATTCGGTCAACCGGATACCTTGGGTGCAGAAGTGATTGCTCTATTCAAAAGCAAAACCGAGAATCACGGTTTTCTCAACAAATTTTGATGCAACAAGTTCAACACCGTTCCGGTTGCAACGCAGTCGGTCACTTCGGTGTGAAAATCATTCTGCATATTCGTTTCCAAGCGCGTTGAATTTCAAAAAATCAACGATAATACATAATATGCCTCAGTAGCTTAGCTGGATAAAGCGCCTCCCTCCTAAGGAGGAGACCGCAGGTTCGAATCCTGTCTGGGGTATCCCTTTATGAAAATGCGAAGGTCATTTTTCCATGTGAAAGACGATCTTCGCATTTTTCATTTTGAACCTATCACCAAAATTAGCCAGCTAATGCCATTAGCAGAATTTTCGGTTCCAGCTAATAAAATCAGGTTCCCAGCTAATGAAGCCCCATAAAGCACCTTTTGAACTCTGTTTTCCGGCTCTCTGCTAAAATTGGTAGCCGCTTTCCTGTAAATCCATGTAAATACAAGATAATTTGTGTAAATCTATTTTCCACATTCCTGCCCGAAACCGTGCAAAACACTTTTCTCCATACATAGCGCGTTCACTCGCTGTTCTTCCCGAACAGAAAGAGGAACGCGCTTTTTTATTTTCGGGCTGAACTTCCCGAATCCGTCAAAGGAGGGTTTACCGATGAAAAAAGTTCTGACCGTCACGATGGACGGTATCCGCTACCCGGACTACCGCAAGGCACGGAACGAGATGCAAGAACTGGTCCGGGCACAGAAAAACGTAGAACGATTTTTTGCGGAGGAAAAAGAAAACACCGAGAAAACCCAGACCCGATAAACGAACACCGCCGAGGAATCTTCCCATTTGGGAGGCTTCCTCGACGGTGTTTTTTAGTTTATATAGCAGCGGTCCTGTTTTACGAGCCAATCTTCACACAGCCGCTGGGCTTCGTCCCTTGTACAGCAGGTGCAGTTGAAAAGTTTGCCACGGATGGAGCAGTAAGTGTACGGTCCACCGGAAGCGAGGTCGTACTGCCGCAGAAGCGTAGATCAATATTCTGCCCTATAGCATCCCGATGTGGGTGTATTCGGCCAGCTTTTTCTGCAGGATGGGGTCGTCCGGTGCGAGGAAACGCCGTGTCATTCCGTCTACGACCCGATCAGGGGAAAGGCTGGCGCGGTATTCAGCCGGTGTGCGCTGCAGCGTGGCGCGGAACCGGGCGTTGAAGGTTTTGAGGTCGGCAAAGCCGTTCCGCAGGGCAATATCGGTCAGGTTGTCGTTGGTGATGGCAAGATCATTCAGGGCGTGCTGGAACCGTACCCGGGTCAGGTATTCGTGAAAGTTGATGCCGACGATCTGCTTGAACAGAGTGGAAACGTAGGTGCGGTTGTACTGGGCATAGTCAGCCAGATCTTCCAGCGTCAGCTTGGAGGTATAGTGTTCCTCCACATACTCCAGCAGCCGCCGGGCGATGGCGCGCCGCTCAAGATCCTCCGGCAGGGTGTTGAAGTTTTTTGGCTCGAACTGGGTGCAGAGATGGATGGTGAGCAGCTCGAGGGTGGCTTTGGCCGCAAGCTGGGCGTATGGCCCGCCCTGCTGTAAAATGCGGAACAGCTGGCTGGCGTAGAACCGGATGACCCGGTAGCGCGGCTCAGACCGGTCGGCATCGGTGGAACGGCAGGACGGGAACTGATACACAATCCCCTTTTTGACCAGCGGCTTGAATGCAGCGGCCGAAAAATGCAGAACAAGGGCGCAGGTATCTGCTGCCTGCGTCATGGAGGCATGGCCATTGCCGGGGGCAGTCAGGATCACGTCATCCTCATGCAGCAGGCTGTTTTCGGAGCCGCGGCAGTAGGACTGCACGCCGTGGAGCAGGATGCTCAGTTCGTAGTCGTCTGCGTGCCAGTGGTAGCGGTAATTCATGATGTTGTGCGCAAAACAGCGGATGTGGATGTTCTCGCGCGGAAGGTCGAGTTCGTAGTTCGCGGAATCCATTTTTACACCTCAAATCCAAATATTTTCCCTATGGCAAAAATTCAGAAAAGCTTTTGCCTGAAACCCATTGACCTTAGCATAATCCAAAAAACTTGTCGTGTCAAATCGAATTTATGGATGAATGAGGGGGATTTGAAAGAACTGTTTAGTAAAGTGCACAAGTGAGGGAACCGATATTTGACAAAATTTACAGGGAAAATGTTTGGATGCTTTTGAAGGCTTGATTGCGATTCTTCTGTCAAAGATGGTGACGGCCCAATCGGAACTCGAAGAAAATCCACAAATATTTGCAGCGACAAAATAAGAACTTTCTGTTAAGATAGAGCCACAACGAGCCCCTGCCCGGGCAGCAACGGACTTCAGTGTTGAGAAAAACGTGAAACAATAACGGAAAGGGAAAACATTTATGAACACTCAAATGATCATCTGTATGGTGATCTTTGCGGCAACGCTGGTCAGCTATATGCTGAACAAGATCCCCATGTGGCTTACCGCAATGATCTCTCTTGCTGCGCTGTACTTTACCGGCTGCATCGACGCAAACGGTGCGCTGGCTGGCTTCTCGAACGTGAACACTCTGCTGATGGCGACCATGTTCGTTGTGGCAGCCGGTTTCCGCCGCACTTCTGTGGTCGACAGTCTGTGCAACGGCATCATGAAACTGACCCGCGGCAGCTTCAAGACTGCTTACTTCGGCTACATCCTCATCGCCGTTCTGCTGGCAAACTTCATCGCCAGCCCGATGATCGTTTACGCCATCGTCAGCCCGCTGCTGGCTGCGCTCTGCGATAAGACCGGACACAGCCGTTCGCAGTATATGTTCCCGGTCATGGTCGTCTGCGTGGCCTGCTGCGGCATCCTCCCTCTGGCAACGGCCATCCAGATGGCAGGCCAGTACACGGGCTTCCTCGAGACCTACGGCTTCGCTGGTATGAGCATCCGCCCCATCGACTGTGCCATCGGCACCTGGCCGGTCCTCATTGTCGTTCCTCTCTGGGCACTGTTCCTTGGCCCGAAATTCACCCCGAAGCAGCCGATCATTCCCATCGAAGCTCTGAAAGAGAAAAAGTCCGGCAAGCAGGCCGAAAAGCTCAGCCCGTTGGTCGATAAAATTGGTATCGTCATCTTCTTTGTGACCATCCTCTGCCTCATCTTCTCCTCTCAGCTCCACCTCACCACTTGGTCGGTCGCGTTGGTCGGCAGCCTGCTGATGGTTCTGTTCGGTGTAGTCGATTCCAAGTCTGCCCTGCGCGACATCCCTTGGGATATGCTGATGCTCTTCGTCGGTTCGCTGGCTCTGGGTACGGCTCTGACCAACACCGGCGCAGGCGATCTCATCGGCAGCGCACTGGCCAATGTTGTCGGAGGCACCCACAATAACTACGTCCTCGGCGCACTCTTCTTCATTGTGCCCTTCCTGCTGACCCAGTTCATGCTGAACCGCTCCGTCTCGGCTGTCTTTATTCCCATCTGCCTGCTGACCTGCTCCGCTCTGGGTGCAAACCCCACCGGCCTTGTTCTGCTGGTGAATGCGGCTTCTCTGACCGCCTTCCTCACCCCGATGGCAACGCCTGCCGTTCCCATGTGCATGGCTGACGGCGGCTACGACCTCAAGAGCCTGTTCAAGAGCGGCGCGCTCATCACTCTGATCCTGCCGTTCATCTACATCTTCTACACCATGACCGTTTTCCCGGCATTCTGATCGGGAGAGGGAGCTGTTACCATGACTCTGGAAGAAAAAATCGCAATGGCAAACCAAGTCCGCAGCCGGGATCGCTTCGGCTCGGTCAGCCCCGAAGAGCAGGCTGCCCTGCCCGGCACAGAGACCGAACTCTGGATCAAGACGGCAAACGGCTGTAAGATCCATGTCTTTGAGGAACGCCCGGACACCCTGCCCCCAAAAGCGGCACTACTGCTGAATTTCCATGGCGGCGGTTTCATCAAAGGCCGCACCGACCGTGACCGCCGCTACTGCTGTACCCTGATGGAGCGGCTGAACTGCCTCGTCTGGGATGTGGATTACTGCCTTGCACCGGAAAAGGCATTCCCGGCGGCTGTCCACGAGAGCTACGGCATTGCGGAGTATGCTTTCGACCATGCCGAGGAGCTGGGCGTTGACCCGGAAAAGATCATACTGGCAGGTCACAGCGCAGGCGGAAACCTTGTGGCGGCGGCCTGCATCCAGAATGCAGAGACGCACAAGCTGCATCCCTGCTGTGTGCTGATGGAATATTTCCCGGTGGATAACACGGTCAATCCCATTGACCGCCTGTCCCCGGAACTGAAACAGGATCCCTTCTGGGTCAAGCGTTCGGCCACGGAAAAGCTGTACACCGATTTTTATGTGGGCGATGCAGACCCGGCCCAGCCACTCTGTTCGCCCATCAAGGCGGACGAAGCCGCGCTCAGCACCTTCCCAGACTGTCTGATCCTCTCGGCGGGAGAGGACAGCCTGCGGGACGATACCGAGGCGTTTGCACTCCGGCTCATCAAGGCAGGTGTCTGTGTGACTGCCCAGCGTATCCCCGAAGCCATGCACGGCTTTACCACCAACCGGACGCCCGGCTGGGAGCGTGCGCTGGATGCCCATTGCAAATTCTTTCGGGAGCATCTACAATAAAGTAACGTGACAGGAGAAAAAGCACTATGAAAATTACAGACGTAAAGCTGCGCTTTGCGAAGCACTATCTCTTCGTACAGGTCTACACCGATGCCGGTATCGTGGGTCTGGGCGAGGCCGGAAACTGGGGCTATCTGCAGGCGACGGCAGCTGCCATCGAAAAATTTGCGGATTACCTCATCGGCAAAGACCCCTTCCGCATCGAGGATTTCAACCAGAATTTCCTGCGGTCGGTTTATTTCCGCGGCTCGGTCATCATGAGCGCGATCTCGGCCATCGACATCGCACTGTGGGACATCAAGGGCAAGGCTCTTGGCGTTCCGGTCTACGAGCTGCTGGGCGGCAAGACCCGCGATAAGGTGCGGGTCTACGCTTCGGTCATGCACCTGACCGAGGACAACCAGAAGCTGGCGGAACAGTACCAGCAGCTGCAGGAGATGGGCTTTACGGCCGCGAAGATCTTCTGCAACGGACCCACCAGTTCCACGGACGGCAAGGGTGAATTCTACTCCAGCCGGATTGAGCGGGAAGTGGAGAAGGTGCGCGTCTGCCGTGAGGCTGTCGGTCCGGATTTTGATTTCGTGCTGGAAGTCCACCGCGGCATGACCCTGCCCGAGGCTGTTGCCTTTGGCCGTGCCGTCGAGCCATACCGCCCGATGATCCTTGAGGATCCCGTGCCGCCTGACAACGTGGATACCATGGCCGAAGTCGCCAGCAAGGTGGGCGTGCCCATCGCCACCGGCGAGCGCGCCATCGACCTGCGGGAGTTCGAGGTGCTGATGGCACGCCATGCCTGCCAGTATGTCCGCCCGGACGTCTGCGCTGTAGGCGGCATTACCACCAGCAAGAAGATCTGCGCATTGGCCGAAGCACACGATGTGCTGGTCATCCCGCACAACCCGCTGGGCCCCGTGTCCACGGCGGCCTGCCTGCAGATCTGCGCCTCCATCCCCAATCTTGGCATTCAGGAGCTGCCCGGCTTCTGCCTGAACGGGGCTGAGGACAAGATGGTGAAAGAGCCGCTCCGGTTCGAGAACGGCTGTATGCTTATCCCGGAGGCTCCCGGCATCGGCATCGAGCTGGCCGACGACGCAGAAGAGCTGTATCCTGCCAACGAGCGTGGCAGCAACGCCGCACGCCGTGCCTTTGACGGTGCAGTGAAGGACTGGTAAAAACAAAGAACTGTGAGGAAGAAGTATGCCAATTGGAGTTTTGACGAACTGTGCCGCTGTGCTGTTCGGCGGTCTGCTGGGAACGGGTCTGGGAAAGATCTTACCGCAGAACCTGAAAGATAATCTGCCGACCCTGTTCGGTTACTGCTCCATTGCGATTGGCATCAATTCTATCATCAAGGCGTCCGGCATGACGGCAGTCGTGCTGGCGATTCTGGTGGGCTTTACCATCGGACACAGTTTGCATCTGGAACACTGGACGAGCAAATTTTTCCATAAGCTCGTCAAAGCCCTGCACCTTGGCGACGAGCATATCGACATGGAGTTTTACATCACGGCAGTGGCACTGTTCTGTTGCAGCGGTTTCGGCTGGTACAGCACACTGACCGAGGGCATCACCGGCGACCCGTCACTACTGATGTCGAAAGCGGTGCTGGACTTCTTCACCGCAATGATCTTCGCTTCGACGCTGGGTGCGGCCATCTGTGCGATCCCCATTCCGCAGGTCATCATCCTGTTCATCGTCTTTGGTGCCGGTAAGCTGCTGGCCGGTGTGCTGACCCCGGCCATGTTCGCAGATCTCTCGGCCTGCGGCGGTATCCTGACGATGGCGGCTGGCTTCCGGGTGTCCAAGATCAAATCGGTCCCATTGGTGGATCTGATGCCTGCCCTCATCCTTGTGATGCCGTTCAGCCTTCTCTGGACGACCCTGATGGGATAAATCACGAAATCTACCGAAAAGCACGGTCTTTGGGAACGGAGATCGTGCTTTTCGACTTTTTTGTTGCATAATTCCCAAAATGCCGCTTGCTTTTGGGGCGGAATTTGCTCTACTTGGGATAGAATGTCATACGATTTCGATTGGAGTGAGTCCTTATGCGTATTTAGGAGGAATCGAAGAAGTCTTTTAAATGCTGATACGGGCGCTTCTCTGTTTTACACATCTTTTGCCGAAGCCGAAGCTGAATACTTCCAGCCCTGCAATGCTTTGGCACACCTGAATCCATCGGCTAACAGCAATAAGTTTGAATTAGTTCCTTAAGAGAGATGTTCTTCGTTCTCCTCCGCGCAGATCGTTATGCCGGCATTGAGAGTGTCGGAAAATTCCATTCACAGCATATCGGACTGCCCGGTGGCAGTCCGATATGCTGTGAATGGCTTGGTTCACAAAGTCAACCCCCGGCTCTGCGGGGGGCAAAGGAAAAACCTGAAAGGTTTGAAAAAGGAAAACCTTCGTGATAACATGACCACGCTGGAGCTGGTGCTGAATATGCTGGCGGAGGCAACCACTACGGAAATTCCCAAGCAGAAAGCACCAAGCACATTTTCAGAGAATATAGCGGTTGCCCGCGAGGGCGGTGAGGCCGCCGAAATCGCACGGAAGGCGGTTGAGGAACGCACAGACGTTCCCGTCATCACCTCCAAGAACGCCGCGCAGCTCAATCAGGTCGTGACCGACCTTCTGGAAGGGGCAGCCGCGGATATGAGCGAGATGCCAGAGAAAAAATGAGTGTTTTCGCATAACGGTTTTTCATGTGGCTAGTTGGCAGCTCTTGAAAGCACCCATCAAAAAAGTTTGAGAAAAGTTGAAAAATACGGAGAATTCCGACTTGCACATGGCATTTTTGAGCCGGGGGTTCAAAAATCTACAGTGGTACAGCATGCCATGCGGAGCGTCCTTATAGGATCTGAGTATCCTGTAACGGGCACTCCGCATTTTTTATTTCCCGAAAAGTTCATACTGCAGACTCACATTTGCGTACAATATCAAAAAAATCCCTTCTATTTTGTGATATATTCCAATTCTTACAAAATTGCAAAAAAGTGGTTGCAAAACTGCCGCGGTGGTGTTGTAAATAGTAAAGACGCAGGACTGCGTCCACTTTGCGAAAGGAACGCAACTATGAAAAGGGGACGGGGACAGACGCTGGGATACTTTAGCCCCTGCGGTAAGGAGGAGCGAAAGATATCCGATATATCCCGACGAACCCTTGTTATAGGGGCAAATCTTCTGGTGGCAGAATTGAGGCCGGATGCAGCCCCTGACATGGTCTCCAAGTGCCGGGTCGAAAAAATGAAAGCCGCCCGAAAGCTATATGTGTCGTTTTTCTTGTTGGAAATCCTGTCAATGCCCGTCTTTGCATTGTTGTTCTTTATCGCTATGCCGCACGATATTGCCATACAGCAGTTTCAGGCCATCAAGTCCATAACAGACATATTTCCTGTAGACACACCCCTTGTTATATTTCCTATCTACGCATTTGTAAGTTCGCTTATAGTCTGCCTAGTGAGTTAGCCGGTTCCGCATATATCGCGGCAACAACATACTCGTCGAGCCGCAGAAGCAGCAGAAGCAGCAGAAGCAGCGGAGGGAGTTCTAATATAGGTATGGGCCGAAGGGGCCCGGTAAGGATGACGGTATGAAAAAATTAGAAAAAGGCACCATGCGCATCTCCCCATCTGGGATGCATGACCAGATGATGTTTTTCATTATATCCGGTGTAG
>ENA-ORTY01003049-ORTY01003049.1-human-gut-metagenome-genome-assembly--contig:-NODE-3049-length-14956-cov-9.497349_pt1 | contig 14956 bp, 16 predicted proteins | sample MGYA00241917_ERZ509198 | MGnify/ENA primary metagenome ERZ509198 (study PRJEB26280, sample SAMEA2338857) | human gut metagenome | biome: human gut; feature: human-associated habitat; material: faeces...
ATAGTTTACATGCAACAGCCAGAAATTTCGATACACCCTCTTATTGGACGCTTACAGTGGAAGTATAGAATTTACACCTTATTTACACCTTTGGAAGATCGGATCGGAATAGTTGAAATAATAATAGATAAAGGCGTGGGAGAAAAATCCTACGCTTTTTGCATATAATCACACAATTTGAACGAAAAAATCCTCATGATCATGAGGGAAAATGAAAGAAATTTGGAATGAGTAATAACACAAGCTGTGTACCTTTTTTGCCCCATTAGATCCATTAAGATAAAGTTAGTAAAAATTCGTAGTGGAGGAATGATAAATGTGGAATGATACAAAAGGTGAGCAGGACAATCTTTGTTTGGCACTTATAAATCCAAGGCTATGTAAAAAGTTAAGTATTAAGGTTGCAGTAGAGCAGCATGATACGAAGACAACAGTACCATATCTGCATGTATTTTTAGATAATACATGGAATCTGAAGAATTGTGCATTTATTCGATTGGATAAACCGGAGTATGTTCCAGAAAAGAATTCTAAAAGATTGTCAACAAAAGGAAGAACTAATCTATATATTGACGAGGGAATGTAATGGAAATTGGATTGCATCAATTATTGATAAAAGTAATATTAAAGCGGCGACAGGATATGAAACCGCTGTTCAGACATGGATAGATACTTATGAAGGAAATAATAAAATACAATACGATAAAAACGGATTTCTTGTTATGCCGGATTATACAAAATTATAGAGTCGAAAATTATGTACAAGAGATGAGATGTTGAATGATATTTTGCTGTTCGTTTTTTATGCCCGTTGAAATCTGTGAAATGTAGGCATACAATGATACTATATGAACTGCGCAGAACGGAGAGCAAAAAGTATGAGTGATATACATCCAAAAAAATTGTTGATTTTGTATATTTTAGATATCTTACAGAAATATACGGATGAAGAACATAGGCTGAGCCAGAAAGAAATACAGGATATCTTGAAAAAAGAGTATGAAATGCCGGTTGACCGGAAAGCTATAAAGAGAAATCTCTTAAATCTGATTGAATATGGCAGCAGTATTGAATATAGAGAAGTATCACGGAAAGAAATTTTCAGAAAAAAGAGTGTAGTATCAGACGAAGATAGCTTAGATTTGGAGGATAAAGGAATCCCGGAAGACGATTTGTTATGGACAGATTTTTATTTGAAGCAGAAATTCACGAATGAAGAATTGCGTCTATTAATAGACAGCCTGTTATTTTCAAAGCATATACCCTATAGCCAGGCAAAAAAATTGATTACAAAATTAGAATCATTATCTAATATATATTTTAAATCACGCTCGCAATACATTTATCCGTTGCCGGTTGACCGGACGGACAATAAGCAGGTGTTTTATAATATTAGTATATTGGATGAAGCCATTCGCAAAGAGCAGAAAGTGTTATTTGAATATGCAGAGTATCATACGGATAAGAAGATGCATTTGAAAAAGCGGGAAGATGGAAGTGTACGGGAATATGTTGTTACACCGTATCAAATGGCTGCACAGGAGGGAAAGTATTATCTGATCTGCAATTATAATAAATATGATGATATCTCGAATTACCGTGTAGACAGAATTCGAAATATACAGATTCTTGAGGAAAAAGGTAAGCCATTTGAAACTTTGAAATGGTCCGGACATCAGCCAATGAATCTGAATGAATATATGAGAGAACATGTGTATATGTATTCCAGTGAAAATGCGTTTGTTAAATTTAGAATCGTAAAAGCAATGATATCCGATGTGATTGATTTATTTGGAAAAGGGGTGAATTTTTCAGAAGAAACGGATACGCATGTATCGGTGAGCGTGCATGTAAATGAGCGTGCGGCAGAACAGTTTGCAAAAAATTATGCACCGGATGTGGTGATATTACAGCCAAAGAGATTAAGAGATAAATTAAGAGATGATTTGAAAAAATCATGGGAAGCATATGAAGATTAAAAGTGAGGCATAAGAGATGAAGAATCATTTTTCAAAGTCGAAATATTGCAGGTTGTGGCAATGTCCAAAGATGCTGTGGATGGATAAATACAAGCCGGAAGAGAAAGCAGAAGATGCCGCAGATGATTCTCGAATGGAAGCAGGAACAGAAGTAGGGAAGTTGGCCAGAGAATTATTTGGAAAGTCGGTAGATGTAACAGAGACTGTTAATGGCCGATTGGATTTGCCCGCAATGATAGATCGGACGCAAGTGGAAATAGAACACGGGACATCTGTTATATGTGAAGCATCATTTTCCTATCAGGGGTGCTATTGTGCGGTAGATATTTTGAAAAGAGAAAATGACGGATGGGCAATATATGAAGTAAAAAGTTCGACGGTAAATGAGAAAAATATGAAAGCAGTATATGTCGCAGATGTTGCTTATCAGAAGTATGTACTGGAATATTGCGGAGTGAGGATTACAGGAACGTACATAGTTTCCATTAATAACGATTATGTATATGATGGGAAATTGGATTTGGAAAGGCTGTTTCAAATTACGGATGTGTCTGAATTTGTGAGAAATGAGATTGGGGAAGTAGAGAAGAATTTATTACAGGAAGATACATTGTTGGAATCAGAGAATGAGCCGGAGCGGGAACTGGGATTATACTGTAAAGATCCATATGGATGTCCGTATTGGGAATATTGTGCAAAAGAATTACCAACTCCGTCCGTATTTGACTTATATCGGATGCCGTTAAAAAAGAAATTAGAATATTACAGGGAAGGAGTTTCTGATTATAAGCAATTAAAAGCCTGTGGAAAGCTTAAGAATGAAAAGCAATTAAGGCAGATTGAATTTGCATTAGAAGACAAGGGGACATATGTAAATATTGATGGAATCCGGGAATTTTTAAGTACATTATCTTATCCGTTGTATTTTCTGGATTTTGAGACAATGCAACCAGTAATACCGTTGTTTCCGGGAACAAAGCCATATCAGCAGATACCATTCCAGTACTCATTACATTATATAGAGTCGGCAGGTGCACCATTATTACATAAAGAATTCCTTGCAGAATCAGGAGAAAATCCATTGCGGGCAATTGCGGAAGCTTTGTGTAGGGATATTCCGATGAATGTATGTGTAACAGCGTACAATAAGTCGTTTGAATGCAGCAGAATTAAAGAATTGGCGGGAATGTTCCCGGATTTAGCTGAGCATTTATTAAATATCAGAGATAATATCAAAGATTTACTGGATCCATTTCAGGCAGGCCATTATTATAACCGGGCGATGGGAGGATCATTTTCAATTAAAAGTGTCCTGCCAGCGATATTCCCGAATGATCCGGAATTGAATTATCATAATCTAGAAGGTGTGCATAATGGATCAGAGGCAATGACGATATTTCCGAGGATAAAAGATATGCCTGCGGAGGAGCAGAAAAAGGCAAGGCATAATTTGTTGAAGTACTGTGAGCTGGATACCTATGCGATGGTGAAAGTTTGGGGAGAGCTTGTGAGAGTTGTGAAAGGAGATACGGAAGATGGAGATTGAAAAGGAAGTTACGAAATTTGTTAAAACTATTAATAGAGGACCATTAAAAGAATATTTCCCGAAAGAAAAAACAGAAGAGAAAAAAATTGATTGGAATAAAGATGACGTTTATGTAGAGGCGTTATATCAGGGATATTTAGATGCGTGTAGAACATTTAAGTGGTCTGAAAAAGTTAAGAAAGATTATCCAAATGAAGAAGCAAAGAGAGGGTACATAGAAGGAAAATTTAAATCGGGTATTGCACGTGAAATAAGAAAGTATTTAAATAAACCCAAAGCATATTCGTTTGATGTATTTCATGGAAAGGTGTGCAAGAAGTTGAAAGAATGTTTCCCGGAGAAAGAAACAAATATTACTTATGGTCAGACACAAAAAATTGTAAATATGGCATTTAAATATTTGTATTGTTTGTTTTATAAATATGGGAAACTTAAAGAAGGTCAATTTGCTGACTGCCATATGCCGTTAGATAGTTTTAGTTTAGAATGGTTCAAAAGAAAGTTTAAGGAGAAGAATTTTTCAAATCTGGATAGTTATTCTGAAAATAATAAGGAGTTGCCGGAAAATTTGTTTACAAAAAAAGGTGAAAAAAAACTGAAAGCGGAGTCAATAGGTTCGTGGAGTTCTATGCAAACATGGGAAGAGGATTGTAAAAAACAAGAATATCCATACGAATTTTATGCTCATGTTATAAAGCAATATTGTAAGGAGAATTCAATTACACCATTACAATTGGATTTTATTGTTTGGTCTAAAATGCAGAAAATTATGGCTGCAGAGTCATTTATAAAGACTTTTAAAGACGATGATGAAGAGAATAAAGAAGTTATAAATTCAGAAGAACTAGAGCCATATGATATACTTAACTTGAAAACGACGTTAGAAAATAGATTGAGTGAAATCAGACCTTTAATATGCAAATAATTTACTAATAGAATATACAAAGTAAAAAACAGTGTTTCGGCACTGTTTTTATATGCTCAGAAGCAATGAACTATTTTTGCCCCATGCAATCATATATCCTATTATTTATCAAGCACAGATAGGAGTGAAAAAGTTGAAAATATCTATTTATTCAAGAAAATCTATTGAAGAATTATTAAGAGGCAATTTTCCACAAAATGCAGCAGTAATCAGTTTCTATGACCCACCGGGAAAATTTCGAGATGAGGAATACAAACCAGTAGACTATTCGACAAAAACAAACTGTGTATTCCAGGTAGCGTTGCACGATATTGATCTTGAAGTATTGCCAAAATACCATCTGACTTACGAAACGTATTTCCAAGAAGCAGATGATCTTGCAGAATTTATCTTTACTGCGAAAAAGGCAGGAAAAGATATTATCTGTCAATGTGAATATGGTGAAAGCAGAAGTTCAGGGTGCGCAGCAGCTATCCATGAATACTTCTATAAAGACGGTATCAAGATATTTGCTGATTATAGATATTATCCGAATCAGATGGTGTACCATAAGGTGTACGATGCACTTGAGAGATATGGAATTGAAAATGATGTGATAAGAGAAAGCGGTGAATAGATTTATATGACGATAGAATTAAAACAAGAGATTTTGGATTTAATTGAATCACCGGAATTGTATGCATATTTAATGAAGTATACAGAACGACTGAAGTTGAGAGACTATGTAGAAATTATTGCTGGAGCACCAGTCAGTCTGAAAAGAAAACTGGGATTGTTACATAAACTTAGAGCAACAACGGATTTAAAGCAGAGGGATATGGAATATATGAAATTATGCTGTGAGTGTATGAATCAGGCAGTAAGATATTTAACGATGGAAAGCCGAACAATTTTTCTTATACAACTGATGGGTTATGACGATGATAATAAAAGTGATATTATGGATGGTCCATATATTATGACATCTCTTGAAGATATGAAAAAGGCAGTGCAGGAATATTATTGGAATGATTTTGATTCTACATGGGAGACTTTATATTGGCGGGTTGAATTATATCTTGACGGCAAGAATGAAATTAAGAAAAACGAATTTTTATCGCCGATGTACACATATATTATGGATAAAGCTGGAGAGATTCAATATTTTATTCATGAAAAGCTATCGTTAAATTATTTGAAAGGACCATTAGGTAGTATGGTAGAGAGACAGTTTTATTCTGTATGTCCCGATTTAAATCTGCCTGTTCCATATCAGCCAGGTGATGTCCTGTTTATAGACTGCAGACCATATGCACCGGGAGCTTTTTATTGTTTACTCAAAGAAGTTGGAGATGATTGCTGCGGAATACAATGTGAATATGTGAATCCGAAAGGTGAGGTTGAAACCGGTGCATTGAAACATGGCGATTATTTCTTTAATCACAGGGAAGTGTATCAATATTTATCACCGCTATATAAGGCAAGGATTGTTTCGAAAGATGAGTTGGATTGGAATGATTATATCAAAGGAAAACGAAAATGTTAGAACGGCCACATAAAGGGGTGTTCTGGTTAATAAATGGAGAAATCTGGGCAGTTCCATTTGACAATCAAAAATATAAATCTGGGATTTCAAAATCAGGGGATTCTTATGTGCACAGAAAAATCTGGAAGGAGATAAAGCCTCGAAAGTGTCGATATCCATATAATTATTATCCTAGAGGGCGAGTTGAAATTACTTCAAAAAATGTATGTATTATATATATGAATCCCAATATAGGTGAAGAATATATGGACGAAATAATGAAGAAATTTGGACTGGTTTCCGTATCAAAAATAATTTACGATAACAGCAGTCATTATAGATCTTATCTGGACAATGGATGGAAGGCAGATAAAAAATGAGGATTATTATTGTCAGGAGAAAAATGTATGAAGATATGGCTGGATGATATACGACTGGCTCCGGAAGGATATGTATGGTGTAAAAGTGTGAATATTGCCAAGAGAACCATTGAATCAGCGGAGGAACCGATTGTGTTAATTGACTGTGATCATGATTTGGGAGATTATGCTTATGATGGCGGGGATGGGATTAAATTATTGGATTGGCTGGTGGAAAATGAACGTTTTTATCCAATCAGGCTTCATACGATGAATCCTGTTGGTAGAGAAAATATGTTGCGGATGATTCGGAGATATTGGTAGGAGTAGAGGAAAGAGATATATGACAAAGAAAGAAGTATGTTATAAAAAATTGTAAAGAGCAAGATCCACCCGTGTAAAACAGTATTGTCATTTTGACAATTTTGTTTTACTTACGAGTAGCAGACTTGATACTTATATGTCAAAGCGTAAGCTGACAAAAGAAATGGCAGATGCCTTTGTGGAGTCAATTATTATCCATACAAAGTATTTAGAAGCTGTGAATGTACTTATTTCAAATCGAACATATCAAATGGTTGAAAAAATGAAAACTTATGAATGAATCCTTAGTAGTAACTCTTTCCCCTTTTACTACCAATTTTACTACTAACAGGTAGTAATAACTTGCTCAATCTTGCTCTGATTTGCCACAATCTGTAATTTCAGAGCAAACTACACGAATCCCAGAAACCCTTACAAAACAGGGCATTCTGGGGCAAATTAAGGAGAAACAAAAACATGATAAAAGTACTTTTTATCTGCCACGGCACTCTTTGAAAGCTTCTCCAAAAAGCCAGTAAAATCAAGGCCTGGAAGGCATTGGCGGTTGAAAAATAACCCGATAATAACCCACGGTATTTTGTGCAGATATTACATGTAAATATAGATGATTTTTGGGACGCAACATGATAGAAGAGCTGTAAGATTTTGAAAAGAAAATCTTATGGCTTTTTTCTGTGAAACAAATCGAATTGAAAAGACAATGTTGATAGGTTATAATTTTTATATCTCTGTAGACGGAATATATTAGATGGAGGATGTAAATGTTTGACCAAGAAAAATTAGTAGCAGTTATTGCTGCTTATAAAGATTATTTTCCAAATCATTGGAAAGATGAAAAGTATAAGTGGGAGGCAATCCAGTATTTCCAAGAACATTGGAACATATCTGCCGAGAATTTCCTTGATATGTTTATGGAAGCAACAGATAAAACCTATAATTTGCTGGCTAATATGAATAATTATCCCCGGGGTATGATTAAATCATTTGCTATGGCTGACCAAGAAGCTGTTCGATCTATGTTTATGGCTCTTTTTGATGAATCTCAAAATCTGGCACAGCGTATTGAACAATTTATAACATCAGCAGAAAATTTACGTGTCAAATATGATGATGGTACGTGGAAACAGCATTATCAGACAGCAAATGCGATCAGTACATATCTTTGGCTTAAATATCCGGATAAATATTACATCTATAAGTATTCTGAAGTGCGTGCAATTGCGAGGGAGATAGGAAGCGATTTTGTACCTAAAAAAGGTGGATCGGTATCAAATATAGAAAATAGTTATAAACTTTACGATGAGATTAGAAAAAAACTTGCTAGTGACAGTGAGCTTGATGAAATTTTACAAAATGTTTTGAATGAAGATTGTTATCCAGATCCAAGAAAAATAACGATGACGTTAGATGTAGGATTTTTTGTTAGTAGATTCTATAATCAGCAAAAAGAAATTGACCTAAATTCCTTGCATTCAGATGCAAAATTCTCAAAATGGTATGCACCTGTTATCGAATCTTTGTATAAAATGGGTGGAAGTGGAAAAAGACCAGATGTTCACCAGAAAATTATTAAAGATTATGGTATTACAGACGATGAACTTAAAGTGGTAAATTCTACCGGTAATGCCCAGGTACTAAATGATATAGATTGGGCTCGCAATTATTTGGTTTATGAAGGTGTTCTTGATAAAGGTGAGAACGGTTTGTGGACACTTACGGAGTTGGGGAAAAAACTCATAATAACAGAGGAATTGGCAAGTAAACTTACCGCTAAATGGGTTAAGATAAAGACAGCAGAAAGAGAACATAGATACGTACCAGACATAGATTTGACGCCATATTATGTGTATAGAACAGACGGTAATCAGAATTCTATTGCTTTATATAAAAAAGAAGATTTTCTTAATGAAGTGTATATGGCAGAAGAAAACTATAATACTTTAGTAGGCCTTCTTAAAAACAAAAAGAATTTAATCCTTCAAGGAGCACCAGGGGTGGGAAAAACTTTCGCTGCTACGAGATTGGCATATTCTATGATGGGCGAAAAGGATGATTCCAGAATTGAGTTTGTTCAGTTTCACCAGAATTATTCATACGAGGATTTCATTATGGGGTATAAGCCACAAGATGAAGGATTTAAACTTACAAATGGCATTTTCTATCAGTTTTGTATGAATGCAGCCGAGCATCCGGATAAGGACTACTTTTTTATTATTGATGAAATCAACCGTGGAAATATGAGTAAGATTTTTGGCGAGTTATTGATGCTTATTGAAAAGGATTACAGAGGTACAACGGTTACACTGGCATATTCAAGAACAGCTTTTTCTGTACCAAAGAATCTTTATATTATTGGCATGATGAATACTGCCGACAGAAGTCTGGCGATGATTGATTATGCGCTTAGAAGAAGATTCAGCTTTTATGAGATGGAGCCTGGATTTAATTCAGAAGGATTTAAAGCATATCAAGCATCACTGAAAAATGAAACTTTCAATACTCTTATAGAACAGATTATTGATTTGAATAGGGAAATCAATATAGATGATTCTCTTGGACCGGGGTTCCGTATTGGTCACAGTTATTTTTGTGGTCAGGAAGAATGTACTGAGGAATGGATGAAGGCAGTTGTGTATTACGATATTATTCCGATGTTGCAAGAATATTGGTTTGATGATAGACAAAAGGTTAAGCGGTGGGAAAATCTATTAATAGGAGTATTCAATGACTAACGATAAAGGTATTTTTATCAAAAATATTTATTATATGCTTGCCTATGCATTTCAAGTCCTTAGACAGAAGAATTATGATAATGTTGCAGCTGAAGATTTTGACAATGTACAGGATTTATTTGCAGCAATTCTTGCAAAAGGTGTTTCGCAACAGATTAAACAGGGACTTTATCGAGAGTACATTACGAAAAATGAAGACTTGTCCATTTTGCGTGGCAAACTGGGTATTTATGGAACTATTAAAAACCAAATTCAAAGGAAGATGCTTTTGTCTTGCGAGTATGATGAACTCTCAGTAAACAATATCTTTAATCAGATATTGAAGACTACAATAACTATTCTGATCAAGGATACTGGAGTAAAAAAATTGCATAAGGCGGAGTTAAAGAAGATAGTTCTGTTCTTTAATGAGGTAGATGAAATAGGACTTTCAAATATTAGATGGGACAGTCTGATATATCAACGCAACAATCAGAATTATGAGATGCTTATAAATGTTTGTTATTTTGTATTGGATGGAATGATTCAGACTACAAACAAAGGTAATTATAAGATGATGTCTTTTTCTGATGAGCATATTCATAGACTTTATGAGAAATTTGTATTGGAATACTTCAAGCAACATCATTCCTATTTGTCAGAAGCAAGGGCTGCTCAGGTCAAGTGGGATTTGCCTTCGGATACAGAAGAGAGTATGATACGATTTCTGCCTGTTATGCAGACAGATATTTTCCTCAGATATAAAGAGCAAATTTTAATAATAGATACAAAATATTATGGGCATACTATGCAGATGCAGTATGACAAGGCAACGCTTCATTCGGGAAATATGTATCAGATTTTTACATATGTTAAGAATCAAGATGTGAAGAATACAGGTAATGTATCTGGGATGTTGTTATATGCAAAAACAGAGGAAGCAATCACACCAGATTGCAGTTTTGTGATGGGCGGAAATAAGATTAGTGTAAAAACATTGGATTTGAATAAAGAGTTTAAATTAATTGCAGCTCAGTTAGATAAGATTGTTGAAGAGTATTTTCGAAAGATGTAGTTAGACTTATAGAATGGAAAGTGTTGGGAATATTTATAATTTAGAAAGTTGGTGGAAAGCTTGGATATAAAACAATTAATCGGTGAAGCAACCGAATATGACAAAAAGCTATCTTTGGAAGCGAAGAAACCAAAGAGTTGGTGTAAGAGCGTAAGTGCTTTTGTAAATACACTTGGTGGAGCATTAATCTTTGGAATAGCCGATAATGATGAAATTGTAGGACTTGAGAATCCGAATAGTGATGCTGAGAAAATAAGTGAAATCATTAAGACAAGGATGGATCCAATTCCAGAATTTCGTCTTCGATTTGAACAGGTCGAAGATGGAAAAGTATTAATTATACTGGATATTTTCAAAGGTGAAGAGACACCGTACTATTATTCGGGTGATGGTGTGCTGGAAGCATATGTTCGTGTTGGAAACGAGAGTGTGAAAGCGACATCAACGGAATTGAAAAGACTGGTGTTGCGCGGTAGAAATACATCTTATGATTCACAGATTTCTACGTATAAGGTGGAAGATTTTGCTTTTTCCAAACTCCGGGAAAGATATAAAAAATGGACAGGAAATAGTTTTGATGAGAAAGATCTTATATCATTTGGGGTGGCGAATGAGCAAGGATATTTGACAAATGCCGGAGCCTTGGTTGCAGATGAAAGCCCTATTCGATGGTCAAGAATATTTTGTACCCGGTGGAATGGATTAAATAAAAGCGGTGGTACAATAGATGCATTTGACGATGCGGAATATTCTGGAAGTGTATTGTCATTAATTGATAATGGAGAAGCTTTTATTAAGAGAAATGCGAAATTAATGTGGAGAAAGACTGCTAATTCCAGAGAAGAAATGCCGGAATATGTAGAACGTAGTTATCATGAAGCATTGGTTAATGCATTGGCTCATAGAGATTATCTTGTGAATGGTAGTGAAGTGCATATTGATATTTACGATGATCGTATGGAAATTTATTCGCCAGGAGGCATGCCGGACGGTTCCATTATTCAGGACAGAGATCCGCTTACAGTTCCGTCAACGAGAAGAAACCCGGTTTTAGCAGATATATTTAATCGGCTGGGATATATGGAACGTAAAGGTAGTGGATTCGGAAAAATCATCGGCGGCTATGAATTTCAGATCAACTATGATGAAAGTAAAAAGCCATCTTTTAGATCAGATCGGTATCAGTTTACAGTTGTGATGCCAAATTTGAATTACAATGTCCCTCAGAATGTCCCTCAGGATGTCCCTCGGAATGTCCCTCAGAAAAAAGAGAGCAATCCGTTGGAAATCCAAATATTGAATATGATAAAAAAGGATAATAAAATCAGCACAGAAAAAATGGCAATGACGTTAGGAATAAGTTCCAAGACTGTAAAACGTCACATCAAAGATATAGGTATTGTACGATTTATTGGTCGTGGTTCCAATGGACACTGGGAAATAATTGATGATTAGAAATACAACTTAATATCATTAATAGCAAAGCTATAAGATTTATTTCGTAAGGCTTTCCGGATAAGAAAAATAACCCATTTATAACCAAAATGCCCGAAAAAACATGAGAAAATGCAAGAATTTATGAGAAAAAAAGCTGTTTTAGAAAAATGTGTATAAAGGCTGGAAAGCCAGTATTTACAAGGTTTTGAGGAGATATAAGGAGATAAAATGAGTAAGATAAAAGTATTATTTATATGCCACGGCAATATCTGCCGTTCCCCAATGGCAGAATTTGTTATGAAGGATTTAGTAAAAAAAGCTGGCCTGTCAGATCAGTTTGAGATTGCGTCTGCTGCAACCAGTCGGGAAGAAATTGGAAATCCTGTTCATCGTGGAACCAAAAACAAATTAAAACAATATGGTATTTCCACGGATGGAAAATGTGCGATTCAGATGACGAGCGAGGATTATCGTGCTTATGATTACATCATTGCTATGGAGCGATACAACCTTCGGAATATGGAGCGGTTTGTCCATGGAGATCCAGCGCATAAAGTACATCTGTTGTTGGATTTTACGGATCGTGGGGGAGATATTGCGGATCCGTGGTACACAGGAAATTTTGATGAGACTTATGATGATGTGCTGGAAGGCTGTCGGGGATTATTGCAGTATATCCGGGAGCATGTACTGCAATAGTTGATAGTTGAGTTTTTTATAGACAGTGTCTTTAAAAACATTTATACTTTAAAGTCATAAATACTTTAAAGTGATAAATATGTTGATATCCAAATCATACAAATGGAAATTGCCTAAGAAGAAATGAGGTTGAAATAATGTATTATGTACCGGATGGCACAGAAGTGTGCGGATTTTATGAATGTGAAGAATGTGGAAATCGATTTTTGTCTTTGAAGATCGGACCGAAGTTGGTGTGTCCATATTGTGGGGAAGAACCGGATATGGAAATCGGCCCGGATGAAGAGATGCCGGTGGCAAAGGAAACAGCTAAATTGCTGGAAATGGTGGAAGGTACGGAAAATGTGGAACGAATGGATGCATTGCTTTCACTGGCGGTAACCGGTGGGGATTATGAGTGGATCTGACCATAGAATTCTGATTGGAGCAGGGAAGATTTACAGCGATATATCACAGAGAAATAAGTAAGACAGGAGAGCGGACAGAAATGTTTTTTATGATGGGAATCACGGATGGCCGGAAAGAATTGAATTACAGTCAGACGGAAATCTGCAGTGTCTGCGGATGCTATGGGCGTTATCAGGTATTTATGACCTATACCGTTCTATCACTGTTTTTTATTCCATGTTTCAAGTGGAATCGGCATTATTATGTACAGACAAGCTGCTGTAATACGTTATATGAACTTGACAGGGAAGTTGGCAGACGGATAGAACGGGGCGAGAATGTACGGATTTTGGCGGAACATTTGCAAAAGCTGGGAAGTGGAAGAAGTAGTTATACCGACTATAAACGATGCCTGAACTGTGGATATGAAACGACAGAAGATTTTGTGTTTTGTCCCAAATGCGGTGCAAGGCTTTGAACGCTTTACGAGTAAATCGCGAAATCGGATTGTGAATGTCCGTTTTACAAAATGAAGGAAGTCCCCGGTTATATTACAGTCAGTAATACGCAGCGGGGACTTTTTTCAGTCAGGAGGAATGATATGTGGAAAATTAAGCAGATTGCAGAGGCAGATTTTGGCTGTGAGGAACGGATGCCGGGAGAAAAATTAAAATGCCTAGTAATCCTGGAAGATGAAAGTGGTAATGTGCATTGCCTGGAAACAGAAGATGAATGGCTGACGGAACAGGGACTGAATGAGGGCAGTGAATGGAAAGACTGAACGAAATTTTGACGTCTGCTTTACTCAGCAATCTGTTTTCCGGTCACATCCAGATGATATTTTTCCCGGTAGATGAGCTCTGAGATAGGGACAAGCTGATACCCTTTTTCCTGAAGCTGTGTCAGCAGGTTATCCAGTGCATCTGCCGTATATTTTGCCCCGTTATGGCACAGGATGATGGCACCGCCATCAAGGTGTTTGCTGTCGCAGATACGGGAGATGATATCATCAACGCCATAATCTTTCCAGTCAAGGCTGTCGATGGACCACTGAATTGGATAATAGCCACAGGAGAGCACACCGGTGATGACCTCGTTATCATAGTCGCCATAAGGCGGCCGGAAGAGGAACATTTCATAGCCGGTGAGCTCTTTTACTTTTTTATGGACAGACATGATTTCATCCCGAATCTCCGTGTCGGAGAGTTGGCTCATATTTTTGTGGTTCTGACTATGATTGCCAAGATCGTGTCCGGCTTCATAGATTGCCCGGACATCATCCGGGTAAGATTCTACCCAGCCGCCGGTCATGAAAAACGTGGCATGTACGTTGTGTTTGGCCAGAATTTCCAGAATACGTGAGGTATCGTCATTGCCCCATGGAGGTTGTAGATAACGCAAGTGATGAAAACAACGAAAATACAAGGAGAAAGGCAACTGTTGTACCTATTAAAATAGAATATGTGTGAGAGGACAAGCCTTTCAATAATGTAGACGTTCAGAAATGAGCGTCTATTTTTATACCCAAAATGAAAGGAGCATTAGATTTTATGAAAAAGATGTTAAAACGATTGTGTACGGGCTTCTTAGCTCTTGCAACTGTCGTTACTGCTTTACCGACTACACCCGTCCATGCAGAAAGTAAGCAATACTGGACGGAAAGTGCAGAGCGTGTCGGTATCATTGAAAAAGTAATGAATGACGGTTCTATCGGTTCGACATTCAATGAGGGCTATATGAAAGTCGAGGGCGAAACTGCCTATTGTATCGACATCAATACAGATTTTAAGAACGGCTACAAGACCAGAGCTGACGCAAGCTCACGCATGAGTGCCGACCAGATTTCAGATGTGGCGTTATCCTTAGAGTATGTCAAACAGTATGGCGAAACTCACAAGGAATTGAACTACAAGCAAGTCTATCTGTTGGAACAATGTGTAGTCTGGCAGAGATTGAGCGTACATCTTGGCTGGCAATGTGATAACGTGCGAGCTTCTTATGATGAAATTC
>ENA-ORTY01003061-ORTY01003061.1-human-gut-metagenome-genome-assembly--contig:-NODE-3061-length-14925-cov-2.376664_pt1 | contig 14925 bp, 14 predicted proteins | sample MGYA00241917_ERZ509198 | MGnify/ENA primary metagenome ERZ509198 (study PRJEB26280, sample SAMEA2338857) | human gut metagenome | biome: human gut; feature: human-associated habitat; material: faeces...
TTTTAACTGGTGGAGGGGGATGGATTCGAACCATCGTAGACGAAAGTCGACGGATTTACAGTCCGTTGCATTTGACCGCTCTGCCACCCCTCCGCTAAAATCGTTTCTGCGAGGGAAAAAGAACAAATCTTTTAACCTGACAAGAGGAATAAAAACTTATTTTTGCTCCAATGTGTGTGCAGCTTATAAGAAAAGTATTTATGAGGAAATTGGCGGTTTTGTAAAAAAAGCTATCTTTAATGAAGACATGATCTATGCAGGAACTATGGCAAAGCGGGGATATGGAATTGCCTATGCTGCAGATGCCTGTGTGATCCATTCACACAATTATTCATGCAGACAGCAGTTTCACCGGAATTTTGATCTGGGTGTTTCCCAGGCAGATCATCCGGAGATTTTTGAGGGAGTACCATCAGAGGGAGAGGGACTTCGCCTTGTGAAAAAGAGCCTGGCTCATCTTATAAAAACAGGGCATATCTGGCTGGTTCCCAAGCTGGCAGGGCAAAGTGGCTTCAAATATATGGGATATTTTCTTGGAAAAAGATATAAAAAGCTGCCGAAAAAGGTGATTTTGTTTTGTACTATGAACCGTGAATATTGGAAAAACGAGTAACTGTTCAGTGTTTTTACAGTTATGCACTTCGTGAACAGGGACTGTGGCTATGAAAGGTGACACTTTTTTTCGTGTCACCTTTTCTTAATGAATCTATCACATTTTCAACACAATTGATTGCTAAACTTGTATCATAAATAAAAGAAAATGTTACAGAATGCTGCAGATTCCAACGTGAACAGCAGCACTGTTTATGAACATAGAAGGGAGCAGAAAATGAGTGATGAATGGAATTGGGGACAGGAGCCAGAGAAAACGGATGGCAGCTCCCAACAGCCAGAGAATACAGATGAATCCGGATCGGCTGCATCGGATCAGACAGCGGCCCCCGAAGATGAATTGAATGAAAATGTAACTTATCATTACAAATATACCAGCAGCAGAAATTCAGATGGTGCAGGAAGCACAGACAATGGAAATTATTACGCTTCCAGCAACAATTCAGATACTTCCGGAAATTCATCCAAAGACAGCGGTTTTGAGTCCCAATCTTCGGAACCCAGATATGCGCATTATCAGGTTGATGAACAGGAGAAGCCTGAGGAAAAGAAGAAAGGAAGACATCACAGACTTCATAATGATAAGGCAGCATCTTCCGGCTTTGGAAGGAAAGCAGGAAATACTATTACGCTGGCTGTGATTTTTGGTCTGGTGGCAGGTCTGGTATTTCAGGCAGTGAATATGGTGTCGGATAAATATTTTAAGAAAGAAACTCAGACTGCAGTAGGGTCTGCAGAGACACTTACTTCTTCAGCATCTGCCAGTACCACGGCAGAAGAAAGCACAGATGCAGGCGAAGGCATCAATGCAGAAATCGTAGCAAATGAAAAAGGTCCCGTTGCAGGGGTTGCCCAGGCTGCAATGCCCTCAGTCGTGGCAATCACTTCAGTAAGCATGCAGGAAATTCGCAGCTTTTTCGGCTATGGAATGGAATATCCCAGTACAGGAAGCGGTTCTGGTATTATTGTCGGAGAGAATGATGATGAACTTCTCATTGCTACCAACAATCATGTAGTGGAGGGCGCTACTACACTGAGTGTCTGCTTTATCGGAAGTGATGTGGTAAGTGCAGAACAGGAAACTGAGAATTATATAAATGGAAATGGAGACTTGAATATTGATGGTGCAGTTTCCGCAAAGATAAAAGGAACTGACGAGGATACAGACCTTGCGGTGATTGCAGTTGAAAAAAGTGACATTCCGGAAGAAACCATGAGCCAGATTAAAATTGCCCAGCTTGGCAATTCGGATGATCTTGCTGTTGGCGAGCAGGTGGTTGCCATTGGTAATGCACTTGGTTATGGTCAGACTGTAACATCTGGCTGGGTAAGTGCCCTGGATCGCACTGTTCAGTCCGATTCTAATACTTATGAGGAGCTGATCCAGACAGATGCAGCAATCAATCCTGGCAACAGTGGTGGTGCCCTTTTAAATATGCAGGGAGAATTGATTGGAATTAATTGTGCCAAAATTGCATCAAGCAGTATAGAGGGAACCGGATATGCCATTCCGATTTCCAAGGCACAGCCCATTCTGGAAGAACTTATGAATCGTAAGACAAGGGATAAAGTTTCAGATGAGTCACAGATTGGCTATCTGGGAGTTAAATTCGCCGATCTTTCCAGAGAAGCAATCCAGATGTATAATATGCCATCTGGTGCATTTGTTATGGATGTGTATCCGGGAGAGGCAGCAGATAATGCCGGAATCCAGAAAAGTGATATTATTACCAAGCTGGATGGCCAGAAGGTTTCAAGTAAGGCTGATATCAACGATAAGCTTCAGTATTATTCAGCTGGTGAAGAAATCGAAATTGAGGTGGCACGGTTAAATAACGGAGAGTATGAGGAATCGACAGTAACTGTTACATTGAGTGCAAGACCGGATGGTAATCAGTAATATGCAAGGGGAGCTGATAAGGCTCCCCTTTTCACATTTTATAAAAAGTTAATTTCTAAATCAGAGAAAAGTATGGTACAATAAGAAAACAAAAATGATTTTTACATAAGATAGGAAAGACTGCTGGTCAGCCTGATAACAGCAGCAGGAAAGGAAATAATTATATGACTGAACATTTTGACGATGAAAAAGACGAAATCATCGATGGCGATATAACAGAGAAGAACGATGATCACGAAGATGACAGCGATTATGAGAAATTCTGTTTTCTCTGTCATCGTCCGGAGAGCCAGGCAGGTAAAATGATCGAGCTTCCTAACAATATACATATCTGTAATGATTGTATGCAGAAAAGCTTTGACACCATGACCCAGCAGATGAATAACGGACTGAATCTGAACGATCTTCTTAATATGCCTAATGTGAGTATGATCAATCTGGGCAGTATTCAGGATGCAATTCCTCGTCCGAAGAAAGTAAAGAAGAAAAAAGAAGATGCCAGGCCAGAGATTGATCTTAAGAAGATCCCGGCACCACATAAGATCAAGGCAAGCCTTGACGAATATGTAATTGGTCAGGAGAGAGCCAAGAAAGTAATGTCTGTTGCTGTCTATAATCATTATAAGCGTGTGGCTACAGACACTATGGATGAGATTGAGATAGAGAAGTCCAATATGCTGATGATCGGACCTACCGGATGCGGAAAGACCTACCTGGTAAAAACTCTTGCCAGACTTCTGGACGTGCCGCTGGCTATTGCAGATGCTACTTCTCTTACAGAGGCAGGCTATATTGGTGACGATATTGAGAGTGTGATCTCCAAGCTTCTTGCTGCAGCAGATAATGATGTGGAGAAAGCAGAGCATGGGATTGTCTTTATTGATGAGATTGACAAGCTGGCCAAGAAAAAGAACACCAATCAGCGTGATGTAAGCGGTGAAGCGGTTCAGCAGGGACTTTTGAAGCTTCTGGAGGGAAGCGAGGTAGAGGTGCCGGTCGGAGCTAACAGCAAAAATGCCATGGTTCCTATGGTAACGGTAAATACCAGAAATATTCTGTTTATCTGTGGAGGGGCATTCCCGGATCTGGAGAATATTATCAAGGAGAGACTGAATAAGCAGGCATCTATCGGCTTTTACGCAGACCTGAAGGACAAATATGACAATGATCCACATATTCTGGAAAAAGTGACAGTAGATGATATCCGTGCATTTGGCATGATTCCGGAATTTATCGGACGTCTGCCGATTATATATACACTGGACGGACTGAATGAGGATATGTTGGTGCAGATCCTGAAGGAACCGAAGAATGCAATTCTGAAACAGTATCAGAAGCTCCTTGCCCTGGATGAGGTGAAGCTGGATTATGAGGAAGATGCGCTTCACGCGATTGCGGCCAAGGCACTGGAGAAGCACACTGGAGCCAGAGGCCTTCGCGCCATTCTGGAGGAATATATGCTGGATATCATGTATGAGATTCCGAAAGATGACAGTATTGGACAGGTGATCATTACCAGAGAATATATTGAAGGTACAGGCGGTCCGAGAATCCTTCTTCGCGGACAGGAAATTCCCCTGATCGGGATGGCTCAGTAGGCAGGAAAACAGGTGTTTCATCACTTTGCAGCTGTTCAGGAGACAGCTTTTAGCCGTAAAAGTAATGAATAGTTACAACACTTTTTATATGTAAAGGAGATGGTATTATGGCACGCGATTTTTTTGACGAGTTAAGTGACACAATTACAAGGACAACCAAGGATCTTGGAAAAAAAGCCGGTCAGCTTTATGAGGCACAGAAGATCAGAAGCAAGATTTCCAGCGAAGAGCAGATGGTACAGAAACTGAAAGCAGACATTGGAAATGTGATCTTTGAAAAGTACAAAGAAGGTGCAGAAGTAGAAGAAGCTCTTAAAGGGTTCTGCGAAGAGATTGAGCAGCATCTGGATATTATTGACGGATATAAGGATGTAGCAGCGGAGATGAAGGGACGGAAAATCTGTCCGGCATGTGGAAAATCTGTAGACAGAAGTGTCTCCTTTTGTCCATATTGTGGCTCTGTATGCCCGACTCCGGAACCGGAGAAAGCTGAGGGTGATGTGGTGGACACTGAGACTGCAGAACCTGTAGAAGAGACAGAAGAGAAGCAGGCAGAGAATGAGGCAGGTACAGAGGAAGAAAAGGTCTCAACAGAAACTGAGAAAAGTGGTCAGGATTTTCCAGGTAAATAAGGAGGCTGCATTTATGCTTTCGCTAACAATTGCCGGCGGAATTTTTCTGTTGGATTATAAGATAAAAGAACATATTGACAGTACCCGCCTTCAGGGAAGCAAAGAAGAAGTACTGGGAGGCAGACTGCTCCTTCGGAACTGTCACAATAAAGATAAGATTCTTGGTAAGGTAAAAATCGGCAGGGAGAATTGCCAGGAGCTTGCAGCAGCCGGTATGGGCTGTGTGGCAGGAGAATACTGGCACCAGCTTCTCCACGGCGGAAATAAGCTTAGCAGAGTTGGTCTTGCCATGATCCTGGGTGGTGGAATGTCCAACTACACAGACCGTCGAAATAAAGGATATGTTACAGATTATGTGAGCCTGAATGTGAAGAACAAAGAACTTCGTAAGATCGTATTTAATCTGTCTGACGTATGTATTGCTGCAGGTACCATTTTGTGGGCAGCAGGAAATTTATTTTCAGATAGGAAAAAATAATCTGAGACAGAAAACAAAAGACACCTGGCACAGTGCGCTAGGTGTCTTTTGCTTTTCTGGAGAGCAGTGAGGGAGGATAAGGCTGCTTTATATCTGTGCGTTCCAGCAGATAATCTACACTTACATTATAGAAGTCTGCAATTTTGCATAAGACATCAGGAGGGATGATTCTTTCCCCTCGTTCATAACGCGAGTAGGTACGCTGGATCACATTGAGATAGTGAGCCATGTATTTCTGTGTCAGATCATGATCTTCCCGCAGCTCTCTGATTCTTTTGTACGTCATATTTCATTTCTCTGGTGTAAAAGTATAAATAGTATCAGCCGTCAGTCACAGGTGGATAACGGTTGATTTCATTATAAATTGAGCTTCCCTGGGAATAGTTAAAAAGACCAAAATGGACTAAGAACAAATCTTTGCCGGAATCCCAAAAGATACAAAAATATATTTTTTAAATTTTTCAAATTTTTTTGAAAATTAGTGTTGACATTTGACTGAATGTGTTGTATTATAATCAAGCAGTCGCGAGAGAGCGATTGAAACATAAGAAATGCAGGAGTGGCGGAATTGGCAGACGCGCAGGCTTCAGGTGCCTGTGGTCGCAAGATCGTGTGGGTTCAAGTCCCATCTCCTGCATTCTTTTTTTGCAAAAAATATCTTATATCCGAGCAAACTATTTCAGAGCAAAATCCCGGGATTTTCTGAGCAATTTCAGAATTCCCGGGATTTTATTTACTCCTTCTTCACAGAATCATCTGTAATCTGATATACATCCACATTTCCGATTGTTTTTACAAAGACAGCCTCTGCATTCTCGGCATAATACTGTCGTATATACTTAAGGGTCAGATCAATATTGTCATCCACCAGATAGATATTTTCATTATTGACCACATCCCGGTACGGATTTATGATCCCATGTACTTCCATAGCTCTGGTATATCCCGGCGTCCGGCATTCCCAGCCGCCAAACCAGTATACATTATCAAGAAGATTCTCCGGCATACGGTCAAAAGGCCCATAACATACGATCTCTGACAGCATGCCGCTCTTTGCAAGATAGGTATGCTCCTTATCTGTTCCTATTGTTTCAAGAACCGCTCTCTGACTCACCCTTGCTTCCGGTATGGAGGATGTTGCGAGCCGCCAGTCCGTATACATCATGAACTGTCCCAGCGCCACACAGATCAGCGCCGGAATGATACAGATCTTTTTTTCCTTAATATCGCGATATACCGGATACACAACGAGAAATAAACTGCACACATGTTTTATCTCCATAAAGACCTCCTTTATTCTCCGCCGCACCTCTGACACGGCATATAGCCGGCGGAAACCGCCTCTGACTGTCCGATGCACCGTACACTCCGTTTTAATCCGCTGCAGCTCAGACGACTGTGGTAACACGCCCCGTCCTCTGTCAGGTAAAAGGTATTTCCCGGAATCGCTGCATTCCCAACACATTTTTCACAGGGCGGATATTTCCGTGCTTTTTGCCCATCCACCATAAAAATACTCAGTTTAATATGACTGCACATACGGTTCGAATGATAAACACGGCCGGAGTCCGTCACATAGACCGCCTCCCCGGCCTCCGAAACTTCCTCCGTATTTTCTCCCGGCGCATACCCGGTCCATGCCCGGATATAGGCCTGATTTTTCATCCGGACCGCCGGGAGCGGAATAAGTCCCTCCAACAGCAGTACCCGGTATCTGACGCTCAGGCAGATCCAGTTTTCCCCTTCCGGAACTTCGGAGCCGGAAAAATCAAAGACAGAAACTTCCCGGATTCCGCCGCTTTCAAGTCCTTCGACCGATGCCAGTTGAAGCCATGTCTGCTGCAGCCATGTGCCCGCCGCAAGGTCTTCCTCTTTTCCGGCCTCCACCGACAGCCGGACAGCCACTTCGGTAAGGGTATGCTGAATCCGTTCATAGGTGTTGGCCACAGATATCAGTGACACAAAGGCCATCCAGCCAAAAAACAGCAGCGGAACCACCAGCGCAGCCTCCACACTCATACTGGCCGGCAGAGGGTGACGGCAGAATGCCTTTTTTCTTCGAAATGTGTGTGTGTGACAAGTTAAATCATGGGTATAGTTTTTATTGACATCTGCTGTTTTATTTTTATATTCTTTTATTCTATTATGTAAAGCTGGTATCGCCTTCAGACCTTTTAAGGCTGTATTTTTCAGACAAAAAGGCATTCCGCCCTCACCCCCTTTCCTGTTTCAGTATGAAAGCGCCATCTGCACCCTGCAGTCTGCTCCGGCGCCCGTCGGGCAGCAGAACGCCGCCTGGATTCCATAAACACAGTCCGCCATGCGGAAATGACTGTATTCCGGTAATAGCCGTATGTTTTTTTCCATCAGATGGGTCATCCGCCGATACTTCACTTCCCGGTTCATTAAAAACAGGAACAGTCGAAGATATTCGGCATAATCCAGGCCTTCCCGGCTGTCATTCCCATCCAGAATATGCCTGTCCATATGAAGCATCTGATCCCATGTCAGATACCAGGATGTATCATCCTTTAATACCGGGATTTTTCCGCCCTTCAACAGTGTCCGGCAATCCGCCAGCGCCTCCGTAAAGGCCCACGCCATTTTTAAAAGAAATGCCGTAATCTCCGTAAACTGCGGAAGCAGCAGGGCTGACGATATGAGAAGAGCTGTTTCCTGAACCTGACCGCTCTTGTCCGGAGACATTGCCAGATGGGCCATATTCATCACGCACCGGAACGCAATTAATTTCCATAAAACGGTTTTCAGGTTTTCTGTCACTCTCATTGCCTGCCAGAATATACTCTGTCTCATAGTCCAGAACCCGCTCGTGTTCAATCGCCGGCGTCCTTTGAGCGGCATCGGCGAACACATCCCGGATATACAGACATACGGCGGCATCCGACACGGTCTCCCGGATTCCGGGTCCGTTATCCAGAATACCTTTCCAGGATTCCAGCAGACCGAGAATACTGCTGTCATCTTTAAAATCAATAACCCGATCCATCCGGCTTCCCGCCTCTGGAAAAGATACGTCTGTCATCGGACAGGTCTTTTCAGACAGGTCATACCCCTCCGGGCAGGCGGCAGCGAGAATCCCCTGATTCCATATCTCCGCAAGAAAATCCCTCGGATCAAAAATCTGCACTTCATTCTCTGGTTTCCCCTCCGTTTCCTCATTCTTTCCAGTCTCTGTTTTCCCGGCTTCCGCCTGTTTCTGCGCTTCCTGTTTCTCTTTTAATTCATCCGAGGTCCGGCTGTTCGCACCTTTCCAGAGATCGACAATACCATCCCAGATGCCTTCCGCCAGCTTACCTTTTCGGTTTAATGTAATTTCCCTCAGGAAAAAATCCCATTCCCCATCAATAAACAGCGTATATGCAGAATCCTCCAGTTGTGCCGAACGCCCGCTTTCCATCCCCGGGACCGCCTGCAGATTCCGCTGAAAAACCGACAGAAGCTCTTCCTCGATCCCCTGTGCATAAAAATGACGCTGGCCACGGCCTCCGTCCGCCGCAAGAATCTGATAGTAATCCCTCAGCGGCCGGTTATACCCGGCCAGAAAGCTCTCAACACTTAAGCGCGCCGCCCGTTCTGCCGACGCCTTCTGCATATAATACAATGCCGACTGATACTGGGCAGCCAGCAGGCTGAACACCACCATGAACAGCAATGCGCCAAACACGGTCACCTGCCCGCTTTGAAGGCCGGATATCTTTCTTTTTTCCGTCATTATATCCCGGAGCTCTGGCTTGTAATCCTGCCGAAGATATCCGTCACAAGCGCTGTCAGCTGGGATTTAAAAATCAGCACAAGACCGATAAGCACCACCAGTATAAGAATAATTTCCACGACACCAACACCTTTTTCATCCTTTAAAACTTTAAAAAAACGTCTCATAAACTCCCTCCTTAAAAATGCATCGACAAAAATGCCGGAATCATCAATACAGCAAAAACGACCATCATCAGAAGCAGCATCGGGAAAAGCAGCCGGGATGCCGATTCCTCTGTCGCCTTTCTTCCGTTTTCCCGGCGTGCCACCTCTGCCTCGCCCACTTCTCTGGCAAGAATCTCATTCCATGCCCCGCGCCCCCCGGCGTACCTGCTGAATCAGCAGTGCGGCAAACCGGATATATCCCCGGGTTCCGCAGCGGCTTCCGAAATTTTCATATACCGTAAGCTCCGGCACGCCGTAATTCATCTCCCAAAGCCCGTTTTCCATCTCCTCATAGCCCCATCGCCGCTTTCCAGTGCTATGACGCCATCGGCAATAATCCTGCACCATCTTTTCCCAGGCGCCCCGAACCGTCATTCCCGAACTTACAAGAAGAATCATCCGATACACAATATCCGGATAATCCGCGGCCAGTTCCCGTTCTCTCTGTCTGTTCTTCTGAAACTTCCGGTCCTCATAGGAAAGATAAAAAAGTACCACCAGAAGGTTCCCGAAAACAAACACTTTAAGCCCGTCGGATTTTTTCGGAACATACCATGTCAGGGTTTCTTCCCCCACGCTGGCCGGCAGCAGAAACGTTTCATCGCTCGGATTTTCCGCCTGATGCCGAAGGACATCCGCCTGAATCGACTGGCGCAGCAGAGCTCCGCCTTCAAGCTCCGGTTTCTCAATCGTCAGTTCATAATCATACCCTCTTTCCTCCGTTCCGTATTTTAACACCGCACGGACCCGTGTCTTTGCCGGGGCCTCCGACCGGGCTTCTTCCGTAATCCCGCCGTCATATTGAACCCACCGGCTGTTTTCCGGAATCCACCGGACAGCTATTCCGGTATTTTCAATCTTATCCGGGAAATACAGATCCTCTGTCACCTTTTCCGGGGAAGCATTTTCGCCAAGCCAGACACTGTCCAGCCACGCCTTTCCCTGTGCAAACACCGTTTCCAGTTCTTCAGCACTGTATGCCCGTTCACCGACATCGAGATGAAACGGCATAGCTCCAAGGGATGTATGGACTTCCAGATCCACTTCAGAGCTTCCCTCTCCCGGAAGATTTCTTTCGATGGCCGTCACTTCCGTTTCCGGCACAGCCCTCTCTCTCAGCCACAGGCCGACGGATAAACCTTCCACCACAATAAGTCATGCAATACATAGTTTTTTCATATGTTTCAAGCGCTCACCTGCCTTCCGTTAAATTTTTATCTGAAGTATATGCCATCCGATCCCGATGGCTGCCCCATAGAGAACCAGGCACGCCGTCATGGCCAGCGCTCCCGGAAGATTCCCATACATCACCGCCATGAACGCCGGTGAAAAGCAGCGCATATAAGCAATAATCCCCGCCGGAATGACACACATAAAGCCAAATTCATTTCTTTTGGCACCGATCATTCCCTCAATCTCATAATTCATTTCGATGCGCCGCTGGATTTTTTCCACACCGGATCTCACAAGCGCCGCCAGGTTATTTCCCTGCTTTTTTCCGAGAATAATGATCTGAACAAAGTTCTCAATATCTTCATCGCCGCATCGGCGGGACATTTCCTCAAGACACTGGACCACCGGAATGTTTCCGGACATCTTCCGGCAGATTAAATCCAGTTCCACAATCATCCGGGCCCCCGGTTTCAGGCTGCGTTCCATATCCTTCAGAGCCCTTGACAGGCTCTGCTCCACTGTCGCCCCGGCAGAAAGTGAACTGTATACTGAAATCATGACATCCTTAAATTCCGTCTGCATCTGCCTCCGTTCCGCTTTTTCCAGCCGCTTTTTCATCCCCCGTGCAAAGAACGGATACATCGGAATACCCGCAGCCGCACATCGGATACTGTCGTAAAACAGCCATCCGCAGACCAGACATAACAGCAGCCACAGTGTCAGAAAAACCACATGCGCTTTCACGCCCAGCCGGTAACCGCCTTCCGGTGTCAGCTTCACAATCCGGCCCCCAGAGCCAGCGCCGCCGCTTCAAGTTTCTTTCTGCGGACCAGAGAATGTCCCGTCGGCACAAGCCGGCCTTCCACCTCCGCAGTCCCGGCCATATAATTGGCGGCTTCCGATACCCGGTCACTGCGCCCCTCCACCTTTTTTTCCTCAAAAATAAAAAGCGGATTCAGGCAGATTTCTCCGTTTTCGCAGCCGATGACTTCGGTAATCTCCGTTACCCGGCGGCTTTTATCCCGCAGGCGCTCCAACTGTATAATAATGTCGATAGCCGAAGCGATCTGCTTCCGGATAGCCAGCAGAGGAATATCCGTCCCCATAAGGACCATTGTTTCCAGACGGCTGAGCATCTCTTCCGGCGAGCCGGAATGGCCGGTGGAAATCGAGCCGTCGTGTCCGCTGGACATGGCCTGGATCATATCCACGCTCTCCGCTCCCCGGACTTCCCCCACGATAATCCGATCCGGCCGCATTCGCAGGGCGCTCTTTATCAAATCCCGGATCGACACCTGATGCTCTCCGTCGGCAGTGGCGCTGCGCGCCTCCAGCTTCACCAGATTTTCAATATTATGTACCTGCAATTCCGCTGAATCCTCAATCGTAATGACCCGTTCATCCTTCGGGACATAATCCATGAGCGCATTGAGCATGGTCGTTTTTCCGGTTCCCGTACCTCCGGAAATAAAAATATTGTACTTGGCCCGGACAAGCCTTTCCAGAAAAGCGGCTGCCTCACCGGTCAGCGCTCCCTGTCCGATGAGCCGCTCCATACTCATCGGTTCCTCCGGAAACTTCCGTATGGTAAGAATCGGCCCGTTCAGAGCTATAGGCTTTAATACCACGTTGACCCGGGAACCGTCTGCCAGACGGGCATCCACGATCGGAGACGCTTCATTCACCCGGCGGTTTGCCCCGGCCACAATCTGCTGAATCACATCCTCCAGCTTTTCATTGGACTCAAACGCCTTTTCCCACCGAAAAATCCGCCCGTATTTTTCATAAAAAATATCTCCGGCCCCATTGACCATAATTTCTGTAATTTCTCTGTCATCCACAAGCTCCTGAAGCAGATCCAGACGACGCACCGAATTAAACAGCTCCTGTTTCAAAATAAGTTTCCGGTAACCGCTCATATAAATCTCCCGGCTCACAGCGACAATAAGTTCGTCGATCTGTTCCATAATCTCCTCATCGGTCCATTCCTTTTCCCGCTCCAGCGCAGCCAGCAGCTCCTCCTGCAGTTTTTTCTTCAACTGCAGATATCCATCCTTGTTTTCCATGTCCCACTCCCCTTTAGTTTGTCATCATCTTTTCCAGTAATTCATTCACACCCATATAGCCCGCCATTTTTTCAAATGCCTGCCGTCTCCGTTCTTCATAACCATCCTTTCCCCACCGGACATATACCGCATCGCACCACAGCATCAGTTCAATATACGGCGGAAGCCTGTCGAACACAAAAATCACGGTGCCGTATCTGCTCTTATATAATTCATCGGTAAAAAAAGCCCGCCAGTCGGCCAGTTCCGTTTCCTGCATATCATAGACCGCCCGGAATCCCCGGACGTAATCAATATCCCCTTCTCTGTAAACAAAATCTGCAAGCTTCTTTTTTCCTTCCCCCCTCTGTCTCTGATAATAAAACCATTCACTCAGACTTTCTCCGGCCCGCTCACCGAAAAGCACCGCCGGAAATTCCGTCATAAGAATCAGCAGCGTCTCCCCCCTTTCCTGTTTTGTCTCAGCGATCTCAATGGCATCTCTTTCTGCCGCCACACCATCCGCCGGGTCATACACAGCGATAATTTCGGTGTCCCGCTCCACTTCATCTCCCAATATTTCCAGTAATTCTTCATAGAGCTTTCGTGCGGACTGGTATTTTTTTATGGACGGTATATTGCCCGGCAGATAATTTCCGTCTTCCAGAAAAAGTATCCGGCAGCCGGGAATATTCAGCGCTTCCCCGTATTCGGCGAGAGCCTTTCCTGAAACCAGCAGGGTTTCCGGCCTTTCCCGAACACAGTCTTCAAGACGGGTATAGGTTTTAATCCGCCATAAAAACCCGGAATGTCTGTTCAGATAGGATGCCAGACGTTTTAAATACACGGGTTCCGCATCACATATATAAAGTTGTTTTCCAATCATGGGTTCCTCCTTGAATATCGGAGATACTGATTTGCTTTTAGAAATTTAGGATGAGGTCATTATAGCTCTGAAAACCGCCTTTGTAAAGCCTTCGAGGCTCCCAATCCTTCGAAGGCTTTCGACATTTATTTGCATTTTTTTCCTGTTTCCGACAGATTATAACCGTTTTTGTTATCGGATCCCCTGCTTTGCTGTCGGCCTTTTGTGATTTCTGTCAATGAAACATCTGCCAGAATCCGATACCATAGATAGCCAGAATCCCCGGAATCCCGAGAAAGGCAGAAACTGCGAAATTCAGAAAATTGATGCCTACCGGAACAAAAACACCAAATCCGCTTAAAATGGTATTGGCCATGCCGATGACCACCATGCCGCACACCCCGCGGATCAGGCTTGTCACCACACATTTTCCCTGGTTAAAAAGGAGGCTCACTGCAAAAAAACAGGAGCTTATGATAATAATCATGATTAACAGCCGGTTCTGAGTCATGGCCTCACCCCATATCCTGATTACTAAAACATATGCTCCTGTTTTTATTTTATACCTGTATCAGCCCTTATTTTTCACCGGACTCTTTCGGGAAAGCATCCCTTTTCCATGGGGTTTCCCTGTTTTTGAAGACGTTTTGCGTCCGTAATTCCTTTTTGTATTTGTCCGCGCCTTTGTCCGCGTTTTCGGCGCCACATAATCAAACCGGAAGGCCACCATGCCGAATCCCGGCAGATCATACTGAATCGAATTTTTCTGATAATCCCAGGCCACCGGTTCCGATGTCACCGGCTGGTCATTCAGCATATTTTCGCCGCCGTATTCGCTTCGGCTGTTGTTAAACACTTCCGTATAGACCCCCGGACAAGGGACGCCGGAACGAAAATCTTTATAAACAACCGGAGAAAAATTAAAGTGGAAAAGCAGACAATTCTTTCCGCTCTTCGTCATCCGGCAGAAGGTCACCATATTCCGTTCCGTATCGCCGCCGTTGATCCACATAAATCCCTTCTTTGAATCGTCCAGCTCATAGAGGGCCGGCTGATTCCGGTAGAATTTAAGTAAATCCCGATAATAATTATTCAACTGCCGATGCTCCGGTTCATTGTCCAAAAGGAACCAGTCAATGCTCCTCTCCTCGCTCCATTCACGAATCTGAGCGAACTCCTGGCCCATAAATAACAGCTTCTTCCCCGGATGGGCCGTCATAAAACCATAGGCTGCACGGAGATTTCCGAATTTGTCTGCCTTTTCTCCCGGCATTTTACCGATCATGGAGCCCTTCATATGTACGACCTCATCATGAGAGAGCACCAGAATGTATTTTTCACTGTAAGCGTATTCGAAGCTGAACGTCAGCTTATGGTGATCGTATTTTCTGAAATAAGGGTCGACTTTCATATACTCAAGAAAATCATTCATCCATCCCATGTTCCATTTATAGGTGAAACCGAGTCCGCCCTTTTCCGGTGATTCCGTCACCATCGGCCAGGCCGTGGATTCTTCTGCGATCATCATCGCCCCCGGGCACTGACGGTAGATAATAGAATTCAGATGCTTCAGGAATTCCACCGCTTCTTTGTTCTCCCGGCCGCCCTCGTCATTCGGCTCCCATTCGCCGTCTTTCCGGCCATAATCCAGATAAAGCATGGATGCCACCGCATCGACACGCA
>ENA-ORTY01003073-ORTY01003073.1-human-gut-metagenome-genome-assembly--contig:-NODE-3073-length-14861-cov-3.033703_pt1 | contig 14861 bp, 9 predicted proteins | sample MGYA00241917_ERZ509198 | MGnify/ENA primary metagenome ERZ509198 (study PRJEB26280, sample SAMEA2338857) | human gut metagenome | biome: human gut; feature: human-associated habitat; material: faeces...
ATTTTTTAGCCAGTTTGTTTAGAAAATCGCTATTTCTATGCTCAATAGGTTTGGTAAATCTACATTTAGGATAATTGCTACAGCCAAAAAAATTACCATATTTTCCATTTCTGAGAACTAAATTATATCCACATCTCGGGCAAATACCTTGTTGCATTAGATGTTGTTTAGTCGTAATCGTATTTTGAATTTCTAATACATGTTGCTTTCTAACTTTAGGTGATACAATATTTAGTAAAGAAATTTTATTGTAAAACTTTTGAATATCTGTTTTTGAAAATTTTATTTCTGAATATTCTTTTATTACCCTATTGATTTGAGTGGTATAAATAACATTATGTGCTGTATTAACCTTTAAATCAGCTCTGTTTGAGAAAACAATAATTGGTATGAACTTGTTAACACTCAAACCTAATTGCCTACCAAGGGCAGAAATATGAGCTTTATTTTGCCTAATTGGATTATAAAATTTATATTTATTCCCAAACACATTTTTAGTCCAATACTCAGAATTGTCCGAACCAGTAATCCAACCTTTATAATTTTTAGTTTCAATTACAAATATTCCATAAATAGAAATAACAATATGATCTATTTGGATTGTTCTATTATTAGACTTAACCAAGACATCATTAATTATTTTATATTTATCTGAAGGGAGAAAGGATAAAATTAGCGCAACACTTTTTTCTCCTAAATATCCTTTGATTTTGGGCTGTAAAATTCTGAATGTAATACATACAATAACAAAAAATATAAATAAAATTATTTCCATATCTTAATTTTTCATAAAATCAGGAATTTTACCGCATCTCTTTTCTATTTTTTTAGAAAGTTCCTTTTCAAATTTTTCTTTATCAACATCCGTTTTATCTTTTAACGCTAGAAATTCGTCTGTAATAAAATCAACAATACAATCACATTTGGTTATATTAGCTTTCGTGTTTTGTTTTTTATTGTTGATTACAGACAATTTACATTCATAGCGAACATCTTCTATTTTATCATAAAAGCGCTCTAAATCTTCCTCTTCTGATGATGAACTGAATTCATAATCAAAACGTATTACAGGAACGGTTTTATGGGTATATTTGAAAACGCCATCTTGAATGGCACACTTATTATCAGGAGCAGATACATACATCTCATCATAATATTCAATATTACGTTGTGGGGTTAATAAAACGACCGCACCAATACAAAAATTTTCATCATATTCTGCTGTACAGGCACTCGCTAAAGCATAACTATTCTCAAAAACTAGAAAAACTTTAAATCTACGCATATCCATACAATTAGGATTCTGTTCTTTAACGGATTCTATACTAGACAAAACATTTATGGAGGACACTTGAGTGCAGCCAAATAACATCAAAACAGTTGCCAATACAAATTTTTTCATAGTAACCTCTCTTTTTAAATATACTACAAAAATAAATTTCGATTTTCAAATATATTCTTTCTCTCCAAACAACTCAATTTTTCTAGTTAAGTGCTTAAATTCCTCATATTCACTAGTCCGATAACTGCACAGTATCATGCACCATTTGTCAATTTCAGGCGTTTTTAGCATTTTATCAAACGGTTTAGTTATTGAAAGCAAAAAAATATTTGTAATAATTCACAATAATATAAACGAAGTTAAAGAGGAGAAAAAGATGCGATTATATCATTACGTAGCCAAAGGAAATACAGTATTGACAGACGGAATATTATCCTTTGCCCAAAATCCTCATGCTGATTTAAGCTATTATTACAAACGCTCCGGTGAAACCACACATAACGGGATATGTCAGTGGATGGAACGGTGTTTTAAAGGAAGAAGTCGTGCTGTCAGAGCTTTTTCTGAGCCAATACAATACACTGAAAAAAGTATTAATATGTTTAAGCCGTTTATTGAAAATGCCGATTTGTTTGCAATTGATGTGAATAGCCTGATGAAAGACGGACTGATAGAAGCCGTTTATGTTTCACCGGCAATTCGTCCGGATTTAGATAAAGATTTACCACAAGATGTTGATGAACGTTTGGTGAAACTGGATTCAGTTGCCGATATAGATACATCTCCGGTAGATTGGTCTGTATGTAATGAAAAATTAGGGCTGCGTTTTTCGGTTGTCCCCTATTATCTGATAGTTGTTAAAGATGGTATTATCCCGCCTCAATATATCACAAAACAGAACAATTAGTCTTGTTGAAACAGGATGGGAGAACACAAAAGGCAGACTCTTGTGTTCACACCTTGTAATCTATGTTTTAATAATAAATTTTTCTTTTATATTTTCAACACTGTGTGCTTGAGGAGTTGCGCCAATGCCGCCAAAAGGCATTTGGGCAACAAGTTCCCAAGTGTTCGGTATGTTAAAAGCTTGACGAACAGCATCATCAATAAGAGGATTATAATGTTGCAGGTTGGCGCCAATATCGGAATTGGCCAAAGCGGTCCACACCATAAATTGCAAAATAGCATTGCACTGATAAGCCCAATTATCAAAATTTGCAGCATAAAGCGGAAATTTATTCTGTAGTGCACGGGTGACGTCAGTATCTGTAAAATATAAAATAGTTCCGTGCCCGTTAGCAAAGCTTGCAATTTTATCCGAAATTGCCTGAGCCTTTTCTTTTGGTGCAGCTTTTAAAAGCTCTGTTTGAGTAATGCCCCATAAATTTTTGTGGTTTTTGCCGAATAAAACCATAACTCTGGCGCTTTGCGAATTAAATGGGCTTGGATACAGTTCTAAAGATTTTTGAACTAGGTTCTCAATTTCTTCCGCGGTTAGCGGGCAATCATTGGTTATATTATAAAAACTGTGCCTTTTAGCATACAAATCAAAAATATTGTTATCCATCTTCTCTTCCTCTTATTATAAAAGCAAGGCCGGCTGTTAAAACCGGCCTGCTGTTTTGTCTTATCTTCTGTCGCCAAGCAGTCTTAACAACGCCATAAACATATTGATAAAATCAAGATACAATGACAATGCACCGGCAATAGCACCTTTCGCTGCCATATCACCGCCCATGCCGTTTGCATAGTACAGGGACTTCATATTCTGCGTATCGTAAACCGTAAGTCCGGCAAAGATAAATACCGTGAGATAGGACAAGGCATAATCAAGTCCGGAACTTTTCATAAAGATATTGACAATAGAGGCGATAATCAATCCGAATACGCCAATATACAAAAAGCTTCCCCAGCCGCTAAGGTCTTTTTTAGTCGTATATCCGTACAGGCTGAGAGCGCCAAACGTTGCTGCCGTGATTAAAAAGACACGGGCGATGCTGGCACCGGTATATACCAGAAAAATCGGTGCAAGAGAAACGCCCATCAATACGGAATACCCCCAAAACATGGCTTGAACTTGTTGCAATGTTCCTCTCTGTAAAACCCAGCCAAAGGCAAATACTAAAATCAGCGGTGCAAATAAAGCCAGCCAGCCGAATGCCGAGTAGCCTGATTCATTAAAAAACAGGCGCAACAATGAGGTGTTGCTGACAATTATATAAGCGGCCAAAGCCGTAGCGCATAAACCGCCGGCCATATAGTTGTAAATCTTCAGCATAAAGTTCCTTAAGCCTTCATCAATAACCTGACCGTTGCTGTATGCGGCAAATTCTTTACTTTCTAACATAATTTGGTTTCCCCTTCTTCTAAAATTATGATTCTGACTGTAATATAGGATAATTTACTTAAAAAATCAATAACCATAGCGATACCATCTGTACAATTGCCTATAATGCAGTATGTAAACCCAGTGTATAAACTCCGACAAAAAAGACCCCGTCGGTCTATCCGGGGCTTTCGAGATACAAAAAACAGACGCCTTTCGGCGTCTGTTGATGCAATGTCGGACAAACGGATTATGCAGCGGTTTGAGCGTACTTGGCGGCAAATTCGTTCATCTTGCTGATGACATATTCCTGCGCTTCCGGTTCCAAATACGGATGCATCGGTATGCTTAAAGCTGTTTTGGAAAGTTTCTCGCATACGGGAAGGCTTCTCGTATTCCACTTTTTGTAAGCAGTCTGTGTGTTGACCGGACGCGGATAGTATGCGCCGCAGGGGATGTTGTTTTCTTTTAGGAACGCCATCAGCTCATCCCTTTTTTCGCAGGTAATTGTGTACAGCCCCCGGGCGGAAGTGGCATTGTCAAGAACTCTTTGTTTACCAAAGTAAGGGCTCAGCTCTTTATCGTACGTCTGCGCAATTTTTTCCCTTTTTACCAGTTCATCATCAAAAATTTTAAGCTTTTGTAATAAAACAGCCCCTTGGAAAGAGTCCATACGTCCCGTAACGCCGAGGCGAACGTTATCATAATGGTCTGTTGAGCTCATACCGTGAACGCGGCAGGATTTTAAAAGTTCGTATTCTTCTTCGGAATTTGTGAAAGTTGCACCGCCGTCTCCGTAACAAGCCAAAGGCTTTGTCGGATAAAATGAAGTTGCAGTCATATCTGCAATGGAACCGGCTTTTTTGCCATTGTACGTAGAGCCGTAAGCTTGGGCGGCATCGCTCAAAACTTTCATGCCGTTTTCATGGGCAATCTTCATAATTTCGTCATAATTGCATGGCGAACCGAAGATGTCTACCGCAATGACGGCCTTCAGATTGAGTTTCCCTTCTTTCTTGACTTCTTCAATTGCTTTTTTCAAGTCTGCCGGATCCATCGTAAACGTGTCCGGTACCGAATCAACAAAAATCGGCGTGGCACCAAGCAAGACGACGCATTCTGCAGAAGCGACAAACGTAAACGAAGAAACAAAAACAGCATCGCCGGGTTTGACATCCCAGGCCATAAGAGCCAGCGTCAGGGCATCTGTACCGGAAGCATTTGTTGCACAATATTTTGTTCCCGAATATTGGGCGAGTTTTTCTTCCAGTTCTCTGGTTTCCGGTCCCTGACAATAAGCGCCGTGGTCAAGAACGGTTTTGAATGCATTTAAAAATGTTTCCTGGCCGATTACTTTCTGCGCGGTGGCGCAGTCGAAAAGATTGATTTTTCCGTTATATGTAGTCATCAGTGTCTTCCTCTCAAAAATTATGACATACATGAATACTAGCGCGGGAAATTTGTTTTGCAAAACACAAAACATTTCCAATTTGTAATATTTTTGCATTTTTAGACAGGTATGCCTTCATTTAATCCGGAACAGCGGCATAAATGTCTGTTTACATACAGCAAGTAAGAATTTTATAGTTGATTTATCAAATAAAGCCGCTATATTAAACCAAAATATTTTTTGAGATTTGAGGGAAAATTGACTAAAAAGTTTTTTACATATACTGCATTATTATTATTGCTTGGACTGGGCGGATGCGCCGGAGCGCCTGCCTCTGAAACTGTTTCGCCGGAGAATGACACGGCGTTGGAAACATATAACCGGGCAATGTTTTCTTTTAATAATAAACTGGATAAATTCGTCATCCGGCCTGTGGCAAAAGGCTACCGCGCGGTAACAAATGAGTACTTTCGCCAGCGTGTAACAAATTTTTTTAGTAATATTGATGAACCGATATCTGCGGCAAACCATATTCTTCAGGGGGAACTTGCTGATTCCGGCAATAATCTTGGCCGTTTTGTTATTAACACGACATTCGGTCTTGTCGGCTTATACGACGTAGCGTCTTCTATGGGGATGGAAAAGGATAAGACCGGTTTTGATGAAACACTGGCGACATGGTGCGTGCCTGATGGCCCGTTTATTGTTTTGCCGGTGGTTGGCCCGAGCACCCCGCGCGCTGCCGTAGGGTTTACCGTAGACGGGTACTCTTCTCCCGGGTACTGGATTGCACAGGAGAGCGGAGGGGAGGACGCATGGCTCGTATATTATACGGCGAGCGGTTTGAAGTATCTGAATCTGATGGCTGAGAACTTGAAATTCCTTGAAAGTCTGGAAGAAGGCTCGATTGACTATTATGAAGCCGTAAAATCCGCATATCTGCAAAACCGGGGCAAAATAAAGGCTTGCGGTCGGAATGAGGAAAATACGGTGCCTGATTATGATTTTGATATGGGCGAAATGAACGACGATTTTTAGAATTTAAGAGGGACGAAATGAAAAAAATACTGGCATTTTTATTCTTGATGTTTGGTTTTGCTCAGGCTGCGTCTGCAGGGATAGATGGCGGCAAAGCGGTGGAAATGGTGGAAAATCTGACCAGGGAAGGAATTGAAAAGATTATAAATTCAAACGCTTCTCCGACAGAAAAAAATAAAGTATTCAAGCAGTTGTTTACGGAGAACCTGGATTTGGATTTTATCGGAAAATATGTGCTTGGCCGCTATTGGCGGACTGCTTCGGCAAAGCAGCAGGCGGAGTTCATAAACCTGTACAAGGAATTTAATGTTCAGACGTGGTCAAAGCGGTTTGATGAATTCAAAGGTAAGAAATTTGTATTTGAAGGGACGAGCCCGGCAAGCAATCCCAGCCAGATTTTTGTAAATACCAAAGTCCCGATGCCGGAAGGTAAGCCGGTCAGCGTGAAATGGCGTGTTTACAATCATAACGGCAAGCTTAAAATTATAGATATTATTATTGAAAATGTAAGTTTGGCTCAGACGGCGCGCAACGAATATACCTCGTTTATTGCAAAATCTCCTAAGGGGGTAGAGGGGCTTTTAGAAAATCTGCGCACAAAAATTAAACAGTAAAAAGTATAAAATAAAACATAAAATTTAATCTCAAACTGCACATTTTAAAGCTTTTTTTACGATTCGCATATTAAAAAGGATTGACATTTGTCCAAAAATATGGTACTCTCCCAAGAGTATTATTCTATTTAAAAGTAGGTATGTGATGACTAAAAAACTGATACTGATTACAGTTGCCGCGCTTGGCTTGCTGTACTCCGAGGCCTCATTGGCGAAGGTTTGCCGACTCGGAGATTTGAGTTGTGATACTAACGGTTTTTATGGAGTCGGAGAAGGAGAATGCGATTCTTCCTACAAGACGTGTGCGAACCCTCGTGCCGGTGCAACGTTCTGTTATGCCGGGGATGAGGCAAAGTACAAGGATAACGACTGTTGTTCCACATTGGTTGCAAATGAAGGATATCAGGAATGCTCAATTGACGACGCATTGGTCGGCTATGGCAAGTCATGTAAAGGCGCTGCAGACAACATCACATACTGGCAATACTGCGGCTGCTCATACGGCTTTGTCGAGGTTGACGGGACAAACGACCCCGACGATAAGGCGCTTTTAGATGGAAATGGCGATCCGATTGTTAATTTGGACGGAAATCTTGTACCGTATGAGGCACGGTGCGCATGGGACAGCAAACTTTATGGAGGAAAGTGCCGCTTCTCCCAGTGTAATACAGACAGAAGATTCTTTTTTGAAAATACCGGTGAATACTGTAAATACCGTCAGGAAACCCGTTGCGGTGGTTTCGGCTGTATGCAGGTATATGACTGCAATCATGATGAATTAAATACCGGTAAGGAGTATTACCGTAACGACAGTGCTCAGTTAGCAGGCGGCTGGGACAACTTTATTCCGTATCTTTCCGAAGACCAGATGACCAACGAAAAAGACGCGTCCGGAACAGTTCAGCTGATTAAGGCGCTGAATACGACCGGAAACGGATTGGTTACGGAAGATTATAATTTGACTAACAAAATCGTATGTTCGTATGCTCAGTCGGACGGTTCCGGTAACGATACCGGTAACGGTTTGAACTGTAATGACGTGCCGAACTACTGTTATTTGTGGACAGGATGTAACAATGTCCGCAAATGGTACAGCAATCATGTCAACGAAGGCGTAATTTACGATTCGGAAGAGGCCTATCTGAAATGGATGGAAATTGTTGAAAATCAGAAAGGCTACAACTACAGTGCCCAATATGTTAAAAACAATCCGTATCACGATGCTTTTTATGCGGATGTTAACCCCGGCTACGGAACTTACACCAAAAACGGCAACACTTACGATGCTGTCAATAATTCCTCTTGTATCAAAGGGATAGGGTGTCGCATAACCAGCGCCAACAACGGTTGTACCTATATTACGACAAACTGCCACCAGGATGATGCGCAGCACCAGTGTTGGAAAAAGATTTCCTGTAGTGAAGAAAACCGATTCTACAGTTCGTTTATCAATGCGTCTAATGTTGATAACAAAACCGGCAAACAGGAGCTTTACCTGAGCTCGCTGAACGCGCCGTATTGGGATGAATTCTATACCGGTCTGCAAGATAAGGAAATTTATCCGGCTTGCTTGTATGAAATCAATGAATGTAATGATGCATCCGGCTGTTATAAAAAGATTGGCTGTGAAACGAACTTTGAAGATATTCGCGACCATGAAGAGATAGAAAATGACTGGTATCCGTGGTTTGGCGATATTCGCGCGCTCTGTAATGATGCGACCCGCTGCTACCGCGCAACGTCCTGTGAGCCGAGCGTTGGTGCTTACAGCTCTCGTCCGAATACGTCGTTCTTTGTTACCATCAGTTCAACGGCAACCGGTTTGACCTGTTTCCGCGGTCAGGAATGTTATCTGGCAACAGGTTCCTATACATCGGTTCCGAATACGTCGTTCTTCGTAACTATTAATTCCTATGCATCGGGTTCAACCTGCTATCGTGGTCAAAATTGCTATATAGCCGGTGGTGCATACTCGTCTTCGCCGAATACGGCATGGTTCTATGTAGAAAGCTCAATCGCATCTGGTTCAACTTGCTACCGCGGCGAAGGCTGTAAAGACCTGAACGCCGGCGCATACAGTTCGGAACCGAATACGTCGTTCTTCTATACCATAAACTCTTTTGCTTCCGGTTCCGGATGTTATCGCGGTTCCAGCTGTAATACGGCTGCCGGTGCATACTCGTCTTCGCCGAATACGTCGTTCTTTATAACGATTAGTTCTTCGGCAACCGGTTCAACGGCATATCGTGGCGAAGAATCGCACATTGCCGCCGGTGCGTATAGCTCCAAACCGAATACGAGCTTCTTTATCACTATCAGTTCGTTGGCGTCCGGCTCGACATCATACCGTGGCGAAAGCACAAATCCTGCGGCCGGTGCTTATACGTCAACGCCGAATACGAGTTTCTTCTATGTAATCAGTTCATCGGCTTCCGGCTCGACGGCATATCGCGGTCAGGAATCGCACATTGCTGCCGGTGCGTACTCTTCGCATCCGAATACGAGCTTCTTTATCACCATCAGCTCTCTGGCGTCCGGTTCGACATCATACCGTGGTGAGAGCACGAATCCTGCGGTCGGTGCTTATACGTCAACGCCGAACACGAGCTTCTTCTATGTAATTAACTCGTTGGCATCTGGTTCAACGGCATATCGCGGTCAGGAGTCGCACATTGCGGCCGGTGCATACTCGTCGCATCCGAATACGAGCTTCTTCATCACCATCAGCTCGCTGGCTTCCGGCTCGACATCATACCGCGGTGAAAGCTCGCACATTGCTGCCGGCGCATACACCTCAACGCCGAACACCAGCTACTTTATCGTTATTCAGTCTTCGGCTTCCGGTTCTATCTCCTACCGTGGCGAGAGCGCAAACCCGAACGGATCGTACACTTCCCGTCCGAATACGTCGTTCTTCCTGTACGGCGGCTCCCTGGCGTCCGGTTCAACGGCATATCGCGGATCAGGCATTCATACTGCGGCGGGTGCTTATAGCTCGACACCGAATACATCGTTCTTCTATGTAATTTACTCGTTAGCCTCCGGTTCGACGTCATATCGTGGCGAAAGCTCGCATATTGCCGCCGGCGCGTATAGTTCTATGCCGAACACATCATTCTTTAATGTGATTTACTCTCTGGCATCCGGTTCGACCTCATATCGTTCCGATAAGGTACATATCGCGGCCGGTGCATACAGTTCGCACCCGAACACATCATTCTTCCACTATATCCAGTCTTTGGCCTCCGGTTCGACGTCATACCGTGCGGATAGGGTAGCCGATGCTGCGGTTGGCGCCTATACCTCAACGCCGAACAGCACATACTTTGTTGTCCATACGTCTTATGCTTCCGGTTCAACCTGCTACCGCGGGGCGAAGTGTGCCCAGTCGTCAGCGGCTATAACCAATACTAGCTTCTTTGTAACAACACAGTCTTCCGCTTCCGGGTCAACCTGTTACCGTGCACAAGGCGGATGCCGTACTAACGCCGGTGCTTATACGTCGGCTCCGAACAGCTCGTTCTTCAACGTACTGACATCTACTAACGCTCAGCAGGATTCGACTTGCTATCGTGGCGGAAGCTGCGCGACGACACGTGGTTCTTACTCTTCGCACCCGAACACAAGCTTCTTTAATACGTCACATTCTATAGCCAGCGGTTCAACCTGCTATCGTGGCGAAAGCTGTCGTGTCAATGCAGGTGCTTATGTATCTAGCCCGAACAGCCAGTTCTTTGATGTAATCACGTCGTATGCGACAGGTATTACCTGTTATCGCAGTCAAAACTGTGCTCTGGGCAGAGGAGCGTACTCTTCGTACCCGAACACAAGTTTCTTTAATACGTCGCATTCTATAGGCAGCGGCTCAAGATGCTATCGCGGTGAAAGCTGCCGTACCAATGCTGGTGCTTATGTATCCAGCCCGAACAGTCAGTTCTTTGATGTAATCACGTCGTCTGCAACAGGACGCAGCTGCTATCGTGGTCAGAACTGTGCGTTCAGCCGTGGTGCCTACACATTCAGCCCGAATACAAACTTCTTCCATACGTCAAGCTCACTTGCCAGTGGTTCAAGATGTTATCGTGCAGAAAGCTGTGTTTATAACCCGAATCAGTATATCTTCAACAGAGTAAATTCTATCAGTACGGGTAAAACCTGTTACAGGGCGTCGACCTGTCGTGCCGATACGGTTGCCAACAATAATAAACCGCATGATCAGTACTTTGATACGACAACCAGTTCGTCTAACGGTGTAACCTGTGAGTATGCTACAGATGACAAGTGTACAAATTCTAATACGACAAGATTTACTTATACGCCAGTTTCAACAGATGTAACTTCTAACGGTGGTACTATTACGGCATATTATCCGAGTGGATGTCGTGGTAATGGTTACGCCTGTTCAGATACGCCGGGTAGCTACTTTACCTCTGCATCTTATACAACAACCAGCACGAGTGGTTGCGGCCATAGCCAGACATGCTACATCCCAACCGGAAGCGGCTGTAGATATGAAAGTTCTTGTAGTTCATATTTTAGCTGTGATTATGATGACTGGTGCGGAGAACGGTGCTATAATCCGACAGGATGCGCTGGAAGCTATTGTAGTAGCCAACCGAGTACATCATACTTTAATACAAACTATGACTCTGCAAATAGTTCCGCCGGAACAAGGTATTGTTATTGGGCAACTGGATGTAAATATAGTGTAACGTCTGAATGTCAGAATTACTTTACATATTCTACAACCTCTACAAGTTGTGGTGGTAGCAGAACGTGTTTGAAAAACGAAACGGTAGGTCGTGGCGACTGCGTAATATATTCTTCTCAAAAAGGTAATGGAGAATATAGGTATTATACAACCGACAGTGGCCATACCTGCGGAACAACAACAGGTTATAAGATAAACGGTTGTAGTGGAAACGGGTCGTATAATAACTCTTATGTATCCACCCACAAAACCGATAGGGTATGCACCGCAGATGGCAAATGTTATAATTACAACGATGTCTTTGTAGATGAGGTAGACCCCGGATACAGTAATACCTGCGGGCAGACCTGTTATGTTGCATGCAGCTGCAATACTTCCAACGGCTGGTATTCTTCCTGTCAGGGCAGCGACTGTTTCTCGGTAACCGATACCCGCTATGCCGGCCAGCCTAATGCCGCTTCGGCCTCTCGTTCCATCTCCGATGTCGCCTCAATCTCTGCTTCCGGTGCAAATTCAGGCATTTCTACTCTGGCCTCCGGCGCTACCACCTGCTACAAGATGAAGACCTGTTCAGAAGGTGGTTACTTCGACTCTGAGCCTGCAGGAAAGAAATGTACTGAGATTAATTATCAAGGAGATACCTGTTATACAGACTGTGAAGACAGTGATGAAGAATACTATTATATTAAGTTACATACTAAATTTGTTTCCTATATCAATTCTCAGGATAATACGGCTGACAGATATACAGATTCTACATTCTCTATATCTACCACGGATAGTAAAGTAACTTCTGTCCGGGCTGAATTTACTGCTGTTGAAAGACAGGAAGAGTACCATGAAGGATCAACAAGTGCAAAGGACACAAAATACTCAGAAGTAAAGATAGATGACGTTACCTTAACAACCAGCCAGACGGTAGAAAAGGATTTCTATGATTACACAGGAAACAACATGACTGGCTGGGTTGGATGGAATAAATACAAAACTGTTAAGCTTTATGTTAATGATACACTGATTTATAGTGCTAATTTGTTCCATACAGCAAAAGGACAAAACAATAGCCCTGACCAAGAAATAACGGTTGACGGAAAAATATATGTAATTTTCATCGATTCAGATACAGAAACTGTTGATAACGCCGGTCCGTCCTGTCCTGAGGGGTATTATCCTGATACGCCAGGAGAAGGTTTTGATTATATTACACAAAATGTATCGGAATCTGGTGCCTATACGTCAATAAATAAAACCTGTAATAAAGTTGAACGTTGTGCAGAAGGTTATTCTGAAACCGGAACCGGGCAATGCTTTACTTATCATGGTGCCACCTGTTGTAAGAACGAATATTATCTAAAAATCAATCTTTGGATTGACGATCCTGATAAATGGTATGCATTGAGCAGGAAGAATATAATAGATGGGGCTATAACGATGGTTGATAAATTTGATTTAACTCAAGCCGCTGATAATAGTTATACGGATCTGGCTAACGAATATTATCTTATTGTAGACTACGACAAAACTCAAAAGAAATTATATCATCAAGAGGAGGTTTATGAAAAAGGATCCAATAACGAGACATTTTCTGAAAAAGAAGAAATACCGGTCAGTGCAGCTCCTCAGCAAAGCCCGTTCGGCGACCAAAGATATGTTTATACGATTACTTATAAATATTCCGGCCCTAGAGTTATAGCTGTTATGCCTTTAGAAAAAGGGCAAGGTTATTATGAGGGCTGGACCACGAACGCAGGAACATATGACAAAAATGGCATTCATGATGAGCAGGAGGCGGATAACATACAATTAAATAATATACAAATGAGCGGATTGGAACCCTCTACCGAATATGCAAATGCAATAGGTGTTAATGCAGTATATATACAGACCGATACAACAGCAACTATTGATCTTGACTATTCAGGAAAATATCCTGAACCTGAATACTTTGTCTTGCACGCAAAAGTAAGTAACTATTTTCCTAATATACCGAATGGTTGTGATGATACAACCGTTCCAAGATGGAATGCTTCTTATTGGGATATGTATCTGGCAGATGCAAAAGGTAATCATTTAGATGAAAATCTTTACAAAATAGTCGGATTTTCTTTTGATGGAGAAGATATACTTATAGGTACTAATACCAGTGATTCTCCTATCGCCGATATAATAACACGTTTTGATGAGGCGCAACACGCCTGTGCAGACTACAATCCCACGAGCGTCTCACAAAAAATTATGTCTCACGAAAGTAAGGCCACTCTATATAAAGATACCAGCTATAGTTATCCTTATGCAGGATATTTAGGGAATCCTGCACCAGCCGCGTTCCATACAGCACCTTCCCGAAGTGTAAATTATATAACCAAAAACAAGCAAGATAGTGGGAATAAGATAGGCAGATATTATTTTATGGCTCAGACAGCACGTCAATATTGTGGCCTGTGTGGTACTATTAAAAATTATGTACATAATGCTAACATACATATAAATAGTATAAGTATAAAGGAAACCGTTGGACTAAAGAGGGATTTCCCAATTATAACAACGGATGATGTCGCTATTGATCGTACCAATTTAAGAAGTATGTTTGCAGGGATTCAGCAAGATAGCGTTAATGTTTGCATTAGTGCCGTAATGCCCAATATAGACGGATATCCATATTATAAAAACGAGGTGTTAGATCTGGCACCAAATTATGTATGTAAGGAACTTCCCATCATGGTACTACAAAACGATTATGCTAATGATATCGGTTATTCAACGCAAAGAATCAAATAAGAATATAAATCGTTTAAATGTAATATCTATAGGATGGTGTAGATATACAAACTTACATAATGTCATTTTGCATACTACGTAAATGCTTTATATTTTAGTTGGGCCGCAACAGTAAAAGCCAACACTGGTTGACATATCTCCCCTGACTGTAATAGTTTTTGATGTTGTTAAAGTTGTATCTCCACCCACAGTACATGAACCGCCGCCAGGTGAATTTGATGTCGTTCCAATTTTTGCCGAGGCGGATAAAGTGTACGTTCCAGTAGCAATATTGGTAAATGTCACGGTTCCTTTATTAGCTGTTTGGCTTTTTGTTTTACCGTTCAATGTAATTGAAACATATGATGTGTGCCTCTGGATATATCGGCAGCTTGTCCCGTCTCCTCCTCCAGCGTTAGCTAAAAAGTCAACAGTAACGGTGTAATATTCACTGGAAGAACAGGTATAAGTAGCGGTGAGAGTAAGGTTTGAATTAACAGTACCCGACTTAGTCCCGCCGGAATAAGTAGCCGTAGTTTCGGTGGTAGAATAAGAATCCGTAGGCGTCCAAGAATAAGAAGTTCCTTCTGCTACGTTGGAAACAGTTATGCTGTTTTCATAGGTCGAGCAATTAACGCTTCCCACATTGCAGCTGCTTATACCATTAAAACCGGCTGCGAAATTTGTCGGACAGGAACTGTCAAAGACTTTATTTATAGTAACTGAATAGTATTTAATCTCAT
>ENA-ORTY01003088-ORTY01003088.1-human-gut-metagenome-genome-assembly--contig:-NODE-3088-length-14785-cov-2.547590_pt1 | contig 14785 bp, 16 predicted proteins | sample MGYA00241917_ERZ509198 | MGnify/ENA primary metagenome ERZ509198 (study PRJEB26280, sample SAMEA2338857) | human gut metagenome | biome: human gut; feature: human-associated habitat; material: faeces...
ATTCCAAAGAAAATAAACGAATATACGAAATTGAATCAGAAATATTTGACCACATGGTCCAGAATACAGAAGTAGCAGAAGATATTCAGAAGCAGCATCCTAATAAGGTTCAGATTAGCCGTTATCTCAGGAAAAAAGGCTTCCCAATCTATAATAATACACAAGTTACATATTATGAGATTGGTGAAGATATCATTCAGGCAATGATAGAAGACTTGAAAAAGGCACAGAAATTTATTTTCCTTGAATATTTTATCGTATCAGATGGAAGAGTATGGAAAGAAATTCTTGAAATACTGACCCAGAAAGTACAGGAAGGCGTAGAAGTCAAATTACTGTTTGATGATTTTGGTACACTGATTATCAATAATCATGCGTTCCGTAAAGATCTGGAGAGCAGAGGAATAGAGCTGCGTATTTTTAATCCAATTCATAAAAATGTGGCAAGATTGTCTTTTAATTATCGTAACCATCAGAAGATTACAGTAATTGATGGCAATATCGGATATACAGGAGGCATTAATCTGGCAGATGAGTACGCCAATTATATTGTGCGTTTTGGACATTGGAAGGATACAGGACTCAGACTTTATGGAGAAGGTGTGTGGAGCTTTACCTGTATTTTTATGGCAATGTGGAAAGCAACAGATGCCGAAAGTGTCTTTGAATATGACAAATATCGTCCTAATGTAAAAGTAAAGGAAGATGGCTATGTACAGCCATTTGCCGGTGGACCTCACAGAAATCCAAGCAATCCGACAGAGGGTGCTTACACCAGAATGATCAACAAAGCCAGGGATTATATCTACATTACGACACCATATCTTGTACTTGATCAAAGTATGAGAGATGATCTGATCAGTGCCGCTCAAAGTGGGGTAGATGTTAGAATTATTGTACCTGGAATTCCTGATAAATGGTATGTGTATATGGTCAATGTATCCAATTATGGCAAACTGATAGAGTCGGGCGTTAGAATTTTTGAATATAAGCCAGGATTTATTCATGCCAAAAATGTTGTTTCTGATGATGAGTGTGCGATTTGCGGAACCATTAATACAGATTACAGGAGTTTTTATCTGCATTATGAATGCGGTGTCTTTTTAAGTGAAATGGGCGCCATATACGATATGAAGAACGATTTCCTCAATACGATGGAGAAGTGCGAGGAAATACAGCTTGATAAATGGAATAAGAGACCCTGGTATCAGAGATTGATTCAGTTTGTATTAAAAATAATATCACCTATGTTGTAGGAGAATGGAGATATCTATGCGTGAGAAAATAGCAAGATTTATGCAGGGCAGGTATGGTGTGGATGAACTGGCAAGATTCTTAACGGGATTTTCTATGGTATGGATTGTATTGGAATTAATCACCAGAAACCGATTTTTTGAAATTCTGTTCTGGGTAACGGTAGTATGGCTGTATTACAGAATACTCAGTAGAGATTATGGGAAAAGGCAGCAGGAGAACAGCAAGTTCCTGACACTGCGTTATCGTTTTACTTCAAAATGGAATCGGTGGATTCATCCCAAGGGATATACAGCTAAGGGCAGCAGATGGGAGAAATTAAAATATGATCTTGCCCAGAAAAAGGCATATCATATCTATAAATGTCCAGGATGCGGACAGAAGATCAGAATTCCCAGAGGAAAAGGCAAGATTGCCGTCATATGTCCCAAATGTAATACGGAATTTATAAAAAGAAGTTAAAAAAGGTAGCCGATTGGCTACCTTTTTCATGTTCTGAAATTAACCTACAACTTTCTTTACCGCTTCTAATACACGTTCTGCCTGGAAAGGCTTTACAATGAAATCTTTTGCACCGGATTGAATTGCTTCAATAACCATTGCCTGCTGACCCATTGCAGAACACATAATAACCTGAGCGTTAGGATCATTTGCTTTAATTGCTTTAAGGGCCTGGATACCATCCATTTCCGGCATTGTAATATCCATTAATACAAGATCGGGTTTTGCCTCGTTATATTTGTCTACTGCTACCTTGCCATTTTCAGCTTCTGCGGCAACAGTATAACCATTCTTGGATAAAATATCCTTTATCATCATTCTCATAAATGCTGCATCATCGACAATTAAAATATTTTTTGCCATTTTATTTCCTCCTCTGGAATAATTTATAAATAGAATGCGCAAGATCAAACGGGTACAACTGTATAATTGTACTGTCTATCAGATTACCTATTTTCATTTTAAAATTAATTTTCACAAACAGATCATCAGGAATATCATCCGGAAAACGGAACGTGTCAATTTTAACTGATTGAACACTTGGTGGTGAGATCTCAATTTTGCTATCGAACATTTTACTCATTGCGGTTGCAGAACTGGCTGTCATCTGGTTCATCGCCTCGGAAATGGCACTCAGATGTAGCTCTCCGAGTTCACCATCTGTATTACTTCCATCTCCTCCCATCATCAGGTCTGTGATCACCTTAACGTCATGCTCCTTGAGTATCATAATGTTGGAGCCATCAAGTCCTGATGTATATCTGATCTGAATAAAGACGCACGGTCTTTGATAATCCCTAGTCACCGTATCCCAGTTTGCAAGTTCAACAACTGGGGTTGTAATATTCACTTTTCTGTTTACCAGCGAATACAGTGTTGTTGCAGAAGACCCCATGCTGATATTGGCGATCTCTCCAATAGCATCCTTCTCTGTATCACTTAACAGGTTTTCATCAATCGGATCTGATTTGATCTCTGATCCCGAAGTACCTGCACCTTCTGTTTTCGTACTGTCATCTGCTGCAGCATTTTCTGCTTCCCCGGCATCTCCTGTCTTTGCAGGATCCGCTGTGGTATCGCCATCTGCACCCTTGGAAAGATCCATCCCACTAAGCAGTGCATTTATTTCATCCTGCGATAACATTCCATCCATGCGTTCCTACTCCTCCTCTCTGATCACCGACATGACCCGAACAGCATATTTATCACCGTTTGAACCAGGAAGTGCCGTGAACTTCTTGATATTTCCTACATATACATCCATTTCTGAAGCAACTCCTGTTCCCAGCCTGATCACATCTCCCAACTGCAGGTTTATAAAATCATTCACTGATACAAGGCTCTTTCCAAGTACAGCCCTGACAGGAACATCTACCCTTTTCAGCATAGCTTCCAGACTTTCACTGTAATTCTCAGTGCTTTCCTTCTGCATGGTAGAAAACCAGTACTTCGTATTCAGCTTGTCCATGACATCTTCCAGCGTAAAGAAGGGAAGACAGACATTCATATGTCCTTCCACGTCTCCGATCTTGACATTCATCGTTACGATCGCGATCATGTCACTTGGCGCGATCACCTGCGCAAACTGTGCATTAGTCTCAATCCTCTCCATTACCGGATTGATATCAATGACATTCTTCCATGGTTCCCTCATCAGCTGCATACAGACAACCATCAGCTTTTCCAAAATGATCATCTCTATCTCTGAGAAGTCCCTGGCCTTATCAAGCGGCTGTCCCTGTCCGCCAAGCATTCTGTCTATCATGGCAAATCCAAGATTGGATGCCAGTTCTATGATAATATCTCCATTCAGCGGCTGGAAATCTACAATTCCCAAAATGACCGGATTGGAAAGCGAATTAGTAAATTCCGAAAATGTAACAGTCTCAGAGCTGCTCACCGACACCTGTATATTCTTCCGCAGATAAACCGGAAGATTGGTCGACAGCAGTCTTCCATAATGCTCATAAATAATTTCAAGTGTCCGCAGATGCTCCTTGGAGAACTTCGCAGGTCTCTTGAAATCATAGTCCTTAACCTGTTTATCTCCTGTCTCCTGCATCTGGTCAACATCCAGTTCTCCGGTGCTGAGTGCAGCCAGCAGATTGTCTATTTCACTTTGAGACAGTACCTCGCCCACAGAAGCTCACCTCCTTCATCCATTCTTCAGTCCCACATCTGTGGGCTATTGATAAAGTGCACTGCTCAACGTTACATTAAATATGAACTTGGAGTCAAACATCTTCTGTACTCTTTCAAGGATCTGCTGCTCCACCTCGCTGCCGCTGACCTTGATATCCTCCAGCGTATAGGAAGAAACAACATCATTGATCTCACCCTTGATCAGGCTTTCTCTTGTACTCAGATCACCATATGCCTTATAATCCTTGTCCTTCGAATTCATGGAAAAGGTCACAGTAATCACAGCAACATGGTTCGCCGTATCGCCATCTGTACTTTCAAGAGGGATCGTCAGATCTGCAATATCATATGTTACAACATCTGACATAGGAACTGTTTCCTGTTCTTCTTCACTGCCATCCTCTCCAAGATCTATGGAGATCGCTGCTGCGATATCTCCCACAAGTGCTGCCGTTTTCTTATTGGTTCCGGTCACACTTATCAGTGTCACAGAGGAAAGCACGACATTTACAATCAGAAGTGCAAGAATTACGATAGATATCAGATTTTTTTTCATTGTTTATAGTCCCCTTTATATCAGTATGAGCTGAGTTCATTATAAATCTTGATCTCGACCCGTCTGTTTTTCGCTCTTCCTTCTGCGGTAGAGTTATCAGCAACAGGATCATATTCCCCTCTGCCAGAGTGCTTGATCATCGCCGGATCCAGTGTGGTGTTCTGCACCAGATAATAAAATACCGAAAGTGCACGTCCATCACTAAGCTCATCATTATTGGAGTATTTCGCTCCGGACATCGGCACATTGTCCGTATGTCCTTCTATTTCAATCACACCAGGACTGTACTTCTGCAAAATAAGTCCCACCTGGTTCATGATAGGAAGTGCTTCCTCCTTAAGCTTGACGCTTCCGGAGTCAAAGAGTATCGCTCCATTCAGTGTCAGCTGCACATACTGGGATGTAAATTCCACATCGATCTCACTATTTAGGTTCTTTTCCTGAAGCGTCTCGCTGATCTTCTCTGCAAGCTCCTCAGAAGCTTCCAGCTTCGCCTGTTCCATGGCATCTGCTGCTGATTCCAGATCATCCGGGATCACATTTCCTTCTGCATCCCTGCCAGTGCTGTTAATATAATTATCCAGCTCATTCAGCTGGCTGACACCATTTGAGATCAGAAGTCCGTCACCAATTGCAGATGCACCTGCCGAAAAGATGCTGAACGTCTGATTAAAGGACGCTGCCAGCAGTTCAAATTTCTGGGCATCCATGGTAGACATGGAAAACAGCATTACAAAGAAGCACAGCAAAAGATTCATCAGATCGCCAAAGGTCGACGTCCACGCAGGGGCACCCTTGGGCGGTTCTTCCTGCTTCCTCTTAGCCATTCTCTTCACCTCCGTTGTCACCCTCCTGCATGATCCTGTCACCAGGTGAAAGGAAGGACTTCAACTTCTCTTCTATGACTCTCGGGTTCTCTCCTGCCTGAATAGAAAGCAGGCCTTCGATCATGATCTCCTTCATCATGATCTCTCCCGAGTTATTTGTCTTAAGCTTGCTTGCAACAGGTGTACAAATCCAGTTTGCAAGCAGGGATCCATACAATGTCGTGATAAGTGCTACCGCCATGGACGGTCCGATTGCTGAAGGATCATCCATTTCATAAAGCATGTTTACAAGACCGATCAGAGTACCGATCATACCCCAGGCAGGACCCATGGCTCCAAGATCCTCCCAAAAGGAAATATTCTTCTTATGGCGGTCTTCAATACTGATCAGCTCCGTTTCCATGATTCCTCTTACAAGATCCGGATCAGTACCATCCACAATAAGCAGGATGCCCTTTTTCATGAAATCATCATCCAGATTACCTGCTGCCTCCTCCAGGGAAAGCAATCCCTCCTTACGGGCAACATTGGAAAGATCTATGATCTTCTGTATCATGGACTTCGCATCCAGGTCAGGAGACTTGAAGATCAGGGTAAAGCTCTTCAGTCCGCCGATATAATCCTTCAGTGTCGATCCCATCAGGATCGCAAAGAATGAACCGCCAAATGTGATGATCATTGACGGCAGATCCAGATAACGGTCAATATGTGCAAGGCCGGCACTCTGTATCATACCGAAGGCACACATTCCAAAACATAATAACAACCCTAAGAGAGACGCTAAATCCACGATTAATACCTGTTTTTGCGTTAATGTGCAAAAATTTCCTTTCTATAAGATTTTACAAGATTTTTTATCTCTTGTCTACTTTCTTTTATAATTATTTTTCTGCCCGTGGTAAAGAATACCACAGTATCCGGTGTTTCTTCAACAACTTCGATCAGATCCGGATTTACTAATACTTTAGTCCCATTGATCTTAGTTACCTCTATCACTGCTGCTTTTCCTCCAAAATATCTGAAGGAACCGGCACCCCGGTTCCCCCAGAATTTCTGTTTTAAATTTTGCTTTGACAGCTGTCTATGCTGCTGTCAGCCCCTTACTGTCTGTCTTATCGTTTCAGGTTGGTCAGCTCCTCGAGTAATGTATCTGATACGGTGATGATACGGCTGTTTGCCTGAAAACCACGCTGGGTTGTGATCATTTCCGTAAACTCAGAAGAAAGATCCACATTACTCATCTCAAGGACACCGGTATTCATATAGCCGCCGCCTGTTGTGATATCGGTTCCGATACCATCAAAATCACCAGAGTTCTGTGTTGCAGAATAGAGGTTATCCCCTTCCTTGGCAAGACCGGACGCATTTGCGAAGGTTGCTACTGCGATCTGTCCAAGAAGTCTGGAGCAGCCATTATCATAGTTTGCATAGATCATTCCATCCTTCTGGATGTCGATCCCGCTCATTTCCCCTACCTTACGTCCGGCGCCATTTCCCTTTGCATCTCCGCGGATTGGAGAAACAGTGGAGGAACCGTTGTTGTTCAGGTTGGAGCAGTTTGAAAAGTCAATGGTGATATCAGTAAAGCTCGGGAAGGTTCCCGTATCAAAGTGCAGCGTCAGTGTGCTTTCTGTTCCTCCTGCTGTTCCCACATTCTTGAAGGAGCCATTCTTTAGATCAAACTCCAGCACGGGGTCTTTAACATCCGCATTATTCTGCTGCAGGCTTGCCTTTGTCGGGTCAGCCAGCACCGACTTTCCCTTGGAATCCAGAATATCATCCAGCTTTACAGTAAACTGTCCATCTGTCTTTGTGGAATGGACACTCAGCTTTGCTGTATACTTATATCCCTGATTATCATAGAACTCCAGGTTCATGATCTTTCCGGCTGTAGCGTTGACATTAGTATCATTCTTATCAATAATACCGGAAATCCTTGCTGACTTGGTCGCCTCCGGAGGATATGTCATGTTTTCTGTTGTCATGACCCGGAGAGCAGATACGGTATCCTGCTTGATCGCAGATGCATCGTTAGGATCTACCTGCCAGCCCATGACATTGTATCCGGTACTGGTCATTGCCAGATTTCCAGCGCCATCCACGTAGAAGGAACCATCTCTGGTGAAATAATTGTTCTGTCCGTTGTTTACAATGAAGAATGAATCCCCCGTGATCATGATATCAAAGGGATCGTTTGTTGTCTGGGAAGCACCCTGGGTTGTGATCGCTGTCTTGATCGCGCTTGTCTTGGCACCAAGACCGATCTGCCTTGCGTTGGTACCGCCTACTCCGGTTGTCGGATTGGCACCGGATGCAGCCTGTGTGGTCTGATACATCAGATCACTAAATGTCATAGACTGTGATTTGTAAGCTGTGGTATTTACGTTTGCAATATTATTACCAATTACGTCCATTCTGGTCTGATGGGTCTTAAGACCCGCAACACCAGAATATAATGATCTCATCATAGGAAAAATGACCTCCTTTAGTGTAAGCCGCTTCTGTTCCCTCTGTCAGTCAGGAACATCAGCCCCCATAAGGTCCGGCTGTTTAAATAATAACGGCTCCATCAATATTTGTAAAAATGTTTTCTGTGGCATCCTGTCTGTCCATGGCAGTCACAACGGTACTGCTCGGAACATTAACAATAAATGCCAGCTGGTCTACCAGCACTAATGACTCCTTAATTCCCTTCTGCTGTGCTTTTTCAGTTCCCTCCTGCAGTCTGTCAAGCTGTCCTCTTGAAAGCTCGATCTGGCGGTCTGCCAGTCTGCTTGCCGCATGCTTGGAAAATCTGACTGTCTGTGTTTCCTCCTGCTTGTTATTCAGGATATCCTGAAAGGAAACACCGTTCCTTTCCTGCCCCTTCTTTAACTGTCCGGTTCCGGAAAGGTACTGATCCTGCACCTGTCTGAGGGAAAGGAATCCACTATCCTGCACTTTCATCCTGTTCTCCTCCATGAGTGGAATCTGCATCCTTGTTATTCGGTTTTCCCAGTATCCTTACCTGCAGGATCCTTTCCTTCAGACCCTTCTCCGCCTTCTGTCTTATCGCTGTTCTCAGTCTTATTCTCTTCTTTAAGTGCCGTGATCCTGTCTATATAGCTCTGCAATTTTTTCACATCACTTTCCGAGATAAAGCTCTTCTGGTAATCTGTCATGGCATTATAAGCCTTCTGGAGAGTCTCAACCTTGTCCTTATGCTCCAGCGTGAGCTCAGAAACATCCGGCAGGTCATACAGTGTCTTAATAAACAGCTGTGCCAGATCAACTGCATCCTGATAATCCTGTCCGATCACTGCAGACACATCATCGATAGAATATAAGGTACCATCAATAGAAACATATGCCTTGTTGTTTTCATACTTCACGTACTCAACCATGCCCTGTACTTCCTTGGTATTTCCGGCAGAATCCGTTGTCTTAATCAGTACCTGCTTTCCTACCATGGAAGATGCCCTTGATAACTCCAGTGTAGCTGACATATTCTGCATCTGCTCTACCTGTGAGAAGGTTGCATACTGGGAAATGTATTCCGTGTTTGAGGTAGGCTCCAGGGGATCCTGATATTTCATCTGTGCTACCAGAAGCTGTAAGAACGCTTCCTTATCCATTCCATTCTTGGATGCAGAGGCCTGCTTGACAGAAGACTGGGATGCGGTTTCCTGGATCTCACCATTTTTAACTACTGCGCTGACGCCCATCTGTTATGTACTCCTTTCTGCACGTCCTATGCGGTATAATCTACCGTCGTGCCATTTGCTTTCATCATGCTTGCTGCCAGACGCTCCTCTTCCTCTGCCGTCTCCTCGAAATCATCCGATAAGGCATTCAGATTCAGACGTCTTCTTGCTTTTTTCTTATCCTGATAGAGGTTTTCATTTCCTCTGTCCTGTCCCTTGTACAGATTGCTTTCAAATGCGTGGCTCTCTACAGTCACCTCTACAGCTTCTATCTTCACACCCTGTTCTTCAAGGGTATTCTTAAGAACTGTCATCTGGTTTTCAATCGCTGCCCTTACACTTTCATTCTGTACCTGGAAATGTGCGGTCACTTCACCGCCCTTTGACACAAGCTGGATCTTCAGTGTTCCCAGTGTTTCCGGATGAAGCTGCATTTCCAGCTGATCCATTTCCGGCTTTAACTGTACCTTCATGTAATCCATGATCTGATCCATGATCTCCTGTGTCTGCGTACTGCTTTCCGCATACGCTACACTTTCCTGCATCTGCAGGGGTGCTTCTGTTTCCTTCTGCAAAAGAACATTATTATGCACCGGGGCTGCTTCTCCCATGTGCTGTCCTCTGCTTCCAGTCTCCTGTTTTCCATCCTCGTGGGATGTATGTTCTCCGGTATGCTTTTCAGAAACTGCTTCTTCTGTCATACCTTCCTTCTGAATGGTTATAGTCCCATCCATTCTGGCGCTTTCTTCCGGAACATCTGCAGTCCGTACATTTTCTTCCGGCACTGCGTTTTCTGTGTTCTTCATTCCTGTGACATTTTCTGTCACCTGTTCAGGTATCTCCTGCAGTTCTGCAAGGCTCTGCGCAAGCTCCTGCGGACTTAAGGAAAATTCCTCCATCAGTCCCTCCTTCACATCGGAAAGCTGCATCAGAAGATTCTGTACATTATCATACAGACCTTCATCTGTCAGAAGAGCCATGGAGTCATCCGCCCCTGAAAGTGCTACTATAAGCTCAGTCAGGTTCTCTGCATTTAACAGATCTGCCGGTGTAAGAGAAAGTTCGTCCATGGCAGCCTCAACATCTGCCTCTGATACGTTCATCTCCCTGGCCACACTGGCTGCCAGCTCCTGTCCTGCCTTTGTCACTGCATCTTCCAGAGCACCGGTGTCCTTTTCTTCCTTTACACCATTCTTTGGCTTCAGTGTCTGTGTGCTCTTACCGGCTGATCCAAGTTTGTCCCTGATGGACTCTCCCGTATTTCCGGTTTTCTTCACATTCTGCGCTGAAGCAGCTGTTTCATCGCTGCCAGATGTCTTTCCCATGACATCACCAAAGCTTGTGCCTCCTGCATTTTTGATACCTGAGAATGTTGTCTGCGCTGTCTTTCCCACAAGATTCATCAGAGAGTCTGAGCTTCTTACAGGTGTGCTTGTCATTCACATTCCTCCATTCTCTATTAGTCCCTTCAGACTTTTTATCAAGGTACAAAAAATATATCGGTAAAAACAGGCGTTTTCTTAAGATTCAGGATCCATGATCTTGGTCAGCTTAGCTGCCACTTCAGGATCCATGACGCCAAGGATCTTTCCTCTGTCTTCCGCTTCCATGGCATTCAGGATGCGGGCAGCCAGATCCAGATTATCCGTCATTGCCTCAAAGATAGCTGCCGCTTCCTTGGGCTTCATGGACGAATAAGCCATGGCGTAATTCTTGACTTCGTCTGTTTCTTCCGTCTGCTGTACGACCTGCTTATACAGGTACTCTGCGGCTGCAGGATCGATTTCCTCGTAATACTTCTTATACTCCTCGATCCCCGGTCCTTTATCCGAATAAACTACTTCTTCGTAAAACTCTGTTTTGATCCGCTGGAACTCTACCTGGCTGTCCTCAAAGGTCTTCAGTCTGTCTACTTCAGCCTGAAGCTCCTTTACTTCATCTGTGCTGGTCGTCTCTGCCGACTTGGCACGTTCCAGCTCCAGCTCCAGCTCCTTGATATAATCTACGGCGTCCTTCAGGTTATCGTAGCCTCCGTAAGAGCCGCTGTCGCTCTCATCCACGGCGACATCTGTATTCTTTGGCAGGATCAGATTTAAGACCGGCACATCCTTTAAAACCGGTGTCAGCACGTTGCTTCCGAATCCGCCAAAATCAAGCTTGACGATCAGGCACAGGATCGCTACCCAGATCAGCACGATCACAAAGGTAACTGCAAATACAGATCCCTGGTTTCCATCATCGTCCTCTTCAAGCTCAGCCTCACGTCCTGCAATTTCCTTCGCCTTCTGCCTGGCCAGCTTTTTCTGCTCCTTCTGCTCGTTTTTCAGTTTTTTCTTTTCATCCTTCAGACGCTTTTTTTCAGTTTTGGCGTCATCCGGTGTCATTTCATCATCCAACGGCATATTTTATTCTCCACTGTTTCTTTTCTGTCCATAGGTGTAGCTTACCAGTTCATCAATTTCCTTGGATTCTCTGGCATTTTCTTCTTTCATAAAGCTTTCAAAGGCCTTTTCCTTCAGTTTCTCCTGGGTTTTGCTTTCCTTCATTGCTTCCGTCAGCTTTTCCCTGGCCTCCTCCAACACCTTTTCCGCCTTTTCCACAGCCCTCTGCTGGGCTGTGATAAGCCTCTTCATATTCTCTATGGCATCCCGGTTTTCCAGGATATCTCTTACATTCAGTCCGCTTTCCCGGAGTTTTCTTCCTTCTTCCACATAAGCATCTTTTCTTTCCTTCAGCTTCTGCAGCTTATCTTCCTCCAGCGTCAGCTGCAGTCTTGCCTTTGCAAATTCATTTTTGGCCTGTTCTTCCAGCTTCTGTTTGATGTCCAGGATGCTCTGCATCCGGTAAATAAACTTTGCCATAATTATCAGGATCCTTCAAAAATATGCTCCAGCAGCTGTATCGTTTCTTCAAAGGTAAATTTGTCATTGACATCCTGCTGCAGAAAGGCATTTACCTCCTGGATCTTGCTGACCGCATAGTCAATCTCAGGATTGCTCCCCGCCTTATAAGCGCCAATATTGATCAGATCCTCTGCCTCATTATAGGTTGCCATGACATTCTTCAGTTTGCCGGCCAGCTGCTTATGCTCCCTTGTTGCGATCTGGCTCATACATCTTGATATACTCTGCAGCACATCAATAGCCGGATAATGATTCTTATGGGCCAGCTTCCTGTTCAGCATGATATGACCATCCAGGATGCTTCTTGCTGTATCTGTGATCGGTTCATTAAAGTCATCACCGTCTACAAGCACGGTATACAGTCCTGTAATAGATCCCCTGTCCGAACAGCCTGCCCGTTCTAACAGTCTTGGCATTTCAGAATATACGCTTGGCGGGTATCCCCTGGATACCGGCGGCTCACCGCTCGCCAGCCCGATTTCCCTCTGTGCCATGGAAAAACGTGTCAGGGAGTCCATCATCAGAAGGACATCCTTTCCCTGATCCCGGAAGTACTCTGCGATCGCAGTCGCAGTCTGGGCTGCTCTTTTTCTTTCAAGCGCCGGTCTGTCGGATGTGGCAACCACGACCACTGACCGCTTCATGCCCTCTTCCCCGAGATCCCTCTCTATAAACTCGCGCACCTCACGTCCACGTTCTCCGATCAGTGCAATGACGTTGATATCTGCTTTTGTATTTCTGGCAAACATACCCATAAGGGTCGATTTGCCAACACCGGAGCCTGCAAAGATCCCGATACGCTGTCCCTTGCCGACTGTGATCAGTCCATCTACTGCTTTCACACCAAGCGGCAGTACATCACAGATGATCTTACGGCTCATAGGATCCGGCGGTGGTGCTTCTACCGGGTAGTCAATGCCGCCATGCAGCTGCTCCCCTTCCATCCTGCCAAGGCCGTTCAGTGTTTTTCCAAGCAGCTCCTCTGATACCTTTACTGTAAGGGCATGCCCTGTATTCTCTACGACACTTCCCGGTCCGATCCCCTCTACCTTATCATAGGGCATCAGCAGGACCTTTCCTTCCTTAAAGCCGACAACCTCCGCCTGAACCGGCTTTTCCTCTGTTCCTCCATTCCGGGAGGAGATCAGGCAGATATCTCCCAGCTTTGCCTGGGGTCCCTTCGACTCTGTCGTCAGACCTACCACATTTACAACCCTTCCTCTTACCTTAAAAAGGTCTTCCTGCAGTACCTTGTTATATTTATCCCAATCAATGGTCAGTCCCACTTCTTTTAAAACCTCTACTTCAAAGCTTCATAGGAAAGGAGCTTCAGCTTCCTCGTAAGTTCAGAAAGCTCTGTATCCAGGCTGCAGTCATATACTCCGTTTTCTGTTTCGATCATGGCCTGTCCGGCAGAAAGTGTCCTATCCTCTGCAATTTCAACAGATACTGTGCTTCCACCCGCCTCTTTCTGAAGCCGTTCCTTATTTTCTTTCACATTCTTATAATCATTTCCGGATACATGGATCAGGAGATTCCTGCACCCTTCGATCTTCTGCATGGTATTACAAAGCAGTGTGGTCACCAGCTCATGATAGTCTGAAAGATCGACTTTGAATATATGTTCATAAATTCCTGTCAGTGCCTCAATGAACCGGGGTTCCAGCTCCCGTTCTTCCTTTTCAAAGGCAGCCTGCAGCTCCTTAAGCTTCTGCTGGTATTCCGCTTTTACAGCCTCTGCTTCCTGCCTTCCCTGGCGTTCCCCATCCCGGTAGCCGTCTTCTCTGGCTTCCTCATAGGCCTTTTTCTGGATCTCCGCAGTCTGCTCCTTCGCCTGTGCGATCATCTCATCCGTCTGTGACCTGATCCTTTCAAGCTCATTCCTGGCTTCCTCGATTTCCTGCTTCAGCGCATTTTTTTCTTCTTCCGGGGAATCAGGACCAGTGTCATTTAAAAGCGCATCTACCACTTCTGTGTCCTCTGGTTCTCCTGATATTTCCTGCGTATTGCTTTCAGCAGTACTCTGAAAAGAAGCACTGTGAAGTACTTTATCCAGCTTCTTTTCAGCCAGTGCATTATTGTCTATGATACGTTTGTCCTCACTGTCCATATGGATCAGTCCGGATTTATACAAATTCTTAAACAACGATCTCGTCTCCTCCGCCTCTGGAAATAACAATTTCGGCAGAATCCTCCAGCTTTCTGATGATGTTTACGATCTTCTGCTGTGCCTCTTCCACGTCCTTCATACGGACAGGACCCATGAACTCCATGTCTTCCTTGATCATAACTGCAAGACGCTTGGACATGTTGTTGAAGATAGCTGTCTGCACCTGCTCATTAGCGCCCTTAAGTGCAAGGGCAAGGTCATTATTGTCCACATCACGAAGAACTCTCTGGATTGCCCTGTCATCAAGCAGCAGGATATCCGGGTTGCCAAATAATGCCTTTGCAAGCAGGACTTTCACCTTTTCACTACCGTTTAATTCTGCCATCTGCTTATAGTGTAAATCTGTTGTAATACCCAGTCCGTTTAACAGCTGTGCCGCATCAGATTCCGCTTCCCAGCCGTTCATATCGGCAAATTCCGCTTCGAGTTCACTTGCCTTATTCCCGTCTTCTTCCGTAAAATCTTCCTTGGCATAAATTGCTTCTTTTTCTTTCATGATTTCATAGAGTCTTTCATTACCCATGATAACAGTATCCAAAGCAGTATACTCATCATACTTGAAGTGGTCCTGCTCTAAGAATGAAAGTCTTTGTCCCGGTGTGATGCTTACATCACCCTTGCTTGGCTCAATCTGACCTGTCAGAATCTTTAAAAATGTAGACTTTCCGGCACCGTTTGCACCGATTAAGCCATAGCAGTTTCCTTCCGTAAACTTGATATTTACATCTTCAAACAGCGCCTTCTTACCA
>ENA-ORTY01003093-ORTY01003093.1-human-gut-metagenome-genome-assembly--contig:-NODE-3093-length-14767-cov-4.617387_pt1 | contig 14767 bp, 13 predicted proteins | sample MGYA00241917_ERZ509198 | MGnify/ENA primary metagenome ERZ509198 (study PRJEB26280, sample SAMEA2338857) | human gut metagenome | biome: human gut; feature: human-associated habitat; material: faeces...
TCTGGGCTTTGTGGGATCCGTCGGATCCTGCAAAGCTCGGGTGAGCCAGTCGTCGCGCTTGTCAACGCGAACACGGTACACGTGCTTGCAGACGGTTACGCACTGCTGATCTGCTTTCCAGATGATGCCGGTGCGATTGGTCTTCCCTTCGATCGAATGCAGTCCGCGTCGAGAGCTGATGAACCTCGGAGAGCCGCCGTTGTAGAGGTGGCGTTCCACCGAGATCCACGCTCTCGAAGCGAGCTTTTGACATTCGTTGATGCCGAGTAAGTGGCCGCGTCCCGAAGCCTTGCGGTGCTTGGCGACGTCGGCATGAAAGTCGTACTCGCTCAAGCGGAACCGCACGCGAAGATCACGGAAGGCTTTTGTCCTTTCACTGCTCTTCGGCATGGCTCTTGCGGTCTGCCACTCGGCCGTGGCGCGCATTTTCAGAACACGATCCCATCCACCACCCATGACGGCGTTCTGAAGGTTGCAGCCGAAGCTGAAACTCTTCCGCAGCCGACGGCGGTCTTGATCTCCGGTGATGATCGGAAGACTGATGATGAAGGATTTCGTGCTCATGGAAGTACCTTAGCACAGGGGCTGGAAAGACACACGCCTTTCATCGGGGACAACAAATAGATTGGAAGAGAGAGGTTGGCCGCATTCCTCCATCCGAATGAATTCGGAGGCTTCCTGCGGCTGTTTCTGTGAAGAACAGGAACAGCCGTCAACCGTTGGCGGATGAGATGACCCTCGAGGAAGTCCCGAAAAAAAAGAAGGCCCGGCGCCTTGACTGGAGGCGCTCCGGGCCAAACGATGCCATGCTTCATGAGCAGGCAGCCCTCCCGATGGTTGAGGGAGGGGCGCAGCTCTGTCGAAAGGAAGAGTGCCGACGGAGCGCGTGAGGATGTCCCGTCACCGGAGGCAGGTGGATCGGACAGCCTCTTGAGAAGAATGCACTACTTTGCCCTTCCTTGCGTAAGGGGATAACCCTAGCGTTTCTCTGCTCATAACAGAACCGAAAGCTTTTGAATCCATGAGAGAATTCGCGCAGAGGAAGGCACGCAAAAGTGGAGCAGGAAATGAGCCTGCCCGCCTGCCTGAATACGGAAGTGTACTCATTGAGACAAATCCGGGACAAGTATGCTCTCCGGAGGCCCCTTCAGAACATATGAGAAAACCAGCCTCCTCACAGTGCCTGCATGACAGTCGCTTGCAGAACATCCACATGCCGGCAACTGCAGTACGACTGTAAGGATGACGGTCCCCGGAGGCCTCTCTCAACCCTCTCTCGACCGATGTCATGGGGCCTGAAGCAGGGCGCGTCGACGGTATGCAAGGCTGAAGTGTAAATTTTCCCTTACCTGATTTGACCCATGTCGAATCTTGAGAACAGAGGTCCCGTTCGGGACTTCTAAAAAGAAGGAGGCCCCACCGGAGAGGGATGCAGCACCTCGCCGGAGGGGCCCGGACACACGGTCTTCGTCTCAGTCGAATGTCATCAGCCGTCGATGCGCGCCCTGAATTCAGCGATGGCGCGAGCCATGGCCTCGGGGTCGGTCATGAGGATGGGATCGATGAGTCGGTCGGCGTCGGCCTCGTTGAGAAGGCCCATGGCGAGGACGGCCTCCTTCACGGTGACGCCGTGCTCTTCGCAGTAGTGGGCGACCTTCACGCCCTCGGGGTAGCCGAAGATGGTTGCGAGGACGCGCGAGAGCGCGATGGAGCTTTCGGCTTCAGCGGGGCAGCGATCCTCGCAGGCGACGATGCCCTCGACACAGTCGCGCCTCAGGATGACGAGTTCGTCGCCGACGAGCTGCATGCTCTCGAAGAGGCACTTGTAGAAGGTGGCATCCCAAACGTTGAGGTCAAGTTTACCCTCGTCGTTGCCATGGAGACGGCGACGTCGTTGCCGACAACCTGGTGGGCGATCTGGATCACCATCTCGGAAAGCGTCGGGTTGATCTTGCCCGGCATGATGGAGCTTCCGAGACTCAGGGCGGCAGCCGGACCTCCATGAAGCCCGAGCGCGGGCCGCTGCTCATGAGGCGCAGGTCTCTGGTGATCTTGGAGAGCAAGGTCGCGACCTCCTTGACGAGCCCCGAGACCGTCACGAAGAAGTCTGCGTTCTGCAGGCCGTCAAAGAGAGACGCCGTCGGGCACCTCGACGCCTTCAATGATGCGGTCGAGCTCAGACGCTACGGCAAGGTGCGTGGCGGACGGAATGGTGTCGTTCATCGACTGGGCCTTGTTCACATGGGTGTTCGGGTGCACGGCGTCCTGACCTTGCGACCCGTGAGGATTTCGTTGGCGGCATTGCCGATCACTTCGTTCACGTTCATGTTGACGCAGGTGTAGCCGCCGGCCTGCCACATGTCGAGCTGAAATTTCTTGTCGAATTCGCCCGCGAGCGCGCGGTCGCACGCCTCAACGACAGCTCGCGAAATCTCGGGCTTCAGGGCGCCGATTTCGGCGTTGGCGAGCGCGCAGGCCTTCTTGATGCGAAAGAGCGCACGGTGCATGCCGGGATAAAAGATGACGGGAAGATGGGCGCACCCTGAGACCTTCACCATCCGACTGGTCTGAATGCCGTAGTAGCGGTCGTCGGGAATTTCCATGGTGCCGAGGCAGTCGCGTTGATGCGGGTCGTGGTCATGGCCTGGTTTCCTTCATTGAAGATTGGGTTGAGGATTCGACGGGCGCACTTCATGTCCGCACGTCTGATGAAGAAATCAGGAATCCAAAGGCCCTCACAGACTAGAATGAACACGATTTCTACCGCTCAAACACAGTTTCAGCCTCAAACAAAACGCCTCCGCGTCGGGTGACGTCGGAGGCGTTCATACAGGTCCGTGAGGACTGCGGAAATGACGTTCGGAATTACTTCCTGAGCGTGCGCATCTGGTCGACGAGGTAGTCGATCACGGCGGGCGTGCCCTGACGGGAACCGGCGAGGTGGGGGCCGGTCGTGAACTTGCCGCCGACGCCGACCATAGGCGTAGAGTCGATCTGGTAGGCGTTCCAGAGCATCGTGGCGTTGCGGGACTTGTTCTTCACGCCGAAGCTGTTGAACGTGGCGTCCCACTTGGCGCCGTCGACGCCGGCTTCGACCATGAAGTCATGGATGTCGCGGGTGGCGCTGTCGAAGTTGTAGGAGCGCGTCTGGTAGATGATGCTTTCGAAGAACGGCATGCTCAGGCTGTCAAGCAGACCAAGGGCCTCGAGCGCGAAGTAGGTGTCCGTGAACGGAAGGTACTTCGGCTGCCAGGCGACTGGGCAGATGCGGATGCTGACGTCCTCGGGGGCCTTCTGCGCCCACTCATGGAAGACCGGGTGGAACTGCAGGCAGTGCGGGCAGGTGTAGGCGAAGAATTCAACGACTTCGATCTTGTCCGCCGGCGTGGGGGCCATCGGGTGAACGGTCAGGTACTCCTTGCCGGCCTTGTAGGCGGGAGCGGCAAAGGAATACGTCGAAAGCGGAGCGAGCGCGCCGGCGCAGAGAAGATCACGACGGGAGATCATGGCGGGTTGTCCTTATTTTTACAGAAGGTGCCGTATGAAAAATTTGACCAGATCTGAGTTTAGCGAAAAACCCTTGGGCGAGGCTTAAAACGCTTGATCAGGATCAAATTCGCCGGATACCAGAGACAATTCGGCACAAAAATGCGCCTTCGCGTCACGAGTGTACGAAGAAGGCGCAGGGTTCGGAATTTCAGACTGAAGCGAGGGCCCCGTCAGGGCGGGGGCCTGGGCGTAGAGGAGCTCAAGTCCTGCGACGGCGTGCGCGGGCACCTTGTGGGCCTGCCCCCAGGCGGGATCGACCCTGCCGTCGGCAAACGGAATGTAGTCGCCGCCAAAGGGCAGCGCCTCGCGGCCCGTCTCGATGGAAGCCTTCGAGAGGACGTCGCCCTCGGCCATGCGGTCCGAAGTCAGGACGCGGGATTCGGCGACGCCTCTTTGCGCGTCGCAGGCGAAGGCAAGCGTCACGAGGACGCTGCGTGCGTTCTCATAGCGCTTGTCATGATGAACGGAGGTGAGGTCGGCTTTGTTCGACTCGGGAAGGCTCTCGTCTCGACGCGCACAAGCCCGTCGCCCTTGTCGGCAAGACGCCACCAGCTCTCGACCATCGGCTCGGGATCGGGCGAGGGCATAGACTGCCAGAGGGCGGTCGGTTTGGGTGCGAGATCGGCGCCGCAGCCGGCGAGCGCCAGTGCGGCAAGAGTCGGAAGAAGGAGCTTGACGGCGAATTTCATGGCGGCCTCCGAAAAAGGTCGGGATGAGGCGGATTCCACAATCCGTCCGTCGAGTTTAAGCGACAGGAGGCCCGATGCGGTCTCGCGCACAAAGGTCAAAAGGCAGCGACTTGGAAAGCTCGACAATGTGCTCTGCGACGATCGGCAGCTTTCGAAAGTCCGCTCCCCGCTCTCGATGTTTTGGACCATCTGCCTGCTCTGCGCGCTGACCGGCCGAACCGACGCGGCGTCGTTCGCCGACTACTGGATGACGTTGCGCTCCGGGCCTTGTTTCGAATGCATGCGTGAATGGTTCGGGTGCGTATCGAACGGGGTGAACGACGCGAACCACCCGAAGCGAGGTCTGCGACGAAGGCAGACATTCGGCTTCAGGACGCCTCGTCAGCCCTTCAACATTTGTGGCATTGCCGTGTCCCGTGATCCGCATGCTGTTAACACGTTGCATTTCCGCAACAACACCGGCAATCCGGGCGACCGCTCGAAACCGGCTTCAGTCAATGGTTTGAAGTGACTTTTGGTTGCCCCCCATGAGACATTAGGGTTATTACTGAGAGAGAGAGAGAGGGGGGGGGGGTAAAATCTGTTCCGAGGACAGAACGATCATTTTGATTGTTCTTCGGAAACTCTGATTTTAAGCCAAGAAAGGATTTCTCATGAAGAAGACCATGCTTCACAGCGCGATTGCCGCTGTGATCGCGACTTTCGCCGTCGCAAGCTCCGCCGCCGTCATCACGGTTGACGGCACGCAGAAACCGATCACCGATACGACGATCGGCGGTCTGGTTGTTCAGAATGGCGGCTCCGCCGTTGTCGATGCCGACGGCAAGGACGTCAGCTTCAACAAGGAAGCCAACTTCAAGACAACAAAAGGGGAAACGATTTACGTTGGCGCGCACCTGATCGGCCAACAGGACAAGATCGCATCCCTCACCATCAATGCCAGCATGTTGAATTTTGGTTCGCTCTCCGCGAACAAGAGCAATGAGGGCCTTAACAATTTCGTCGGTTGGCAGGACGGCTACAGCAGCCTCACGATCAATGCCGGTGAAATCACGATTGGATCTGCCGAAAAGGGCGGCGACCGCGGCTTCCAGTTCAAGAACGACTACAACACGCTTGAAGTCCATGCCGATAAAGTCGTGGCCTACGTGCTCGACGGCCTGATCAATGCTCAGGGCACCGCCGGTCATTCCTCCGCCACGTTCGGCACCGCTTCGGACCGCATCGGTCACTTCGAAGCCCACACCACCTACGGCAAGGACGACTATGGTGTCGCGCTTCTTCAGGTCAACGAAGGCAACAACGTTTCCCTTTATGCTGAAAACGCCATTCTGGACGGCTCCACGAACGCTGCAGGCGGCGTGGTTGGTTCCGGCGGCTGGGGTACGGCCAACATCGACGTCGCGAAGACGCTCAAGATCGACGGCAACCTCTGCGGCACGTACGGCCTGTTGAAGGACAAGGAAGGTGAGAACAAGCACAAGAACTCGATCTTTGCCATGAACATCAAGGCCGGCAAGCTCGAGATGAAGGGTGACGTCAATGCGGGTTCCATCGGTTGCGGCAAATCCAAGCATGACCGAACCACCATCGTCAACATCAATGCGGGCGAAGGCTCGCTGATCGAAGGCGACTTCAACGTGTACGAACGCGGCAACACGGCCGCTACCGGCGCGCTCACGATCGACGGTGACATCAACGTCAAGGGCGGCGGCAACGTCCTCCTCGGCGGACGCTTTGACGGCACCGTCGGTGAAAACGGCGTCGAGGTCACCGAAACCTACTGCGGCAGCATCACGATCGACGGCGAACACGCCATCACGATCGAAAAGGGCAGCGTGACCATCGGCGGTACGCTTACCGCGCTTGACACGGTTCTCAAGAGCGGCCAGGTCGCTGCAGTTGCCGAAGAAGCCGCCGCAACGCCGCAGTTCACGGTTGTGGAAAACGCCGTTGCCTACCTCAAGAGCGTCGACAATGTCGGCACCGTCGAACTTGAGAACAACAGCGTTCTCAAGGTGACCGAAGAATCGACTATCGGCACCATCACCACGGCTGAAGACGCCGTGTCCACCGTTCATCTCGCCGGAAACGCCACGGGCAAATTCACGACCGTCACCGGCGACACCAACATCGCCTTTGACAGCCTCGACAACAAGGCCACCATCGGCACCGTGACGGAAGGCTCCACGATCACGTCTCAGGGCTCCGCCGTCTTCAACGAACAGTACGCCTCCGCCGAAGCCGCCGCTCAGGCCGCTGTCAAGGCTGGCATGGTCGTTGACAACAACGGCGACGTCGCGGCCGACAGAATCGTGGTGGTCGAATCCGAATCGAACGGCTCCTTCTCCGCCGACATCACGGAGGACGACGATGGCAATTCCATCATCGATCAGTCCACCGTGTCGAAGACGCTCAACTCCAAGACGGAACGCTTCGGCAAGTCTGTGGCCCAGAACATCTATGCCTGGCGTCTTGAAATGAACGACATGAACAAGCGTCTCGGCGAACTTCGCGACAGCGAAGGCAACACCGGCGTTTGGGCCCGCGTCAATGCCGGCAAGCAGAAGGCTGACGGTTCCAAGAACGACTTCACGCAGTTCCAGTTCGGTGTCGACACGAAGGTTGAAGCCCTCGCCAACATCCACGCCGGCTTGGCCTTCTCCTACACCGACTCCGACCTCGAGTACATCGGCGGTGAAGGCGACAACAAGATCTTCGGTCTTGCCGCCTACGGTTCTTGGCTCGGCGACAACGGCAGCTTCGTCGACGTGATCGCCAAGGTCGCCCGTCTTGAAAGCGACTCCGTGATCGACGGCACCTCCGGAGACTTCAATACGACCGCTTACTCACTCTCCGCTGAAGTCGGCCACCGCTTCGACCTCGCCGAATCCGTGTTCCTCGAACCGCAGGCCGAAATGAGTTGGGGCTATGTCGACGGCAAGACGTTCACGACACTGAACAAGACGTCAGGCATCGCCATCGACACGATGGTCGACTCCACGACGTCCCTCATCGGCCGCCTCGGCGTTCGTGCCGGCATCAAGTGCCCGAACAACAAGGGCACGGCTTATGTCCGCACGTCCGTCCTCCACGAGTTTGACGGCGATGTTTCCGTCACCCGCGGCGACGGCACCTACACCGAGGATGCCTCCGACACGTGGTTCGAATATGCCATCGGCGGCAACTACAACCTCTCGAGCACGACGCAGTTCTATGCCGACCTCTCCCGTACGAGCAACGCCGAACTGTCCGAACCCTGGCGCTTAAACGTTGGCGCTCGCTGGGCGTTCTAATCTCGAAGGCTACAAGATTTATATCTCTTCCCTTGCAGTCTGAGATCTGACGAACCCCGTCCGGATTCCATCCGGGCGGGGCTTTTTGCAGAGAAATGCGGCTCTTGCCTAAAAATCAGGCATCACTCATGTGGTCGCCCTGACTCCAAGGGACTCGCCCATCATGCCGAAACGTTCCCAAGCCAACGCAAGGTCGCGTAAAGACGGCGTTTTCATTGCAAAAAATCAAACAGGACTAAGGAAAAGTGCCTAAAATGTCGGAACTCAGTCAAACAGAAGAGCTTTTTTGACAACCTCACCATGACATTCGAACAGAAGACCCGAACCCTGGCTGCCGCCGCTGGATGCCTCGCCGTCCTCGGCTCCGCCGTCTGCGAAGCCGCAGAGGAGGGGCGGGAAGCGCCTCAGGAAAAGGCGAACAAGGACTTGCCGGTGAAGGTTTGCCCGAGCGCTCCCCGTCAGGAGGCGCCGGCAATGCCGTCCCTTGAGAGCGTGATCGCCGTCTGGGGCTTTCCGATGAAGATGCTCGCCGACGGCTATGTCGAATATGACGGTTGGGTCGGCCGTCAGGAGTTCGGGACCGTCATGGCCTTCTGGAAGGCCGACAGCAGGACGAGCGCCTGGTACGGCCTCATGAACTATCCCGAGGACCTCACGGAGCTGAGCCTCAGGTTCAAGTACATCCGCACGACCGCGACCCGATTCGAGGTCGACTGCGAAGGCAGAAGACTGCGCGCCGTCGAGCGCGTGCTCACCGCCGCCCCCTTCATGAAGGGCGAGCTGTTCGGCAGGCGTCGCCTCTCTCGCAATTGGGTCAACATCTTCGACGGGCGCATCGACCCGAAGGCGTCCACCCAGATCGAGGACCGCGATGGCGAGATCTTCGAGCGAAGCTTCGCCATGGCGTGCAGCAGACCCGAATGATCAGCCGACGAAAGGCCGTCCAGAAGGACGGCCTTTTTCGCGCAGCAACAACGGGTTTAGCCTGTTGCGGCGGGCGGCAGCGCGTCAAGGGAAGCCCCTCCGCAGAATAGGGTTCCTGTCAGGGTCTTTTATTTTCAGCCATATCAAAAAGGCCGGCGGATCGTCTGCTGCCGGCCTCTTCTTATGCGTTCAGGCTGAACGCGCTCAGGCGTTCTGTGCCTCGATGCGGATGCCGTGCTCGCGCAGGTCGCGGACCATGGAGGCGGGCAGGGGCTTCGTGGCGGAGAGCACGATGACGGGATTGACCCAGGAGAGGCTTTCAGGCACGTAGTCGTGCACGGCGAAGATTTCCGTGACGGCGGTGAAGTCGGCGGGGCTGCGAAGACGCAGGGTGACGGTGCCGGAGACGGCTTCGCCCGCCTCCTGACTCTGGGCCTCGAAGCGGCGGGCCGCGGCCATCATCGTGCGGTAGACGGGCAGGGCGACGCCCTCGACGTCGGAACCCGCCATCGAGCGCAACTTGTAGAGAAGGGACGCCTCGCGCACGGCGTCGTAGACGGGAAGGCCCTGAAGGCGCTTGACCTCGGCGATGCGCCTGACGGCGCCCAGCCGCGTGCGAAGTGCGCCGACGATGGCTTCGTCGCTGCGGTCGATGTCGGCGCGAAGGCTTTCAAGCTCCGCGGGCTTCTTGGTCGTGCTGTCGGTCATGGATGCTCCGTCTGGTCTTTGTTCTGAAGGCATGGAGAAGGGGATGCCGGCCGGTCGGCCCAGGCGTTGAGGCGGTCCCCTGCGGTCCGCATTTCACATCATGCCTGATTCCGCGCCTTGTTGGTGAAATCCCCTCCGGCCTGTTGATTCGATTCCGCCCTTGGAAAAGGGCCGGAAGGCTGCACTCAATCGAAAAGGCCCGCGCGGATCTCATGCCGTCGCAGGCCTCTGAAGGCTCGTCGAACACTGCGCCGTGGGCCGCTCTCGACGAAGAGGAATCTGGCAGGGAGTTTTTGTGCCGCCCGTTCTCGGAACAGGTCGCGCCTCCCTTGAGACACATGGTGCCTCATCGCTCAGCGCTTCGCAAGGGCTCGGGCACAGTCGTTTCAGGCTTTCTCGCTGTTCTTCGACGCCCATCAAGGCGCCTCGGTTGCTCTCCCTAGGCAATACCGCCCAATCGGCGGAAACGGTCGGGAACAGACTCTCTTTTGTCGACAAGATCCCCTCGCAGGCGCCCTCCATGCACGAGCCTGAAGACGCCGACGCGGAAGATGCGGATGATGACGATGAGGCCTGCAGTCGGAGGCGTCGGCACGGCGTTCCCGGACGCGCGGCTCAAAACAACCATCGGACTTCGTCGATCAGGTCAAAAAGGCGAGGGTTAACCCCATGATCGCGCCAGAGCTTTGATTGATATCATCATTACGCACTGCGCAAGGTCTCCGCGTTCAAGCGCCGCCTTGCCGGCCTGCGCGCCAACTTTTTTTGACGCCCATTGACCACGGCTTCAGGCAGCGCGCGCAACTCCAGAGGAGAACCACCATGAAACTCACCACGATCGCCGCGGCCGCCGCACTTGCCGTCGCCTCGATGTCCGCTTCCGCCGCCACCTACGTGCCCGGCACCTACACCTACAAAGTGAACGCGCACAATGCCGCCATGACGGTCGCCGTCACGGTTTCGAAGCACAAAATCGAGAAGATCGACTGGTCGAAGAACCTTGAGACGATCGGCGTCGGCCAGCTCGCCCTTGAAAAGGTGGGCGGCAGGATTCTCGAAAAGCAGAGTCTCGGCGTTGACGGCGTCACGGGCGCCACGATCAGCTCGATGGCGCTCAAGTACGCCGTGGGCGAATGCCTCAAGCAGGCCAAGGTTTCCGCCGAGGACCTCAAGGACCTGAAGAAGAATGTTGAAGAGTACAAGGCGCTCCCCAACACGATGAAGACGCAGGTCGTCATCATCGGCGGCGGTTCCGGCCTTGCCGCTGCGGTCGCCGCCTCCCAGGCGGGCGCCGACGTGATCGTGCTCGAAAAGCTCGGCCTTCTCGGCGGCTCGACGAACGTCTCCGAAGGCGCGCTCAATGCGGCCGACCCGATCCGCCAGCCCAAGCTCGGCATCGAGGACTCCGTTGCGAAACACATCGACCAGACGCTCAAGGGCGGCCACAACGTGGGCAACCCCGAGCTCGTCAAACACCTCTGTGAAGGCGCCTATCCCGCCGTCGAATGGCTCGAATCGATCGGCGTGAAGTTCAAGGACGAGGTCGGCACGGCCACGGGCGCGCTCTGGCAGCGCTCCCACTATCCCGCCACTCCGTCGGGCAACTCCTACATCCGCGTCTTCGAGAAGTACATCGCCGAGCATCCCAACGTGCAGGTCATCACCGACATTGAAGCCAAAGACGTGCTCAAGGACGCCGACGGCCGCGTGACGGGCGTGCTTGCCAAGCACAACAAGACCGGCCGCTACACGCTCTTCAAGGCTGAAAAGGGCGTGATCATTGCAACCGGCGGCTTCGGCGCCAACGTGAAGCTCCGTCAGGAAGTCAACACGGGCGTCTTCAAAGACTACGACCTCGGCAAGAGCATCGGCTGCACGAACTTCCAGAAGTCCGCCCAGGGCTCCGGCATCCTGATGGGCAAGGAAGTCGGCGCGAACGTGATCGGCATGGCCGACATTCAGGTTCATCCCTGCGGCACGCCGGGCACGGGCCTCATGGAAATGATCCGCACGTCGGGCCGCAACCGCGTCTTCATCAACACGGACGGCAACCGCTTCGTCAATGAAGGCGCAGCCCGCGACGTCCTCGCCAAGGCCATCTTCGCACAGAAGGACTCGACCTACTACGTGCTCGTCAACCATCTGCGCTATCCGAGCCTCACGTGGGTTGACCGCAACGGCGCCAAGGTGGGCGACATGATCGATCTCGGCCGCGTCGTCGCAGCCGACACGCTCGAGGAGCTTGCCGCCAAGCTCAAGATGCCGGTCGAAAACCTCAAGGGTTCGATCGACACCTACAACGCCGTCGTACGCGGTGAAAAGAAGGATCCGCTCGGCTTCGTCGCCAACAACAAGGCCGACAAGGTCATGACCGAAGGCCCCTGGTACGCCTGCCAGAAGGTCCCGACCGTCCACCACACGATGGGCGGCCTGCAGATCAACGCCGACGCACAGGTGCTTGGCATCAACGGCAAGGTGATTCCGGGCCTCTACGCCGCCGGTGAAACGACGGGCGGCATCCACGGCTCCAACCGCCTCGGCGGCAACGCCATCGCCGACTGCATGGTCTTCGGCCGCACCGCCGACACGAACGCCGCTCAGGGGAAGTGATCCGTCCCGTCCCGCGCCGCCCATCGTGACGGCGCAGGCCTGAGCATGCCGGAAGGCTCTCCTTCGGGCTCCCGTCCATCCGGGAGCCCGTCTGAAGGAGGGCCTTTATCGTTGTTGAGCATGACGACACGGCGCCACGACGACCCATGGCCGCTCGTTGTTTCAGAGTTTTTCGGCGCTCGCCCGAATGCGGGCAATACGACTATTCTTGGCAGGATGCGCCTGCAGCACGACGGGTGAATCGACCCGAGTCCCGGTGCGCACGAACGTTCATCAAGGAGAGAGAGACCATGAACACAAGGATTTCCGCACTTGCCGCCGCGCTTCTCATTGCGCTCGCCGCGCCCGCCATGTCCGCCGACGTGCCGCAGGGCACGATCAAGGGGAAGGCCTGGGTGCAGACCGACCGCACGATGGCCGAGGCCATGGCGCAGTCCTGGACGGTGCTGCCCGCATCCGTGACGGGCGACAAGACATACGAAGGCACCAACATCCGCGCGCCCGAAACGAAGGGAAAGGCGCCCGCCGTGATTTTCGTGCACGGCTCGGGCGGCATCAATCCGCAGATCAAGGCCTTCCAGAAGCGTCTCGCGGACGAGCTCGGCATCGCAAGCTTCACGGCCGACTCCTTCCAGCTCCCCGACCGCATGACCTACACCTCGCCCATCGACCCGATGGACTATGAGAAGATCCACGCGCTTCGTGCGAGCGAACTCACGGCGGCCGTCGAATTCCTGACGAAGCAGCCCTGGTTCAACGGCAGGTTCGTGATCGCAGGCACGAGCGAAGGCGCGGTCGCCGTGGCCCGCTACGTGCGCGCCGCAGCTGCTCCCGCCGAAGCTGGCCGCATCATCTTCTCCTGGTCGTGCGAAAACAACTACCACGTCGTCCAGCACAAGACGAGAATTCCCGACGGCATGCCCGTCCTCAACATCATGAGCTCGAAGGACAAGTACTTCTCGCAGGCCAATCCCTATCTCGGCAACCACGAGGCCGTCGGCAACTGCAGCAAGGCGCTCCAGGGCAATCCCAACGCCCGCATCGTCCTCATCAAGGACGCGCCGCACACGCTCATGAACGAGCCTGAGGCTCGCGAGGCCGAGGACAAGTTCCTCAAGGACGTCCTCCTCAAGTAGTCGACGCCCGGATTCCACCCAATCCGTCATGCGCACGGCCCGCCGCAGGCTTCATGCCTCCAGCGGGCCTTTTCGTCCTGCGGTTCGTTGACTTTCGTTCGCCCTCGAACTAACATCGCCTCATGAAGGAAAACACCCGCATCCCCTTTCTTGCAGGCCGCCTCTCGGAGGCCACCTCAACATTCATTCTCGAGTCGCTCAAGCGCGAAGGCATGGGCGAACTGCTCCCGTGCCACGGCGACATCCTGCACGTGCTGACCGAACAGGAAACCGCCACGGTGATGGAACTCTCACGCCTCACGCACCGCTCGAAGTCCACCGTTTCAGCCCTCGTCACGAAGCTCGTAGATCTGGGCTACGTCGCGCGCGAGCGCTCGGCCGAGGACTCACGTGTCATCAACCTGAGGCTTACCGAAAAGGGCAGGGCGTTCATTCCCGTATCCGAACGCATCTCCTCCGAACTCGACGCCCTCGTGACATGCTCGCTGACGCCCGACGAGGCCCGATTCGCCGAAGCGCTCCTCGCGAGAATCCTCAACGGCTTTTCCTCCGACAAGTCCGCCTGAGGCCCTCCGGACACTTCCGACGTGCTTTCCGCCCTGATCTCAACCACAGCCCGGCCCTCATCTTTGCTAAGATCGACGGACGACCTCCGCGCTTTGATCCGCTTCGGGCGCAGAGACGCAAACCATTGCAAAACAGCGTGTGATGGAGTAGGATCCAATTCCCCACCAACCCACTCGGGAATTATGCGAACGCCTGCAGGACGGGTGTTCTCGGGCGCCGGACGGCGTTCTTCCCGGGAGAGTGGAGCAGGCGGGCATCCGTCGGGAAGACACCTTCGGACGCCGGACGGAGATCCCGCAGCACAACGACAACTCCAAACACGCACAGGAGAAACATCATGATTCATCAGTCGAGCCTTGAACTTGTCGGCGGCACGCCGCTTCTGCAGCTCAACAACTGGATGAGGCTCCACGGCCTCAAGGCGAACGTCATCGCCAAGATCGAGGCCCTCAATCCCGCCGGGAGCGTCAAGGACCGCGCCGCGCGCCAGATGATCCTCGAAGCGGAAAAGGCCGGCCTCATCGGTCCGGGCGCCGTCATCATCGAGCCCACCTCGGGCAACACGGGCATCGGGCTCGCGAGCATTGCCGCCGCCCGCGGCTATCGCGCCATCTTCACGATGCCCGAGACGATGAGCGTCGAGCGCCGCATGCTGCTCAAGGCCTACGGCGCCGAAGTCGTCCTTACGCCCGGCACGGCCGGCATGAAGGGCGCGATTGAAAAGGCCGAGGAACTCGCCCGCGAAATTCCCGGCAGCTTCATCCCGCAGCAGTTCGAAAACCCCGCCAACCCGCTCGCCCACTACCTCACGACCGGTCCGGAGATCTGGGCCGACACGGACGGACATGTCGACATGTTTGTCGCGGGCGTGGGCACGTCGGGCACGGTGACGGGCAACGGCCGCTATCTCAAGGAGAAGAATCCCGCCGTCAAGGTGGTGGCGGTCGAGCCTGATGCAAGTCCCGTGCTCTCGGGCGGCAAGGCCGGTCCGCACGCCATCCAGGGCATCGGCGCGAACTTCGTGCCGGGCAACTACGACGCCTCGGTGGTCGACGAGGTCTTCCGCGTGCCGAACGACGCCGCGATCGCAGCTGCGCGCGCCCTCCCGACAGCCGAAGGCATCCTCATCGGCATATCGGGCGGCGCCGCCCTCCATGCCGCGACGGAACTCGCGAAGCGCCCCGAAAACGAAGGCAAAAACATCGTCGTGATCTTCCCCGACAACGGCGACATCTTCTCCGGCGGCAACTTCCACGGTCAGCCCGTGGCCGTGGCCATGGACACCCTG
>ENA-ORTY01003103-ORTY01003103.1-human-gut-metagenome-genome-assembly--contig:-NODE-3103-length-14739-cov-2.985018_pt1 | contig 14739 bp, 12 predicted proteins | sample MGYA00241917_ERZ509198 | MGnify/ENA primary metagenome ERZ509198 (study PRJEB26280, sample SAMEA2338857) | human gut metagenome | biome: human gut; feature: human-associated habitat; material: faeces...
TGCGGCCGCCTTCACGGCAGCGAATGTTCCGCTGACACAGAGGCGGATGAACGACTTCTGATTGCTGTATCAGCCGGAAACTTTAACAGCCTTCGAAAAATCGATTCACAGACATGCGGCGGGGTAGTCGCCTCCGCGCCGGGAATACATTCCGCCGAAGACTGAAGGCAAAACAGCCTCAAAAATTTCAAAATATTCCATGACACACGCTTCTGTCCTGCTGAAGGAACGCCTTGTATGCAAAGTTTGTCTTGACAAGCTAACCTCGTTGATTCATGAAAAAAAATTCAGGTCGAAAGCTGAGGCTCTCACCGGGCATTACCGCCGCAAGAGGGGGAAAATTATGCGCAAGCATTTTCTTTTTGCGCTGCTGGCAGTTCTGTTCACCGTGCTTCCTGCACGGGTAAAACGCAACCTTGTCGCCTCCGATGCCGTCCGGCATCGTATGGATGGAGCTTTCAATGTCCACTTCTAACGACCCCATTGACACCGAACAGGCTCCGGCCATCATCGTCACCGAAGGCCCGGCCATGCCCAACCCGCGAGAGAAGTCTCTTCTCAACGCCTGGAGCCTTTCCTTTCTCGCCGCAGTTCTGACTCTGGCAGGTCTGTGTTTCTATAAGCCCGATCCCTACTGGGAAGTGATGAAATTTGTGCCTGACGGCCTGCTGGTTACCTTTCAGATCACCATCATCTCCCTTTGTTTTGTCATTCCCATCGGGCTGTTCACCGGGCTTGGCAAACTTTCCCGCTGCAGACCGATCAACCTGCTGGCCTCCACCTATGTGGAGATTATTCGAGGCATCCCGCTGCTGATGCAGCTTTTTTATATTTATTACGCACTCGGCAGCATGCTCAAGGTCTCCCCCACCGTAGCAGCAGTTGCCGCGCTCAGCATCTGCTACGGTGCTTATATGGGGGAAGTGTTCCGCGCGGGAATCCTTTCCGTCCCCAAGGGCCAGAGTGAAGCCGCCCGTTCACTGGGTTTCAACCGTTTCCAGACAATGACACTCGTTATTCTGCCTCAGGCTCTGCGTACCATCATTCCCCCCGTGGGCAACGAAAGTATCGCCCTGCTCAAGGACACTTCCCTGGTTTCAGTCATTGCTGTGGCCGATGTGCTTCGACGCGGCCGCGAATATGCGTCACAGACCTTTGAATACTTTGAAACCTACACCGTTATCGCTCTGGTGTATCTCATTATCACACTTTTGCTTTCCAAAGTGCTGAGCATGGTGGAAGGGAGACTGTCGCGCTATGAGCATCACCGCTGAAAACAATTCCGGCAAGCCTGTCATCTCCATCCGCAACGTGTGGAAATTTTTCGGACAGCTGGCTGCGCTGAAGGATATTTGTCTTGATATCATGCCCGGAGAAAAAGTTGTCATTATCGGCCCCTCCGGCTCAGGCAAGTCTACCTGCCTGCGCACCATCAATCGCCTTGAAAACGTGGACAAGGGAACGATTTATGTAGAAGGCCAGGACATCACAAGCAGCGAACACGATATCAACGCCATGCGCCAGAATCTTGGCATGGTGTTTCAGAGCTTCAATCTTTTCCCGCATATGACGGTTCTGCGCAATCTGACCGTCGCGCCCATGAAGCTGCGAGGCCTTTCCAGGGCTGATGCCGAAGAGCGTGCCCTTCTTCTCCTCAAAAAGGTGGGACTGGCCGACAAGGTCAATGTCTACCCGAATACGCTTTCCGGCGGACAGCAGCAGCGTGTGGCCATTGCCCGGGCTCTGGCCATGCAGCCGCACATCATGCTGTTTGACGAGCCTACGTCAGCCCTCGATCCTGAAATGATCGGCGAAGTGCTGGACGTCATGGTTTCGCTTGCCCAGGAGGGCATGACCATGGTCTGTGTAACCCATGAAATGGGCTTTGCCCGTGAAGTTGCAGATCGAGTCATTTTCATGGATCAGGGAGCTATTCTGGAACAGGGGTCTCCCGATCAGCTTTTCAATCACCCGAAAAACCCACGACTCCAACAGTTTTTGAATCAGATACTGTAATATCTTTCTCCATTGCTTCACACTGCCTCAGGAAAGCCGGCGTTCCAGCGAACGTCGGCTTTCAGTTTTTCAGACAGTTCTTGCCGCAGATTGACTGGTTTCACGTCTGAGAGTGAGGAGCGGGAGCAAGCTGCAGCTACTCTCATGCCCTTGCCCTCTTCTCCTGTGGAGAATATACTGCGTCCAATTCCTGATTATTTTCGTTTCTGAGGTACAAGCAATGGCCCATCACCATAATAATTCCGCCTATGGCCGCCTGACCGACCGCCTCAACCGCTTCCCTCAGGGCGCGCCTGCCTCCGACATGCTGTTCGGTATTCTCAAGATATTGTTTTCCGAAAAGGAGGCCGGGCTGGTAGCGCAGCTTCCCATCAAGCCATTTACCGCACAGACGGCCGCAGCGGCATGGAAGCTGCCTCTCGCGCAGGCGAGGAATATTCTGGACGAGCTGGCCGGGCGCGCCGTTCTGCTGGATATGGACATTCGCGGAGAGCAGACCTACTGTCTTCCCCCGCCCATGGCGGGCTTTTTCGAGTTTGCCCTTATGCGTGTGCGGGATGACATTGACCAGAAAGCCCTCAGCGAACTGTATCATCAATATATCAATGTTGAAGAAGACTTCATGCGCGATCTCTTTGTGCAGGGAGAAACCGGTCTCGGGCGTGTCTTCGTCAGAGAAGACGTGCTGGGAGATCCCTATCGGCTGGAAATTCTCGACTATGAACGCGCCACACATATCATTGACACCTCAAAAGAAATTGGCATCAGCATGTGCTACTGCCGCCATAAAAAGTGGCATATGGGAACAAATTGCGATGCCCCCATGGATATCTGCATGACCTTCAATACTGCGGCGCATTCCCTGATCAAACACGGTCACGCCCGTTCCGTCAGCAAGGAAGAATGCGTCGATCTGCTGCATCAGGCATATGATCATGGCCTGGTGCAGTTTGGCGAGAACAATCGGGAAGGCGTCAACTTCATCTGCAACTGCTGCGGCTGCTGCTGTGAGGCGTTGCTGGCCGTGCAGCGTTTCGGCATTACCCAGAGCATCCATTCAAATTTCATCATCAGATTGGATGAGGAGAGTTGCATCGGCTGCGGAAAGTGCCTCAAGTCATGTCCGGTCAAAGCCCTGCACGAACCGGAAGAGAGCCGGATACATACCCCCCATGAGGCTGGAAAACCCCTCCGCCATATTCCCGAACTGAACAGGGATATCTGCCTCGGCTGCGGGGTCTGCGTCAACGGATGCCCGACCAGGAGCCTCACTCTCGAACCTCGCCCCGATCGCACCATCACCCCGCTCAACACGACGCACCGGGTGGTACTCATGGCGGCGGAACGTGGAAACCTTCAGGATCTCATCTTCGACAATCAGGTCATGTTCAGCCACCGGCTGATGGCCGGTGTATTGGGAGCAATACTCAAGCTGCCGCCTGTGGCACGGAATCTGGCCCGTAAGCAGCTCCGATCCCGTTACGTGGAAAAGCTGATGGAAAAAATGTAACTCAGCGCGCAAGGAAAGCAGAGACGAGTCGTCCCGCTCCGACCGACTCAGGGAGCATTTTTATCTTGAACATGCCCTGAGCATTCCGCCATTACACATATCTCATCTGGGGAAGCTCATGCCTGATTTTCCCGTCGCCCTGCGCTCCTGCGCCGACTATGGCGAAGCTCCGCTTGTTTCCCGCGTGGGTGAAGCGCTGGACGCCTGCGGCTGGTCACCCGCACGGGGTGACAGGGTTCTGCTGAAGCCCAATCTCATTCGGGCCGTGCCTCTGGCCTGTACGCATCCACTTGTAATAAAGGGAGCCGCAACATGGCTGCTGGATCGAGGTGTTCATGTCACAGTTGCTGACTCGCCGGGCTTCGGCACAGCAAAAGGCGTCGCTCGTGCCATCGGCCTTGAAGATGCCCTGCGCCCTCTCGGTCTGGAAATTTGCGAAATGGATAATCCCGTACCCATAGCTGTAGGCGAAAAAAGAAACAGAGTCCCGAAATGGGGAGTATCCCGTCTGGCTCTGGAAAGCGACGCACTGCTTTCTCTCCCCAAGGTCAAGGCACATGGCATGATGCGTCTGAGCCTTGCGGTCAAGAATCTGTTCGGAACGGTACGCGGCCTGCGCAAGGCATGGGCGCATACGCTGGAAGGCGAAAATGTTGTCGCCTTTGCCGCGTGCATCCTTGAACTCTATCGGGCACTTCCTCCTTCCGCAGCTCTTCTGGACGGCGTGACAGCCATGCATGTCACCGGTCCGGTTCGGGGCAAACCCTATCCGTTGGGACTTCTTGCCGCATCGCCCGACGCCATGGCGGCAGACAGCGCCATATACCACCTGTTCGGCGTTTCCCCCGATCAGGTTCCTTTATGGGATACAGCGCAAAAAAGAGGATTGCCGCAGGCTTTTCCTGAGCACTTGTCTTATCCTCTTTCTCCTCCCTCTGCGTTTTCGCATCCAGACTTTTTACTGCCGGGGAGGCTGAACGACGTTTCCTTCCGCCCTCATCGACTCTTCTTCAGCCTCTGCCGGCGCGCATGGTATGCCCTGACGAACTGACTGCGCGCGCCCCGTATATCAACCTTGTCCGTACGTCATCATCCAGGTATAAAAAGACATGCGCCGTCCCTTCCTCTCTCTTTTTCCTTTTTCAGACACCAGATTGTCTGCTGTCTTCTGTCTGGTCTTTCTGCTGCTGGCAAGCGGATGCAGCCTTTTTTCCCGTGCGGCGGGCACACAACAGGCCCAGGAAAATGAAGATGCCCTGTTTGCCGGTGACCCCGTGCCGTATTCCGTCACTTTTCGTGTCATCCGTCAGAACAAGCGACAAGCTTCAGACAGTACATCTGCCCCTGCAGATGACTCGCGCCGGAAAGGAGAAGCAGGAAAAAATGATGTCGCCGCCGATGGCGTTCCGGATGTTTCTGACGATGAAATCCTTTCTCTCATGCGCTCCAACAGCATGCTTGAACAACTCAAGGCCCAGCCTCCCGACAGTCTGCTCGGACTGGAACGCCGGGCGCGCTCCGATCGCGATGTGGCGCTCAAGGTCCTCCATTCATTCGGCTTCTATGACGGAAGGGCTCGATACCGTCTGGACAGGGAGAGTTCCCCCGTCAAAGTGGTTTTTGATCTTATTCCCGGTATGCGTTATACAGTAGGTACTCTGAACATTACCTACGATCCCGCCCCGGTGATACCGGATGCATTCCGGAACCGGACTTTTACCACGGGCTTCCTCTGGAAAGAGGAACATAAGCTGCCTCCGCCCTCCTTTCCCTCACGCATACGGGGGCTGGAAGAAGGCATGCCCGTTTCCGCAGGAACCATTCTGGATGCAGTGGAAAACTGGCCGACCCGTTTCAGAAACTATGGTTACCCCTTCGCCAGGGTCAGTTCCAGCCGCTACTTCCTGGACAAAGAGCATCGTTCGCTGAACATTCAGGCAAAACTGGAGCCCGGACCGGCAGCAACAATGGGAAGCGTGCGCTTTTCCGGATTGGAAAGCGTGGGAGAGGAATACCTGCGCCGCCTTGTCCCCTGGAAGCCTGGCATGCCCTGGAGTGATCGCATGCTGGAACGTTACCGCACCTCCCTGTTGGAAACCGGCCTGTTCCGTTCCGTCGACTTGCGTCCTCTGCGTCTGGACGAGCTGGAATATACCGCCAGGGAAAACAGCAGTCATGAAACCACCGCATCTTCCCCCTCTCCCGATTCCGCTCTTCTTCCCCCTGCGTCGCCTTCCTCTCCCTCCGATGCGCCTCTTGAACTTCCTGTGGCCGTCGATCTCGGCGAAATGGCCTTCCGTACCGTGGGCGCGAGCCTGCGGTACAGTACGGACAAGGGCATGGGCGTACAGGGTTCATGGGAACACCGCAATTTTTTTGGAAACGGGGAAAAACTGACTATTGCCGGTACTGTGGCTGAAGATGAGCAGGGTGTGAAGCTGGATTTCAAAAAACCCGCCTTTCTCCGTGCGGATCAAAACCTGCTTGCGGGCGGCTACGCCGGACGCAAGGTCACAGACGCCTATACCGCGCGCGAGGCAAGCATATCAGCCGGCCTGGAACGCAAACTCGCTCCGTTCTGGTGGGGAAGCGCCAGAGGAGGATTCGTACAGGGTGAAATCGACGAAGGCTACGGCACGGAAGAATATGATTACGCCTTCATGGAGTTCGGTATCAGACGCGATACCCGGAACAATCCCATGAACCCCACGCGCGGGTCGAGACTCGTCCTTACCCTGACGCCATATGAAGGCCGTTATATGTCGGAAGCATTCAGCGCATTTATGCCGCGCGTCGATTTTTCCACCTATTACAGGCCGTTCCGTTCCGACTGGCTGGTCCTGGCAGCGCGGGTGGCGGCAGGGGGCATGTTCGGAGCACGCTCCACCGAGATCCCGGCTACCCTGCGCTACTATGTCGGGGGAGGAGGATCGGTGAGGGGGTATGCCTATCAGGCCATCGGCCCGCGCAACTCTCGCAACGACCCGGCAGGAGGGACTTCCTTTCAGGAGGTCAATCTGGAAATGCGTTTCAAGGTAACTGAACACATCGGAATCGTTCCCTTTCTTGATGGAGGCATGGTCTATGAAAGCGCCCAGCCCGACTGGGGAAGGGATATGGACTGGGGAGCAGGCATCGGCCTGCGATACTTCACGCCGGTCGGCCCTCTGCGGCTGGATTTCGGCGTGCCGCTCGACAAAATCTCCGGGGAAAAGAACTACCAGATATATATCAGCCTGGGACAATCCTTCTAGGCATAACGGGAGCATGACCCATGTCTGCTGAAGAACCCCCGGACGAAGAACGCCGAACACAGAAAAAAAAAGACAGCCCCCGCCGCATCCGGCGGCTGCTCCTCCGTCTGCTGACGATAATCCTGACGCTGACGCTGCTTCCCGTTCTGCTTTTTGCCTCGGCCTGTATGCTTTCCCGCACAGACCAGGGAGAACGATGGATTCTCACTCATCTGAACCGTACCCTGCAAACGGCCCTTGTTCCTGTGGGGCTCTCGCTCCGTCTGGAAGATCTGCACAGTAACCTTCCCTTTGCCCTCAGCGTAAACGGCATCGAATTGAGCGATGCACACGGCATATGGTTCCGGGGTGAACGTCTCTCTCTGGCAGTAAACTGGCGTGCGCTGGTGAAACACGGCATCGAGATCTCCGATCTCTGTCTGGAGTCCCCGGCGCTTCTGCGCATGCCCGAACTTCAGCCTGCTTCCGATCCGGAGCCCGCATCGTCTTCTTTCTCTCTGACGCCGTATAATCTTTTTCAGTTTTTTCCCGCCTGGCTGGCTGCTCTGACCCCCGAACTCAGGCTTGATCGTCTTGTCGTGAACGGACTGGAACTGGCTCCCGGCATCGCAGGCGACCTCATGCTCATTGACCTGACAGCCTCGGCCAGTCTTTCTCCCACACAGCTTGCAACGCAAGCGGCTCTCAGCCGCAGGGAAACACACGGCGGGCCAATCGGTGAAACGCTGATTCTCGCACTCAGCCTGACACACGACGCTGTCCTGGGGCTGCATCTCACCGCGGATGCAGGTCCTTCCGGCATCATGGCCCGAATTCTTCCTCCGGATCTGGCAAAGCGGCCCGAAATGCGGGTCAGTCTGAAGGGACATGCGCCCCTTGATCAGTGGAAAGGAAGTTTCGGCATCGTCCTCGACGATTCAGGCGAAAACCTTTCAACCGATACGGGAGCCAATTCCCCCGATACGGCGTCGATTCCTGAAACCGATTCCATGACGGGAGATGACAGTGAGGAAGCAGCGGAACTGCGGGAACGGAACAGCATTCCCCCCTCGCCTTCAGTCGAAACCATGACAAATATCCCAGACGCCCGGCGTATAGCCGCCCTGACCGGGCAGGTATCCTTCGCTCTGCCTCCGCAAGGGGAAATTACGGATACGCCCTGGCTGCCCCATGATATCGTCCTGAATCTCACGGTGGAAAGCGGGCAGGCGGCGGAAGGGCTGGCACTCATGCCGGGCCTGACTCAGGGTGACGTATCCGCCGAAGTTTCCCTGCGGACAACTCTTGAACAGAAGAAAGCCGGACTCACTCTGGATACCCGCGCAGATATCTCTGCCCGCGTGGAACAAACCCGCTGGGAAGACGCCCGGCTTGCCGTACTGCTGGGAAATACCCTGAATGCCGCTCTCTCGCTCAGGGCCGACTACACACCGGAAGGGATGAAACTGGAGTTGCCTGCGCTGTCCCTTGAGGCGGGAATACTCTTTGCCAAGGGCAGGGGAGTCTTCTCCGTGCCTTCCCTCTCTGGGAGGGACACCGACTTCCCCATGGGAGACAAGGACAAAACCGGAGCGGCCTCGCCTGCAGAGGCACACATTGACGCCGAACTCCACGCCGTCGCCCGTCCCGGCAGGGAACTCGCCGCCATGTTTGTCCCCGAGACCGGGCAGAGCCTGACCCTGGAAGGACCGGCGCGGTTGGACGCGATGATTTCCGGGCCGCCCCTGTCACCCACCGCGCGTGTGGATCTGACGTGTCCCGGCCTGACGATGGACGGAAAAATACTGCGGAATATTTTTCTTCACGCGCGCCTGGACAATCTGAAAGACGAATCCTCAGACATCGCTCTGACCGGAGGTCTTGAGGCCGGTCTCTCCCTGCGGGGAGAAAGTATCGACCTGAAAACAGACTGGGACATCCGGCGCGGCCGTACAGGTACGCTGGACGCTGCGCTGCGCAATGCATCCATGCGCGGGGGGGGGGTCCAGGCGGACGGAGGATTCACTATCCGGTTGGAGGAAGGAAAGACCCCGTGTCTGGACGGAGGACTACTGGCCGAAGTGCAGGACTGGAAACACCTCTCCGCTCTGACGGGACGCACGCTGAACGGTTCCCGTACCCGTTTTGAGCTGACCTTGAAACATGAAGGAGAAAAACAGTTCGCCCTTCTCAAGGGAGGAGCGGCATCCTTTTCCCTGGATGGTACAGCGAACGAAGAGAATACGGCTCTGGCACTGTCCGGACTGCATGTCAGCCTTGATGCCCGGGATATATGGAATGCGACGACACTCGATGCATCTGCAAATGTCTCCGGTCTGGACGCCGGCGGCATCGTGCTGAAGGACATTTCAAGCGGAATCCGCGGCTCTCTGTCCGGACCTCTGGCTTTGACGGCCAGTACGGAAGGCGGCGTCAAAACCCGTATTGACGCAACATGGAATCCAGGCATGGTAGCACTGAAGGAGTTTTCCGTCGAACCCGGTCCTGTCCGGAACGGTGGAAAAGTGCCGAGGAGGAAAAAACTGCCATCGAGTCTGCCTGGCATTGTGCTTCTTTCCCCCGGAAAACTGACCTACTCCGCCTCCTCCTTCTCCACTCCCGGCCTGGATTTCCGGTTGCCGCCAGAAGGAAAACTGACCCTCAGGGGAACCTATGATCCCGCCCGGATCAATCTTGACATGGATCTGAAGGGACTGCAGTTCGCCCCGCTGCGCATGTTTGTCCGTTCTCTGCCAGACGGAAATCTCAGCGCCGCTCTGAATCTGCGAGGCACCCTTGACCGTCCGGCGGGAACGCTGCGGGCCGAGGTGCGCGATGTGCGTTTTCCGGGCAGTGAACTTGTCCCCCTGGCATGTGATCTCAACGCGGAGCTGAAACATCCCGGCGGACAAAGTGTGCTGGACGCAAAACTGGAAGTCCCCGTCACTTCCCTGGTTCTCCTGGGTGCTCGTCAGGGCTGGGCCAGAGTGAGACTCCCGCTCGAACACTCCGGCAGTACCCTGCTTCCCGCCCGGAACAGAAGCATGACCGCCTCTCTGCGCTGGGACGGAGTGGTTTCCCCTCTGTGGGCATATCTGCCTATTGCGGACCGCCGTATGGCTGGAGGCCTCCACCTGGCTGCGGATATCAGCGGTACGCTTTCCCAGCCGAAAATCGACGCAAATGTGGAACTCAGCAACGCGGCATTTGAGGATCTCGCCCTCGGCATCCTGCTCAAGAATATCAACGCCAGGGCCGCCTATACAGATCAGGGCGGAGGAACGAAAAGGGACGCCGGGCGTCAGGCTTCCCTTGCACTGTCCGGTGAAGATGGCCAGGGTGGCACGATCAGGCTCGATGGCAGCCTGGATCTGACCGCACGCTCCATGCAGGCGTCATTGAACATGAACAAACTCAAGCCCCTGCGCCGTCAGGATCTGCGTATCAGCCTCTCCGGAGACGGCCTCGTCATGGGGACGCTGGAAGCGCCTTTTGTCAACGCCAACATCACGGTAAACGAAGGGGAATTCTCGCTGGCCCATCTGCCTTCCGGCGGCATCAGGGAACTGCCGATATCCAGTGGAGAGGAAACCGAGACACCTCCGCCCAGGGGGGTTCTCAGCGTGCGCATAGACGTGCCGCGCCGCTTTTTCGTGCGCGGACGGGGATTGGAAAGCGAATGGAAGGGGAATCTGCATATCGGCGGCCCGCTCAACGCTCCGGGCATCCTCGGCTCCATTGATGTGGTACGCGGCGATTTCGAACTGCTCAACCGGGATTTTACCTTTTCCAAAGGCAGCATTCAGTTTGCCGGGTCCCAAAAGGTTGACCCGCGTCTGGATATCGTCATGACCTATACGACTTCAGCCATTGTGGCCGAGGCTATTGTAGGCGGCTCTGCCTCTCGTCCGAGCTTCAGGCTCGCGAGCCAGCCCTCCCTGCCCGAGGATGAAATCATCTCGCAAATCATGTTCGGCAAGTATGCGCGAAGTCTGGGGCGCTTTGAGGCCATCCAGCTTGCGGGCGGTGTTGCCGCGCTTGCGGGGATAGGCAACGGAGGGCTGGGCGTACTCAGCTCTACACGGGAGGCTCTGGGAGTCGACATGCTCCGTCTCAATTCCTCCTCAAATTCGGACTCAGATCAGAATGAAGAAGAAGCTCTCACGAGCACAACACTGGAAATGGGAAAATATATCAACGACAAGGTATATGTCGGCATAGAACAGGGGATGAAATCCGACAGTACCGGAGCGCTTGTGGAAATAGAATTGACGCCTGAAATAAGTCTGGAAGCAAAAACCAACAGTGAAAGAACTGAGGCGGCTATCCAGTGGCAGCACAACTACTAGAGCAGCTTCACCAAGGAGCGGAACTTCGCCGCAGGGTCCTCCAGCCCTCCCCGGCCAGCTCGCCGCGTTTCACCTGCAGCTCATCCGGTTCTGGCATGAAACCCGCGGTTGCGGCGGCACAACTGCCACCAGTGAGTCGGAACCACACTTTCGACGAAACGATCTTGATATTGAATAAGCAGTATTCAATATTATCAGGGAGTATTTTCATAGGGGATTCAGGCATCGCATCCCCCGAAGGGGGGCAAAAAAATGTAGAACAAGTCAGACGAAAACACGTTAACTTATGGCAGATGAAAACATTCAGACTCAGACAGCAATCATGAGGCTCCCATGAACGGAACCCCCCGGCACAAGACCCTGAACCGACTGAGCGCGGGCTTCCGCCGATTCAGACGGCACTGGTACTGTGAAGAACATAATATTTATGAAGATCTGCTGGAGGGACAATCGCCGCATGCTCTGGTCATAGCATGCAGCGATTCCCGCGTAGATCCGGCATTGATTCTCGACTGCCGCCCCGGAGATCTTTTTGTCATCCGCAATGTGGCAAATCTGGTTCCTCCTTATAGTCCGGACAGCGGTCATCACGGGGTCAGTGCAGCTCTGGAGTATGCCGTCCGCCATCTGCGAGTGGACACCATTATTGTCATGGGACATTCTCACTGCGGAGGCATCGCTCATCTGATGACCGATGCCGGCAAGGACAAAAACGAATTTCTCAGTATCTGGATGCGTGTTGCCCAGGATGCCCGGGCCCAAGCTGACGCACGATGTCCCGACGCTTCCGCCGAACAGAGGGAACGCGCATGCGAACAGTGGGCCATCCGTCTTTCTCTGCGCAACCTGCGCAGTTTTCCATGGATACGCACGGCTGAAATCAGAGGAGAACTTGGTATTCATGGATGGTATTTCGATCTGGCCAGCGGTACACTGCTGCAGTTCGATGAAGGCAGCGAACTGTTCATTCCCCTTGGCGACAGCTATGCGAATGAAGCAAGCGAAACGGAGACGGCAGAATAACACTCCTGCGGCGGATTCCCGCCACGCAAATGGAACAGCGTATGACCATGCATCCTGAAGATTTTGATTTTCCACTCACCGTTCGTTACGGAGAAATCGGCTTTGACGGTGTTGCAACCCTTCCTTCTCTGGCCAACTGGCTTCAGGAAGCGGCGGGACAGAGCGCCAGTTCTCTCGGCTTCGGCGAGGAAACCCTGGCCCCACTCGGGCTGAGCTGGATACTGGCCCGGCTCGCTCTGCGCATCATCCGCCTCCCCCATGCAGGAGAACAGCTCCGCGTCCGCACCTGGCCCTCTGCGCTCGATCGCTTCGGACATCGCGGCTATGAAGTCTATGATGCCCGGGAGCATCTGATAGTCACAGGAACCAGCGCATGGACAATCATGAACCTGAATGAGCGCAGGCTTGCTCCCATTCCCATGGAGCTGGCCGAAGTCTACCCGCAGAAACCGCGCCCCTGTCTCCCCTTCTGTTGTCGCACCCTGCCCCGGATGGCCGGAGAAATCAGCGCACAAGGCACCCTCCTGCGGGTCCGACGGGATGATCTGGATATCAACGGCCATGTCAACAATGCGCGTTATCTGGCCTGGCTCATGGAACCTCTTCCCGCTCCCCCCGCCGATTCCGGCAATCATCTGATCCCCGCCATGCTCGACGTCAGCTTCCGAGCCGAATGTTTCCCTGGTGACGAGCTGAACAGCCTATGCGCGCCCGCACCAGTATCTGACAGCATGCATGAACTTATCCGGCAGGAACACCATCTCTTTCCCCACCGACAATCAGACGGATACGCCATACTGCACGCCATCCACCGCAGGCAGGGCGGCAAGACTGAAGAAAGCTGCCGTGCTCTTTCCCTATGGAAAAAAAGTCCGCTGAACGCATAGCGCGGCCTCAGAGTACTATGGCAAACAGCTTTCATTGCTGTACGACAAATTCAGCAATATCAGACGGATTATACTGATAGGGAACAGGATCACTTCGGGACACACGGCAGAATCTCTTTAAAGCAGTATGATATTCCATCAAACGATCTGATAGTGGAAGGCTGTGTTATCATTAACGGTTGACGCCAACTCCGCGCAGCCGTAGGCGGAACGGACGCGTCAGACGAGCAGAGGGATACCGTTCATCCATTGTCTCTTCCTGTGGGAAGACTCCCTGATATTTAGCTGCTCTTCCCCCGAAGAGGAAGAACGGCATTTTTTTCAAAAAAAAATAATTGACTTTTTGGCAATCCGTGTTATGTACGCCTTAAACGGCATCTTCCACCAAATTAGTGGGTATTCGCCGTGGATACTGGAAGGTGAGCCATGCAATAAGAACTTTTACAAAAGACGTTGAAAAGACTGCCTTCTTTTCAACAAAGGAGATTTTTCTATGATAAAGAGATACAAGTTTAACAGCAAAAAGAAAACCTCATCTCAATCAGAACACTCCAGAGATGCAAAAGCTGTCGCAAGACAAAACTCTAATATGGGATATCTTGGCCCATATAGCAAACGCGGAGTTTATTCCGCACGCGAGCTTGTCCTCCAACATTATCATCGCATGGCTCACCTTCCAATATCCATATACGGATTTTACAATCCCTTCTAATTATTAGTCCTAGTCACATCATCTTGCCCTCCCCATCGGAGGGCTTTTTTGTTTCTTCTACTTTGAGTTTTTTCATTTCTACATCGACACGAGAGAAGAAATCAGAAAGAGTTATATTCATAGCCCCACAAATTGAATAAATCACCAGAATAGACGGATTTTTGCGTCCCTTTATTATGCTACGAACATAACACTCCTCTAAAGCCGAAAAATCTGCTAAACGAGTCTGGGTTAGCTTACGCTCCCTCCGAAGATTTTCAATAGTTATACCTATGGCCTCAATCAGATACGGGCATGTTTTCATATGCCCCAAGGTATAGGGCATCTTGACAAAGTGCCGGTACGATCGTACCGGTTTTAAATATTAGGCACATATATTGACTTAGACCGTTATCGCGTAGGAGGTTAAGGATGTCGAGAATCAACAAGAAGAATACGGTATCCGGTATTTATCAGGTTGTTGATACCAACCGTGTTGGTGTTTATTTTGGAAAAATTTTACTTTTCCTAATCTGGTTGGGGCTTTGTTTATTTCTAATAAAATATTATCCAAAAAACGAGCTGCTTTGGCTTATAATACTTATTGCTATCATAATGTTTCCAAAATTCATCATAAATATATTTTTGTTTCAAGTACACAGAAAAGGATATATTGTCAGTGTTGAAGATGATGTTTTTATATTTCCAGGAGGAAAAATAGCAGCTAAAACATTTCTTGAAACATTTTCTCCATCATATCTTTTACAATCATTTAAACAACATTCAATATTTATTTCCGATATACGTCAAATTGATAAAATCAAATCAAATGGACTCCATATAGATGGAGAATTTGGAAGTATTGATTTTAGCCTTGATACAGCAAAACGAGATGAGCTTTACTCCCTACTTATTAGAACACTACAGCAGAGTAGTGGAACATTAGAAACTGATTTTGAGTAAAATTACTCAACTACAGGAAAAGCTGGCTTGGCGGCAACGTCATGCCAGCTTTCGTCAAGCCTGCATC
>ENA-ORTY01003115-ORTY01003115.1-human-gut-metagenome-genome-assembly--contig:-NODE-3115-length-14683-cov-3.443601_pt1 | contig 14683 bp, 11 predicted proteins | sample MGYA00241917_ERZ509198 | MGnify/ENA primary metagenome ERZ509198 (study PRJEB26280, sample SAMEA2338857) | human gut metagenome | biome: human gut; feature: human-associated habitat; material: faeces...
ATGTGATGATCGTAAAGTCGGATAATTTACCGGATACTTCACCCATCTCGTAACGTCTGGTCTTAGATCTGTTACCGCCGCAACCGAATACGGTCACGATTCTTTCCGGATGATAATCTCTTAATGTATCCAGAAGACTTTCGAGTGCCATGGCATTGTGTGCATAGTCGATCATCAATGTAAAGTCATCAGATACTTTGATCATCTCGATACGGCCTTTGACTCTTGCAACCTTCAGCGCCTTCTTAATATCTTCTACCGGCACACCGAAATGTCTGCATACGGCAATTGCTGTCAGTGAGTTATATACACTGAAGTCTCCGGGAATGTCGATCTCTACATCAAAGTCCATAAGTCCCGCTACATGATACTGTACTCCAAGGTATCCAGGTCTTGAGATGTGCTTTACATCCGTTGCACGAATATCTGCTTTTTCAGAAAATCCAAATGTTTCCACTTTGCATGTTGCGTCTTTGAATATATCTTCGAACCATTTATCATCTACATTACCGATTCCGATCTTACACTGCTTGAATAACAGACTCTTACAATATTTATATTCATTGAAATCTTTGTGCTCATTCGGTCCGATATGATCTTCTCCAAGGTTCGTAAAGATTCCGATCTCAAATGGAATTCCTGCGGTACGATCCAGTTTCAGCCCCTGTGAAGAAACTTCCATAACTACACATTCGCAGCCTTCTTCTACCATCTCTGAAAAATATTTCTGAATGGTATAAGATTCCGGCGTTGTATTATTTGCCGGGATACTCTTATCTCCGATGATTGCCTCAATCGTACCGATCAGTCCGACTTTGATGCCGACTTCTTCCAGAATGGATTTCACCATATAGGTTGCCGTTGTCTTTCCTTTTGTTCCTGTGATACCGATGACTTTCAGCTTCTCTGCCGGATATCCGAAATATGCTGCCGAAGTTAATGCCAGTGCGTAACGGGTATTCTCTACCTTAATGACTGTCAATCCTTCCGGTGCTTCTACATCTTTTTCTACGATCACAGCCGCTGCTCCTTTTTCCGCAACCTGCTGTACATAAGCATGTCCGTCGGAAACCGCTCCGCTGATGCATACGAACACACTTCCTTCTGTCACTTTACGGGAATCGTTGATCAGTTCTGTGACTTCAATCTGGTCGTCTCCCTGTACTACTTCATATTCTAAACGTTCCAGTAACTGGGTTAATTTCATCTGATTGCCTCCTATTTTCCTACAATATCATAAGTATACCATCATTTTCCCATGCAGCAAAGGAAAAATTATGTTATAGTAGTAGTTAGAATATTTTGAAAATATAGAAAAGGGGAATGTAACTTATGAAAGCTTATGAACGATTACTGAATTATGTTGTTGTCCGCACACCAAGTGACGAAAACAGCGAAACTGTACCATCTTCCGCATGCCAGTTCGATCTTGCAAGACTTCTGGAAGCGGAGATGAAGAAACTGGGACTTACAGATGTTATTCTGGATGACCAGTGCTACCTGTACGGAAAGCTTCCGGCTACCGAAGGCCTGGAAGACAAGCCGGCGATCGGATTCATCGCACACATGGATACCGTATCAGACTTCTGTGACCATGATATCAAACCAATTGTTACTGAAAATTATGACGGTGGTGAACTTAGGCTCGGAACAAGTGATACTATTTTAAGTCCTAAGAACTTTCCGCATCTGGCAGGTCTGAAAGGACGTACACTGATCACTTCTGACGGCACGACTGTTCTCGGAGCTGATGACAAAGCCGGAATCGCAGAGATCATGACAATGATCGAACGCGTTCAGGAAGAAAAGATTCCTCACGGACCTCTGTGCGTAGCATTTACACCGGATGAAGAGATTGGTACCGGTGCTTCTCACTTCAACGTAGAACAGTTCGGTGCTGACTACGGCTATACACTGGACGGTGATACCGAAGGAGAGATCCAGTACGAGAACTTCAACGCATGCAAAGCGGATTTCGTGATCAAAGGATTCAACGTACATCCTGGTTCTTCCAAAGATACTATGATCAATGCAAGTCTGGTTGCTATGGAGATCAATAATGCTCTTCCATCTATGGAGACACCTCGCGGAACAGAGGATTATGAAGGATTCTATCATCTGATGAGCATGTCCGGAGAAGTTGCGGAAGCTGAGCTTCATTATATTGTAAGAGACCATGACAAAGATCTCTTTGAAGCAAAGAAAAAAACTTTGAAATTAATCGAGAAAGATATGAATGAAAAATGGGGCGAAGGCACTGTAGCGCTTACAATTTCCGAGCAGTACCGCAACATGGCAGAGATCATTGCTACCTGTATGCACCTGATCGACAATGCGAAAAAAGCGTGTGAGAATGCAGATGTGGCACCACTTGTACTTCCGATCCGCGGCGGCACAGACGGCTGTCAGTTAAGCTTCAAGGGGCTGCCTTGCCCGAATCTCGGAACAGGCGGACATGCTTATCACGGTCCTTACGAACATATTACAGTTGAGGGTATGGATAAGAGTGTGGATGTTGTTACAGAGCTTGTGAAATTGTATGCAATGTAAAGATTTTCTTTTTAAAGCAAGAAGACCTGCCGGTAATCGGCTGGTCTTCTTGCTCTTTTATGTCTCTTCTAATTTTTTACTGTCTTATTTTACAGTTCGATATCCGGAAGTTCTTCCTTGAATCCTTCTCCTACTACTTCGTTCGATTCTACGATAATAGTGAATGCTTTCGGATCGATGGTATGTACCATCTTCTTAATGGTATACATCTGCTTGTTATTGCAGGCGCACATTACGACATCTTTGTCTTTCTTTGAATAACTTCCGATTCCTTTTAAGATTGTAGATCCTCTTCCTGAGTAAGCGTCAATCTGTTCTGCAATCTCAGCACCTTTGTCGGTTACGATCAGGGTCATCTTACCTTCATCGATACCGTACATGATTCTGTCCATTACCATTGCCATCAGATAAGTAACGACGACACCGTAGATCAGGCCGTCTATATCCTTGAATACCAGTGCTGTGCCAAGAATGATAGTACAAATATCAAGGACAAATGTAATAATTCCAAGCGTAATATGTGGTTTTACTTTCTTGATTGCCACACTGATAAAGTCCTGTCCACCTGTTGAAGAACCTCTCATGAAGATCATGGCATATCCGATTCCGCATAATACGCCCATACACAGAGCTGCCAGCAGTCTGCTTCCGTCATAGACCGGAAACAGTGGTGCTACGTAGTCCATCAGTAATGATGAAATGATCATCGATTTCATGGACTTTAAGAAAAATTCTTTTCCTAAAAATTTATAACAGAAGATTGCAACAGGTACATTCAAGATGATGGTTCCGGCACCAACCGGAAGGCCAAATAAGTGATACAGAATGATTGCGATACCGGAAAATCCTGCTACCGGGAAATCTGCATTCAATGCAAAGTTGTAAATACCAACTGCGATGATCATACCTGCTACGATATCCACAAGGATATCAATGAATAATTCTTTCCAATTTACATTTTTCATTTCCATTCCTCCTAGATTTATTTTTTAATCTTTGTGGACATATCTCTCACGACCAATGTCTTTTGATGATGTCCGCTTTATTTATAAACAAACAAAGAAAGCAGCCACAAATTATATGTAAATATAATTCGCAACTGCTCTTATGTTCATAACTATATCAAATTTCATTAGTTTTGTCAAGGATTTTTCCTACCCAGCAATTTCAACACGGTCTTTCCCACTCCTGACTCCTCATTCGTATATTCAGTAATATGCGCTGCCCGTTCTTTCAATTCCCTGGTACCATTCTTCATTGCATAGGATTCCGGGAACTGATCTATCATTGACAGATCATTCCATCCATCCCCGAATACAACCACTTCTTCTGACTTTATATCATAGTATTCTGCAACTTGTTTCAACATAATTCCCTTTTGAGCCTTTGGTGCGGTAACCTCCATATTATCTGCAAATGAAGATAATACGCTAAGTCCTGTCTCTTCAAAAATCTCCTGCTTAAGTCTTTTTATCTTTTCTGTATCTTTACTGAAACATAGTATCTTTCTTATCTTGTATTTCTTTTCAAAAATCTGCTGCCATCCCTCTTCCAGAAAATCTGCATATTTCATCTCTTTCGTAGTCGCATAATCCCCATGATCCGTATTGATCTCGAACTTTATCCCCTCTGCATCCAGTTTTCTGCACACTTTTGCTGCCTTTTCAGGATCCATATCCTCCGCAAATATCAGTCTTCCTTCTTCATCCCGAAATTCTGCCCCATTCATTAATACATATCCACAGTTGATCCCATACTGTTGCATAAGCGGCATTGCACCTCTGTAAGATCTTCCGGTTACCGTCATCCACCTGACTCCCTGTCCCTGCGCGGTCTCTACTGCCTTAGCATTTATCCCGGATACTGACCAGTCATTTTTCAACATTGTTCCATCCAGATCAGTTGCAATCATCTTTATCATAATCTGTTCCTTCCTTCATCAGATACTCCTGGATCGCTTTCAGATTTTCTTCTTTCAACAAGTAATCCACGTATATAATTTTTGTCTTTTTTGGAAACTCTACACCATATACTCTGGAACCCGATATTACCAGATCTACCGGAACCGGATCCAGTCTGTACTCCGCCAGAGACATCTTCTCCAGAATGTGTATCTTTTCACCACAGTAATCTGTAATCTGCCTTGCCATATTATCCGCAAAGCTTTCACCAATGTCACATAAAATAACGGCTTTTAATCTCTGGAAGTCATATGCCTTTAAGTAAATTGCAACATAACAGATCTCATGTACATTGGCTATAAATTGATATTTTTCCTGCAGTATCTGGTTCAGTTCTTCTGCCATCCGCACTTCTCGTTCGTAATATTCCAATACATTTTCCAGTGTCGGATTTGTCTCAAAATATCCCTGTTCTATCCGTTCTATCATCTTTCCGATGTGTACAGACAGTCTCGTGAATAATTCTTCATTATTTCTGTAATCTGTATGATATTTCCGGTCAACTATTTCAAGAAATTCTTTCGTAATCTCTGTATATTCTTCCGGAACTTCATACGTTTTTCCCTGTGTGTACAATATTCTTTTTGCTCTCAGACACTCTGCCATATAACTGCGTTCCTGCTTTGGAATATCATATTCCTTTTTTTCAAGAAATCTGCATATTTCTTCTACACATGGCCAAGTCTCATAATCTCCGGCATCTTCTTCCAGTTCAAATCCTTTTTCTCTCCGCATAAGACTGACAAATATATCCAGGGCAAACCCTTCGATTGCTTTATCTATTAACCGATATCCGTATTGTTGTAATATCGCCGGAAGTGCTTTATATAGTGCAATATAATCTTCATATTTTTCACTTCCAAACAGGAACGTGATCACACGTTCCATCAATATCGCACCATACGTATAATAGTTCATGATCTCCGCCAGGGCATGTCTGCGGATCTTTTCCGGACCCGTAATTCTTGACCCCTTACTGCTTACCTCTATCGTCAGTCCGTGGTACCATCTGCATGCATCCTGTATTTCTTTCTTGGTCTGCAGCATTGCTGTTTTAGATACAAATAATTTTTCTGCTGTCCGTTGTATAGAAATCGGGCGCTTTTCAAAAAACAAAGTGGTAAATCCAAATAAAAATCTTTCATCCGGCGTCTCCGGCAATATTACATTCTTACTCTTCCTGATCATACGATCCAGGACCTTCTGTACATTTTGTTTTTCTTCTGCTTTCAGATAATACCCTCCAGTATTAGACGAATAAATTCCAACATTCTCCTGTCTCAGGATTTCATTAATTTCTTTTACTTCGTTTCGCAATGTTCTCTGGCTGATATCTAATTTATCCATCAATTCGGCAGACGACATTCTTTCATGTCCAAGCAACGCCCTGATCAGCTTTATCTTTCTATTATACATTTACTCACCCTGGTTCGTTTCTTCTACTTTGATTTTTTATCCGACCGTCAGTTCCATTCTCTGAAAGTTCTGGCCGTCATTACTAACCAATATTGTATATTCCCCTTTTTCTTTTGTCCAGCCCTTTCCCGGTATCCAGCGTTCCAGTGTCTTTTCTTCTATCGGAATAACGATTTCTTTACTCTTTCCCGGCTGTAATTCAATTTTTTTATAAGCCACAAGTTCTTTCACCGGCCTTGCGACCAAAGATTTTTTCTTCCCGATATAAATCTGGACTACCGTTTTTCCTGTCATATTTCCAAGATTTGTCACCTTCACAGGTACCAGGTATTCCTGTTCTTGTCTGACAATTTTTCCATTGACCTGTACATCATATTCCGTGTAACTCAAGCCATATCCAAATGAATACAATGGTTCATTCGGTATATCCAGATACTGTGATTTATATCGTGGTTCCTGCACCAGATCGGCTTTTGGGCGTCCTGTCGGAGCCATATCATAGGACACAGGAATCTGACCGCTTCCATATGGAAAACTCATCGCCAGTTTTCCGGAAGGATTCTTTTCTCCATACAGCAGTGCTGCTGCTGCATTGCCGCCTTCCGTTCCCGGAAACCACATTTCCAGAACTGCATCTGCATATTCTTTCACCTTTCTTAAGTCCAATGGACGTCCATTAAACAGTAATACTACTACCGGAATCTGATGTTCATGAAGTTTTTTCAAAAGGCTGATCTGATGTTCCGGAAGTTCGATCACAGATCTGCTTCCTGCTTCACCGGACCATAGCTCTGGTTCACCAAGTGCCAGTACTACTACATCTCCCGATGCTACAGTCTGTACGATACGGTCTGAATCTTGTTCTGTCACTTCTTCATATGCAGTCTGAATCACTTCCTTTATCCGGCCGCCCTTTAAAATAAGTCCGTCTTTTACTGTTATGGCATCTTCTACGATACCGTCAACCGACCACGGACCCAGAATATTTTTACTTTCTGCATATGGTCCGGTCAGAATAACCGGCGTCTCTTTCGTCAGTGGTAGAATTCCGTTATTTTCCAATAGTACAGCCGACTCTGTGGCCGCATGGAATGCTGCCCTTTTTTTATCCGGACTTCGAAGTTCCCGCATTTCCCGCTCTGGATCAACTCCGCGGTATGGATCTTCAAATAACCCCAGTTCGTTTTTCAAGATCAGGACTTTTTCCACCGCTTCATCTAATATAGCTTCCAGATGTGGAAATTTCTTAACATATACTTCTATGTGTTTTACTATGGCTGCTGTCGCCATCTCAATCTGTACCCCGGATTCCAGAGCAAGTCTTCCAGCCTCTGCTTCCTCTTCTGCTACACCATGCTTGATCAGTTCCAGTACCGCCCCCCAGTCTGAAATCACGGTTCCCTCAAATTCAAGATCTTTTCTTAGTATATCCTGCAAAAGCCATGGATTTGCCGTCGCCGGAATTCCATTCAATGCTTCAAATGCTGCCATTACCAATTTAACTCCTGCATCAATACAAGCCTTGAACGGAGGAAAATATTTATTTCTCAGACGGAATTCTGATACATCGGAAGTATTATAATCTCTTCCCCCTTCTGCCGCACCATATGCTGCAAAATGTTTCACACATGCTGCCAGACGGTCCGGATCCTTCAGATTTTCCCCCTGGTATCCTTCTACCATCGCTTTTCCAAAGTCACAATTTAATTTACTATCTTCCCCAAAGCTTTCCATCACGCGTCCCCATCTCGGATCTCTTACGACATCTACCATCGGGGAAAATGTCACTTGATATCCTGCGGCACTTCCTTCTTTCGCAGATATTCTGGCACATTCCCGGACCATTCCCGGGTCAAATGATCCTGCCATAGCCAACGGTACCGGAAATATTGTCTGATACCCATGTACAATATCCGTCATAAACATCAGCGGAATCTGTAATCTGCTTCTTTCCAGATTCTCCTTCTGGATATTTCTCATAGATACCGCATCAAGTTTTCCCAAGATGCTCCCACACAGCCACTTCTTTTCTTCACTGATCCCAAGCTTTGTCTCTGTTCCGGTCAGCTGACTTCCCTGAATTGCAAAATACCGGGAAGGTAATTGCGTTACCTGCCCGGCTTTTTCTTCAAGAGTCATCTGCCGGATAAGAACTTTTATTTGATTCCTGTCCATTTTACTCTTCCTTATAATTCTGTCTTCATTTTTTATTCTGCTTCTGCAACATCCTGTTTCATTCCGAAGAAATATGTAAGTACAAATGCAACGGCGAATGCAATTACATTTACCAGAATGTAAAGTGGCATCTGTTTATTCAGATATAAGAGCATTCCCGGAATACCAGTGATAGACATTCCTGTTCCTTTCAGTCCGAGAAGTGCTGCGATCCATCCTCCGACGCCACCACCGATACATGCACATACAAAAGGCTGTACCAGTCTTAAGTTTACACCAAATACTGCAGGCTCTGTAATTCCAAGTAATGCAGAGATTGCAGAAGGATAACCTAAGGATTTCATTTTTGTTGATTTTGTTCTTACTGCAACTGCCATTGCTGCTCCTGCCTGTGCTACAATACCACAAGAACCTACCGGGTTTACCGGATTCCATTTTGTTTTTGCAAGCATCTCAATCTCAACAAGATTCAACGCATGATGTACACCGGTTACAACAATTACCTGGCAAAGTGCTCCCCAGATAAATCCGCCAATTCCGAACGGAAGGCTGAACAATGAAGATACGATACTTACCAGACCTACTTCAACCGAATGGAAAATTGGTCCGACAATAAAAAGTCCCAGGCAAAGTGATACAAGCACTGTAACAAATGGTGTCACGATCAGATCCAGTGCATTGATCACATGATCATGCAGCCATTGTTCAATCTTAGAGCCTAAGAAACCAACAATGAATGCCGGTAATACAGAACTCTGATATCCATTGACTTTAATAAATCCAAAGAAGATCAGTGGTTTTGCATTTCCCTGAGCCACATCCCATGAAGTTGGCAAAATACTGCTTACAAGCATCAATCCAATTACAATACCAAGTACCGGAGATCCACCGAACTTTTTGAATGCAGACCAGCATACCAGTACAGGCAGAAAACTAAACGCTGTATCAGTTAAAATCTGTGTAAATTCCAGGAACTGTTTTGGAATCGCATCTGCTGAAGTTCCAAAGAATGCAAGCAGTGCATCCTGTGTCAGGAATCCCCTCAGTCCCATGAAAAGTCCTGTTGCAACCATTACCGGAATGATCGGAACGAATACATCTGCGAACACACGGATCAACTGCTGTAATTTATTTCCTCGTTTTGCGGCAGCGGCTGCCTGTTCATTCTTAGAGGAACCTTCAATTCCAAGTTTCATTACTTCATCATATACTTTATTTACAATACCTGTTCCAAGAATAATCTGATACTGTCCAGCCGTGAAAAAACATCCTTTTACAATATCAATTGCTTCTACCTGTTTGTCATCAATGATTTCCCTGTTTTTTACAATCAGGCGTAATCTTGTCGCACAGTGCGCAACAGAAATGATATTCTCAGGTCCACCGACAACTTCGATGATCTGCTGTGCAACTGCTTTATAATCTGTCTCTTTTGCCATCATTCTTCCTCCAATAACCATGTTTTCACTTTTATCTGCAGTTCAGAATTCATATGAATCAACGTATCCTCTGTGAAATACGACTTCATAGTCAGTACTTTTTCACCCTGATTCAGGAATATCTCTGCCGTAGACTGATCCAGATAGATTCTGAAATCTTCCAGTTTATCCAGATGGATCTCTTTCTCATCATATCCTTCTCCATTCCACTTCTTTCTGAAAACAAGCAGATTTCCCGATTCTTTCTTATATAAGAACTTGATCACCTTACCAAAATCAAATGTGATCGTCTGATTTTCCAGACCCTCTGCCAATATCTCCATGCACTTTGAGTGTCTGTCGATTGCAATCTCTCCGGTTCCACAAATGCTTTCTTCGTTCTTTCTCAGATGTTTTAATTCTTCTGCCGGCTTCTGATACAGCCGGTCGTTCTTCACATATACTTCCCGCGGTATCGTAAGCACATGCAGCCATCCTTCTTTTACGGTCGGCTGACTCATCTGATATTCAATCTCTCCTGCTCCGATCCATCCCATCAAAAGGCGTCGTCCACTTTCATCAGTAAATGTCTGTGGCGCATAGAAATCGAATCCCTCATCCAGAAGTACACCTGTGTCTTCACTTATATGGAATCTTCCCTGTTCATAATCCATTATTCCGGCAAATACCATCCCTTTGCATCCGTCTTCTTTCTGACGGCTCACAATAAGGAATTGTCTTTCTCCCATGTCTGCCAGATCCGGGCATTCACACATATACCCCCAATCCATGGAAGAATCCAGCATATTGCCTTTCCACTGCCATTTTTTCAAATCATCCGAAACAAATAAAGCTACATTTCCTTTCAGCTCTTTTGTCTGTGCTCCGACAACCATCCACCAGCGGCCATTCTTCTTCCATACTTTTGGATCTCTGAAATGTGGTGTATAGCCTTCCGGAAGATATACCACAGGCCCTTCCTTATGAAAGTTCACTCCATCCGAAGAACTTGCCAGACACTGATAAGTTTCCCTGCCGCCTTCGGAATCTCTCACATTTCCTGTGTAAAACAGATAATAGCTGTCTCCTTCTGTAATTCCAGAACCAGAATAACATCCATTCTTTTCATACCACTCTTCCGGTTTCAGCCCACATCCCTGATCCGACCAGTGAATCAGATCTTCTGACACGCAATGCCGCCAGATCTTATTTCCCTGCGGTACAACATCCGGAAGCCATTGATAAAATACATGATACTTTCCCTGAAACTGTGCCAGACCATTTGGATCATTCAAAAATCCATGTTTCGGTGAGATATGATAATTTGGTCTCATTCCCATATTCTTGCTCCTTTCTGATCTGCATCGATCTGATATCGTTATACTACCCCACTTTTCATTCGAAAAAAAGCCGTGTTTTTGCCATGCGGTTGTGCAAAAATGTGAACGCTTCCCTTCTTGTCCTTCCGCAGGAAAGCATTTAAACTCTTAGTAGCAGAAAGGACACAAAGGTATATATTTATGAACATTTTAAGAAAAGGATTTATCTACGGCGGTGACTACAACCCGGAACAATGGCTGGACCGCCCGGATATATTAGAAAAAGATATTGTACTTATGAAAAAAGCCCGGATCAATACGGTAACTTTGGGAGTATTTTCCTGGTCCGTACTGGAGCCAGAGGAAGACCATTATCATTTTCAATGGCTGATTGATACGATTAATCGTCTATACGAAAACGGGATTCAAGTCATTCTCGCAACTCCGTCCGGAGCACGCCCACGCTGGCTTGCCGAAAAATATCCAGAAGTTCTCCGGGTCCGCGAAGACCGGGTCCGTTACCACTACGGCGAAAGACATAACCATTGTTATACTTCTCCTGTTTACAGAGAAAAGGTACGGAAAATCAACCGGAAACTCGCGGAAACGTTTCGGAATCACCCTGCCGTTATCATGTGGCACATTTCCAATGAATACCGCGACGAGTGTCACTGTCCATTGTGTCAGAAGGCATTTCGTGTCTGGTTAAAAAAGAAATATCATACAATAGATGCTTTAAATCACGCCTGGTGGACTACCTTCTGGAGTCACACTTACAATTCATTTGACCAGATAGAAAGTCCGTCTTCCATCGGCGACAAAGGACTTCATGGCCTGAATCTCGACTGGAAACGTTTCGTCACAGAACAGACTACAGATTTTATGTGTCACGAAATCACTGCTCTTCGTGATGCCGGTGCCATGCAGCCGACGGTCGTGAATTTTATGGATGATTATAAAGGACTGAATTATTACCGGCTTGCCCAGCACGTAGACTATATCTCCTGGGACAGCTATCCGTCCTGGCATAAAGATTCCGATATCCATACCGCATACGATACCGCCTTCCAGCATGATCTGATGCGAAGTATGAAGCAGCAGCCATTCCTTCTTATGGAATCCTGCCCAGCAAGTCCAAACTGGCAGAAAGTAAGTAAAGCCAAACATCCGGGGCTTCTTATGAATGCAAGCCTGCAGGCAATTGCACATGGTTCAGACAGCGCACAATTCTTTCAGATCCGCGCAAGCCGCGGAAGTTTTGAAAAGTTCCACGGTGCCGTGATAGATCATTACGGCGGAGATGACACCCGCATTTTCCGCGAGGTAACAGATACCGGTATCGCATTACAAACTTTAACCGCTGCCGACGTCCCGGCCTCTTCCGTGCATGCACCTGCTGCCGTTCTCTATGATATGGAAAGCCGCTGGGCTATGGAAGATGCCAAAGGGCCAAGAAATGAGGGACTTTTTTATCATGAAGCTGCTCTGAAATCTTATCAGGCATTCCGTAAGAACGGCCTGAACACCGATATTATCAACATGGATCAGGATCTGACCGGCTATCAGATCATTGCTGCTCCCATGCTTTATATGTTCCGTTCTGGCATTGAACAAAAATTAAGAACATTTGTACAAAACGGCGGCATTCTTATCATGACTTACTGGAGCGGCATCGTAAATGAAACCGATCTCTGCCACCTTGGCGGAACCCCGCATCATCTTATCGATGTACTTGGTATCCGCAGTGAAGAGATCGATGGATTATATGATAATCAATGTAACCATATGGTTCCTGCCAGCAATAATTTTATGACATTGCCTGCCACCTATCTCTGTACACATCTGTGTGATCTTGTACAATTAAAAGGCGCTGTTCCTCTTATGCAGTATGCCGATAATTTTTATGCCGGGTACCCTGCATTAACTGTTCACAAATATGGAGATGGCCTTGCTTTTTATCTTTGTGCAGACGCCGAAGATACGTTTTATTATGATTTTTACAGACAGATCATCCAGGAACAGGAGCTCCCGGTCATCATGGATCACATTCCAGAAGGCATTGAGGTATCCAGCAGAAGCAGCGGCCGCCAGGAATTCATCTTTGCCCAAAACTATACCGATTCACCAATCCCATTCCCACTGCCCGGGCATGCACAGATCTTGTTTGGAAAATACGATGGAACGATCAAAGAATACAGCACACTTATTTATCAGATGGAGGTAAAATCATGAGTTTATTTAAAAGAAAATCAAAAGACACCGGAAACGATGTATACGCATTTATATCAGGAAATACAATTCCGATCACAGAAGTAAATGATCCTGTATTTTCTGCAAAAACATTAGGTGACGGACTTGCAATCATTCCTTCCGGGGAACTTATCTGTGCACCTTGCACCGGAACTATCTCTATGGTTGCCGAAGGGTCAAATCATGCGGTCGGCATGACATTAGCAAACGGAGCTGAAATTCTGATCCACGTCGGATTAGATACCGTGAGTCTGAATGGTAAAGGCTTCAAAATCCTTGTAAAAGAGGGACAGAAAGTAAAACCAGGAACAAAACTTTTAAAATTTGATAAATCATTTATTGAATCAGAGGGATTTGACACGGCATGCGTCTTTGTTCTTACGAATTGCGAAGACTTCCCGGATGTCAGATTCTTTACCGGGCAGGATGTTGTTCAGAACGAAACTGTTATCTGTAGTTTTTAAAATAAATACGGGGATGGGATTGCTACCATCCTTTTTTCACAATCCCATCCCCGTATTTTCCTTCTAATTTCTTTAATGCCTCTTTTAAGTTCTTCTTTTTCTTTTGGTGTTCCCATACTCAAGTTTAATGGTGAATCACTTACATACCCTAATCCCATTAAACTATGAGCTAATGCCTCTCTATATTCTGTGTCCAAATTTGCATCATAAGTTGCTTCTCTTATATCTTTTAACTTAATTTCTTGCATTCTAAATTCACTTCCTTTTACTACTTTTTAATTAATTTTTTTCCCTATATCTTTATTCCATGTATCTAGCTGGTGCTGTTTTTCTGAAGTAGATACAAATGCTACTCTAAAAGCAGACATTGGTTTATTTTTGGCATACATACATTCCTCTCCATTTGACTTTGCTTGAATCCATCCTTTATCAGAAATATATATCTGGTAAACAATAGAATAATCAGTATAATCTTTCAGTGCAAGATCAATTCCACATATTCCATATCTAAATTCATGTGCTATATCAAACGGAATAGGATTTTTTCCATTTATATCTCTTTGTCCATCACCATTTATTCCTCCTCCTCCGAAATTGAAAATATTTTTTTCCTTCAATTGTTACTAAGTCTCCTGAATTCATTGTTTTCCAATCTGCTGGACTCGGATTATACCCATATGAGTATGCCATTTTTGATCCTGTGCATAATGCTTTTGAACCTTCTCCCCAATAACTATAGACATATGCTCTCCCCTTCACAAAGTCTTTTGAAATATTTCCATTTACATTAAATGCTAATGCCTCTGTTTTATAAATAGGGTTTTCTTTAATAGCTTCTCTTCCTGCTATATCATAATTACCATATCCATATGTCCAACCAACATTTGAATTATGAGAAGCATATATCAAAGAAATATATGTTGCTCCTGTTACATTTACTGTTACTATTGTTTTATTTCCTGCTAAATCAGTTACAGTCAGTTCATAACTTACATTACTCACAAATTCTTTATTTAATCTTAATGAATCAGATGATAAATTCCAACCATTTAATTTTTGTACTTTTTCATTTGCTGTTAATATTGAATTTACCTTTCCTTGTTTTATTATCTGTTGACTATATGTAACAT
>ENA-ORTY01003116-ORTY01003116.1-human-gut-metagenome-genome-assembly--contig:-NODE-3116-length-14682-cov-19.390442_pt1 | contig 14682 bp, 11 predicted proteins | sample MGYA00241917_ERZ509198 | MGnify/ENA primary metagenome ERZ509198 (study PRJEB26280, sample SAMEA2338857) | human gut metagenome | biome: human gut; feature: human-associated habitat; material: faeces...
CGCTGTAATGCCGAGCAAGCCTCAAAACGTCACTGGGAAACCGGGAAGGCGAGGTACGCTATGACGCAGAGCCAGAAGAACTGCCTGATTATAGCCCTTAGTCATCCTGCGAACGACAGGACAGAGCATTAAAAGCTTGTTTACGCTTTTCTGTCTTTGTGCGCAGAAAAGCGTTTTCTTTTGCTCTTAATCTTGCTGACACGCGAAACTCGGACAGCTCGGTCACAAGATTGAAGATAAATTTATTTAACGAGGTGTTTTACAGATGAATGGGAAAAAGAAATTTTTGGCAATGGCAGTATTATGCGCCGTTGCCAGCGTCGGCTTCGTACTGCCTGCCAGCGCTGAAGAAACGATGCAGCACGATCTGGACGAAGTTATCGTCGAAGCTGACAGAGACGCTCTGCCGGGGGGATTTATAGCCAACAACGACAGAGTTGGCATTTTGGGCAATATCAAAGCAATCGATGTGCCTTTTACTCAGAAAAAATACACTGAAAAAACCATCATGACCTTTTATGACCCCAATCAACCGCTTAACGGCGTTCTGGCCAACAGTCCGTCTATTCGTGTAGGCAGCCCTTCACCGATGTATACAGATTTCAGTATGCGCGGCGTCAATATGAACGCTTCTCACTACTATATCAACGGCATCCCCAACATGTTCAATCAGACCCGCAGCATTCCGACTTATGTACTCAGCAGCGTCGATATCGTTTCAGGTCCTAATACTGTCCTCAACGGCGCCACTTTTTCCAACAACGGTACCAATGGCACCGATGCGCCGGCAGGACTGCTGAACGGTACAACCAAACGTGCTACTACAGACCCTGTCACCCGCTATACACAGCGTTTTTCCGGACGCAGCACCTGGACCGAAGACCTTGATGTCGGCCGCCGCTTTGGTAAAAACAATGAATGGGGCATCAGAGTCAACGCCCACAATGAAGACGGCGGTCTTTCTATGGAAGGTGCCGATGTACGCGACAAAAGCATTTATATCAACTTAGATCATCAGGATGCTAAAAGCACTACTAATCTTTTCGGCGGCTATTATGACTGGAAAGTCGACGGCGGCCAGCGCTGGCTCAGCGCCAGCGGCGTAAAAGCAGGCAAACTTGCCGATGCGCCTGACGGTAAAAGCAACCTCAGCTTTGACGGCCAGACCAAATATAATCACGGTATGCTGTTCACTTTGAATCACATCCAAAAATTCAGCGATAAATGGAGCGGTTTTATCAACGGCGGTTACGGCCACTATTCCGAACATAAATACGATCCTAACAGCGGTTCGCTGACGCTCGGCGACAACGGCAAACTTTCCGGTAAATTCCGCGATTATATCTCCGACAGTACCAGTACCTACTGGCAGGTCGGCGTTTCTAACAAGGCAGCCATCGGTAATGTAAAAAATGATTTGTCTTTTGCCGTGGATTATTTCATGTATAAAAGCAAAGCTCTGAATACCGGCAGTAAAACAGGTCAGGCCGAGATCGCCGGCGACCTCTGGAACGGCGTTCACATTGTCGGAACACCTATTTTTGGTGTTGGCTTTGACGACCTGGGTTATAGCAAGGAACAAGCTTATGCAGCAACCCTGGCCGACCGCTTTGAATTTGGCAAAGCCTCATTATATGCGGCACTGCAATACCGCGATACAGAAACTGAAAGTGCTTCCGGCGCCAAAGTCAGCAAAGATTCCCTTAATCCTACCTTTGCTATCGCTTATAAGCCTGTCGAAAATTTATCAGTATATGCCAGCTACGCCCAATCCTATACCAAACCGGTAGAAGTAGCTAAAGATTATGTAAACAAAGGTGAAATTTTTGACCCAATTAAAAACAGACAAACAGAAATTGGCGTTAAATATGAAAACGCAGGTATGTTACATAGCTTTGCACTGTTCCAATTAGATCAGGCGAGTTACATGGTAGAAGGAGATACTGCTAATCCTGCAGATGCTTATTATACTCAAAACGGTAAAAATGAGTTTAAAGGAATTGAATATTCCATCACCGGTAAAGTTGCACCTAAATGGAATGTCATGGGCGGTTTGATGTACTTGCATGGCGAACGTACTGATACTCCAAGCGTTAGCTGGGACAGTACAGCAAAAAAATTAAAACCAACTACTTCCAAAAATGGATGGTATGCTACCGGTACGCCTAAATGGAACGCCGTTTTGGCAACGGAATATGAAGCGGACCAGAATAATTCCGCTATTTTACGTATGAACTACGTCGGCAAGTCTCATGTCAACGATAATGGCGTTATGGCGCCCGATTATATGACCTTTGATTTAGGTTATAAACATAAAACCAAAATCAATTCCACACCTGTTACTTTGACTGCTATGTGCTATAACGTTTTAGGCAAAGATTACTGGATCTCCCGCGGAACCTCCGTTGCCCTCGGCGCACCGCGCACAATGATGCTGTCAGCACAGTTCGATATTTAACAAATCCTTCTCTTTTGTTTTCGATCACAAATTTCACTTTACGTGGAAAACTTTTGCTTGCGAGGGGGGGGCAAAGTGCTATAATACAAAGCGAAAGTTCATTTTTTTAATATAAACAACTAACTAATTCCTCTGTAATATATATTTATGATCTTCTTTAATATTTACTTATCAAATGCTTCCAATCCCATTTTTTCAAAGCATCAGCACTGACGCTATACATCTATAAACATTATCTTCTTTGTTAATTAGCTGTTATAATATCTTTAATAAAAACTTTTATTTGCTAAAGATTGTGTCAAATGCTATAATATACCACGTAATTTAAATTTCTAACAGTTTATAAGTTTTTATATAATCTAATATACATGATCAGGTGCATTATTGCCTAACAGAGAAATCGGTGCAATACCGATGCGGTCCCGCCGCTGTAATGCCGAGCAAGCCTCAAAACGTCACTGGGAAACCGGGAAGGCGAGGTGCGCTATGACGCAGAGCCAGAAGAACTGCCTGATTATAGCCCACACTCCTCCTGCGAACGACAGGGCAGAGCATTAGAAGCTTGTTTACGCTTTTCTGCCTTTGCGCGCAGAAAAGCGTTTTTCTTTTGCTTTTAAATTTCTCTGCACGCGAAACTCGGACAGCTCGGCAGAAAATTTAAAAAATAAATTTTTAGGAAGTGTTTATTTGATGAACGGAAACAAGAAATTTTTGGCACTGGCCGTATTATGCGCCGTTGCCAGCGTCGGCTTCGTACTGCCTGCCAGTGCTGAAGAAACGATGCAGCACGATCTGGACGAAGTCATCGTCGAAGCAGACAAAGACGCTCTGCCGGGGGATATGTCAAAACAAAAGGCAACGTCGGTATTTTAGGTAAAAAAGATGTTATGGATGTACCTTATACGCAAATGAATTTTACCCGACAAAATATTGAAGACTTCGGCGGCCCTAATCAGGCGTTAGACAATGTTCTGGTGAATATGCCTTCCGTACGCCAGACCGGCACCATGCTCCATGGTGATTTTTCTGTCAGAGGAAAATCTACGAACGGTTCTTTCTTCTATCTTAATGGTGTTCCTGGTATGCTTGGTCAGTTTATGGTACCCTCTTTCGCCGCTGAAAGTATTGAAATCACCGCCGGACCAAATAAAGCTATTTCAGGTTCGTTCCCTGCCGGCGAAGGCACAGGCGTCGCAGCCATTGTCAATATGACGACTGCCAAAGCGCCCGATGTTCCGGTCACCAGATACAGGCAAGTTTTCTCCGGCAAAAACGGCTTTGGCGAAGCGCTTGACGTCGCCCGCCGTTTTGGTAAAAATAATGAGTGGGGCGTCAGGGTAAATGCCGAATTTATGAATGGCAATCCTACTCATTATAAATCAGATAAAAATTCTCAAAGTTTTTTTGCTAATATTGATCATCAGGATGATAAAAGTAAAACCAATTTTCTTATCGGTTATCAATACTATGAAGTAGAAGACGGTATGCGCTGGTTTGGTCTGGATGCCGCAAGTATTAAATCAGGTAAACTTACTCACCTGCCGTCTGCACCCAACTCTAAAAACAACTACAGCTTTCCCGGCATGGATAAAGTCCATGAGGGCACGATCATGGTTCTGAACCATGAACAGAAACTTAATGATACTTGGAAAGCCTTTTTCAACGGCGGCTGGACGCACAGCAACCTGAAAAAGAATATTACCGGCCTGAGCAGTAAATTGACCATTACTGATGACGACGGGACTTACGCCGGCAAGTATTTCACCAGACGTACCCCTTCACATAAATATTACGGCCAAATCGGTATCAACGGCGAATTTAAGACCGGCACTGTCAAACATAATCTGGTCCTTGCTGCCGATAAGTCCTGGTCTAAATCCTGGACCGGTGTCGTAGGCGGCACAGGCAATACTAATTTTAACGGCTTGGGCGGCAACATCTTTACCGGCGTCGATCCCAATGAAAGCGTTACTATTCCCGACTTTGAAAACTACCACAGCAGCTCCTCACGTTTCTGGGGCGTTTCCCTGATGGACACCATGGAATTGGGTAAATCGCAGCTATTGCTGGGTATACATAAGCACGCCGCTACTTCCACTTCCTATACTGATCCCAGTAAAGGCGCTGTAAAAGCCACCTCTGTAAAATCCGACGCCACCTGCCCTGCTTTTGGCTTTGTCTATCAGCCGGATAAAAATGTTGCTTTATATGCCAGTCACTCTGAGTTTTTTGACAGCGGAGCCAAAGTAGGCACAGGCTACGAAAATGAAAACGATATTTTAGCACCTTCCAAATCAAAATCTAACGAAATTGGCGTTAAATATGAAAACAAGGGCTTTCTGGCAACCCTCGCTTTCTTCAAAAATCAAGAAGCTAATACCATGACTGTCTACAACAGCGATTTCAGTAAGAAATGGCTCACCAATAACGGTGAAAATGAATATAAAGGTATTGAGCTGTCAGTCAACGGCCGTCTGACCGATAAATGGAATATTATGGGCGGTTTGATGTATCTTGACGCAACCAGGACCAGAACTGAAAAAGGAATCTACGATGGTTACAGTGTGGCAGGCATTCCCAAATGGACTGGAGTTGCCGCCCTGCAATATAATCCCGATAGCGACTGGTCTATCATCGGCAGAGCTGTTTATGTTGGTTCTACGCCTATTTTCCCTGCCAGCAATGATATAAAATGGACTGTTCCTTCTTATGTAACTTATGATCTGGGAGTCAAATATAAAACTAAATTCAACAGCACTCCTGTAACATTAAGCGCGATGTGTTATAATATTACAGGAAAAGACTACTGGATCGCCTATGGCAGCGGGCTGCATTTATCCAGTCCCCGTACCCTGATGCTTTCCGCAACTTTCAACATTTAAAATTTTATCTTCGTAATAACCAAAGAGGGTGCTCTGCGTACCCTCTTTACTTTTTATCATGGGGAGACAATGATGCAAAACTTCAAGGACATTGATTTTAACTCCATCTGGCAGGAAACCATGGGCTGGAATATTTCTGATAAAAGCGGCAGGAAATTCGACGATCAGGTCGAATCTAATTTTTGGGTGCAATTAGCACCGCATTACACAAAAGAATACGATCTTAATAAGGATACCGATTTAATTGCTGACCGTTTATCCGCTTTACTGGGAACAGACCGAACTATTCTGGAAATCGGCTGCGGCAGCGGTAATTTTACTGCGTTGATGGCACGTTATTCCCGCAGTATCCTGGGGCTCGACTTTTCGCCTGCTATGTTGGCTGTGCTTGAGGAAAGGCGTCTTGCCGAAGGTATCGGCAATATCCGCACGCAGGCAGGCAAATGGGAAGATTTTACAACTGACGCTGTATTCGACTACATCGTCAGCGTCAATTCACTTTACCGCATCCGCGATATGCAAAAGGCACTGCTGAAAATGCAGGCTTACAGCCGCTGCGGCTTCATCATCATCCGCACTATCCAGCGTCCGTTCTTTTTCGATCTGTATACGCAAAACTCTGTAGCCTGCGCTGAATGTCCTGACTATCAGCTGCTGCCGCTGCTTTTATGGCGCAGCGGCATTCAGGCTAACGTAGAATTTATAACCTATCCCAAAAAGAAGCATTTTCTCAACCTGGCTGATGTAAGTCAGGAAATGCAGGCTGATTTGACTGCGCAAATCTTTCATGAGCAGCAGGCCAGGCTTTTGCAGGCCTTTACCGGACAGGCAGTTTTTACAGACGGACGATATACGATCAGCCAGCCTCGGACTACTGTTATTATTTCTGTAAAAAAATGAATTTGGGATGAAAATATGAAACATTTTTATAAGCCCCTGTTACTGCTGCTTACGACAGCCGTGCTTTTGCTTGGCGGCTGCGGCGTGCAGCAAACTGCCTCAGAACAGGAAAAAAATATCACAACTGAAAACAGCGCCGTTGTTTTAGCCGCCGGCAGACATTTGGCCCCAGGCGAAAAAGACGGTTATTATTGCAGCAAGATTTTAGGCGTTTGGGAACCGCTGATCACCAAAGATGAAAACGGCCTGCCCAAACCCTGCCTGGCCACAGGCTGGGAGATGAAGGACGGCGGCAAAGAATGGATCTTCCATCTGCGCCGGGGCGTACAGTTCCACAACGGCAGCCCTTTTAATGCCGATGCCGTTATCAAAAACTTTGAGCGGATGAAATTAGGCGTCAAACGTTCCTCTTTTTATGGTCTGGATATCAAAACCTTTTATCCGTCGCTGATTCGTTACGAAAAAATCGACGATCACACCTTAAGATTCCTTTTTGCCGAGCCCAACGTCAACCAGCTGTATAAAATGATCGACTTCGGCAGCCCTGTCTATGCCCCGGAATGCTTTGCCCCCGACGGCAATTTTCAGGGCTTCGCCATAGGTACAGGGCCTTATAAGATCACTGAAAACATACTGAACAAATATGTCCGCCTTACCAGCAGCGATACTTATTACGGCGCTAAAGCCAAGGTGCCCGAGATCATAGTCAGAAATATTCCCAATCCCGACGTCCGTTACGCGGCCTTAAAAGCCGGCGAAATTTTAGGAGTCCTGGACATCAACGCCATTCCGCCCTTTCTGGCTGATGAGATCAAACAGGATGACCGTTTTGCAATATCGACCAATAAATCGACGATGATCCGCTTTTTGGCCCTGAACGGCAGCAGATTTCCTTTTAACGATGTACGTATGCGTCAGGCCGTCAGCCTGGCGATCGACAGAAAAGATCTGGTCCAGGCATTATATTTAAACTATGCTGAACCAACTGCCAATCTTTTGAACTACACCAGTCCTTATTATAAAGACTATCCGGTAGAATACGACCCCGAAAAGGCGCGAAAGCTGGCCCGTGAAGTGTTAGGCGGACAGCGCTGCGAAGTGGTTTACTGCATCAATGGCGGCGAGCCGCTGCAGAAAGGCGAAGCAGAGCTGATCGCCTACTGGCTGCAAAGCATTGGCCTTGATGTGACGATCCAATCGCTGGAATATGCCACCATGGCCCGGCAGATGCGCCGAGGCGACTATGACATTGCCCGCGTACAGCAGGGTTTGCCTAACGGCGACCCCTACAGTATTTTTTATACTTTTATGATGCCGGACGGCAGCCGCAATAAGATCAGCTGCCTGGCTTACCAAAATCATGATGTCGCAGCTTTACTGCAGGAGGCCAAGCATTGCACAGATGAAAATAAACGCCGTGCCATTTATGACCGGTTGCAGCTTATTTCCATCGAAGACCAGCCTGTAGTACCGTTATTCAACGACCGCAGCATCGTTGCTTACAGCAAACGTTTAAAAAATTATGACGCTCTGGTTTACGGCGTTAATTTAGCAGAAATTGAGTTGATAGACTGATGATTAGTTATTGCTGTAAAAGAATCCTGACTGCTGTGCCCGTATTGCTGGGCATCAGCCTGCTGGCTTTTATACTGGGCGTCTTATCGCCCGGCGATCCGGCTGAATTTGTCCTGAATCAGGACGGATTATATGCCCCCAGCGAAGAACAGCTCGAAGCGATGCGCGAAGAACTTGGTTTGAATAAACCCCTGTGGCTGCGCTACGGTCTGTGGCTGGTGGGAGTTCTGCAGGGCGACCTTGGCAGCAGCTATATCACCGGCCGCGACATTGCCGCCGAGATCGCGCAGCGCCTGCCTGTGACGCTGGAGCTGGCTGTACTCGCGCTGCTGATGGCAGGTGTGGGCGGTATCTTTTTAGGCAGCATCTGCGCAGTTTACCGCGGCAGCTTTCTTGATAACTTCGTCAAAAACCTTACTAACGTCATGCTCTCGATCCCCGGTTTCTGGCTGGCTTTGATCCTGATCCTTATTTTCAGCGAACAGCTGCGCTGGCTTCCCACCAGCGGTACGGGCAGCCTGAAATATTTCCTGCTGCCGGCTTTCGTTCTGGCTTTTGCCACCATGGCCACTGTCTGCCGCTTTATGCGCGGCGCACTGCTGACAGAATTTGGCCGTCAGTATTTTCTGGTCGCCAAAGTACGTGGCATCAATAAATTCAACCTGCTCACCCGCTATGCCCTGCCTAATGCCATTATCCCCGTCATCGCTCTGCTGGGCAATTATTTTGCCAGCGTTCTGGGCGGTTCTGTAATAGCCGAAAGCATTTTTGCTATCCCCGGTATCAGCAGCATGGCGCTGGAAGCCATCCGCTACCGTGACTATCCGGTGCTGCAGGCTTATGTTCTGGTCAGCGGCTGTACGCTGATCCTGGTGATGGTAGCGGTCGATCTGCTGATCGCTTATCTCAATCCCAAGGTAAAGCTGGGTGAGCGGTCATGAAAAAATCAAACCTGCAATTTTACTGTGCGGCCAGCGTGCTGCTGCTCATTATCGGCGCCAGTATCCTGGCACCGCTCCTGGTTACACACAATCCCTTTGAACCCGATATGGCAAGCCGTCTGCAGCCGCCCTCCTGGCAGCATTTTTTTGGTACTGACGCTCTGGGACGCGATATGTTCAGCCGCATTCTTTACGGTGGCCGTGCTTCGATCCTGCTTTCACTGGCTTCGGCAATTCTGTCGCTTGGTGTCGGCCTGGTGATAGGTCTCTTCTGCGGCTTTTACGGCGGCAAATTGGACATGCTGTGCACTGTCGTCAGCAACATATTCCAAGGCATTCCGGGCAGCTGCTTTATGATCGCCATTGCCGGTATTTTCGGCCCCAGCATCAAAAGTCTGGTGCTGGCGCTGGTCATTACTTCCTGGGCCGGGTTTTCCCGTATCGTGCGCGCTGAAGTCATGCAGCTTAAAGAAGAACCTTTCATCGAAGGTCTGCGCTGTCTGGGGTGCGGTGACAGCCGGCTGCTGCTGCATCACATCATTCCCAATATCGTCAACAAGCTGCTTATTCTCTTCACAATCCGTGTGGGACGCGGTATTCTGTCCATTGCCGGACTCAGCTTCCTCGGCCTGGGCGTTCAGCCGCCGACTCCCGACTGGAGCGTGATGGTCAGCGATGCTGTTTTGTATTACCGCAGTTCACCGCATCTGATTTTGATACCCGGAGCCTGCATCTTTTTCCTGATCTATGCTATCAATAACCTGGGCGAATTTATGCGTGACAAACTGGATGTACGCTTTAACGAGGTGCGCAAATGGTAACTTTAAACTCTGCAGCAGCACTTAATCTGGTGCTGCATCAGCTTTACGTGCACTTTCCTGTCCCCGGCGGACTGGTTCGGGCCGTTGACGGTGTTGACATCTGCTTCCGTCACCAACAAATCACCGGTATCATCGGAGAAAGCGGCTGCGGTAAATCCGTTTTGGGGCAGGCTATTTTAGGCATTCTGCCCGATTATGTCGCTCGCAGCGGCAATATTTTCTACCGCAGTACAGATATTCTGGCAGACAACACTTCCCTGCCCGGTTTTTACGGACAGCAAATCGCCCTGATACCTCAAAATCCCGGCGACTCGCTCAACCCGCTGCGCACAATAGGCAGGCAATTCGACGATATCCTGCAGACTGCCGGACTCAATGATAAAACCAACCAGCGCAAGCAACAGCTGCTGACCTTTTTCGGATTACCGGATGCAGAGCGCGTACTCGCCGCTTATCCGCATGAGCTTTCGGGAGGTATGCTGCAGCGCGTATTATGCGCGATGAGTATTTGCTGCTCGCCCCTGTGGCTTCTGGCCGACGAACCTACCAAAGGACTGGACGAAACAGCCTGCGGCGTTGTTTATGAAAATCTGCAGAAAATAAAAACCAGCCAGTCACTGGGTATGCTCATCATCACCCACGACTTACAGCTGGCACGTTCTATCTGCGCCGACATCGCCGTTATGTATGCCGGCCAGATCGTCGAATACGGTCCCCAAGTCCTTACCGGCCCACGCCATCCATATACCCAGGCTTTCTTGGCAGCACTGCCGGAAAACGGCTTTCAGCCGCTGCCCGGCCTGCCGCCATTACCGCAGGATCATTTGCCCGGCTGTCGGTTTGCGCCGCGATGCCCCAGCTGTCAAAAACGCTGTCTGCAGGAAGTCCCGCCTGTCTATGACAGCGGCACCGCGAAAGTGAGGTGCTTCCTCTATGCTTGAAGCTGTCGAAGTTTCTAAAAAATATTGGGACCGCAGCAGCGGCAGGCAATACGATGTTTTACAAAGCTGCAGTCTGCAGATCGCTGCCGGAGAAGCAGTCGGTCTGATGGGCCCCAGCGGCTGCGGCAAAAGTACTCTGGCACGTGTATTGCTGCGGCTTCTGCCGACAGACAGCGGCCGTATCATCTTTCAGACGCAGGACGTGACTCAGCTGTCTCAGAAACAGCTGAAACCCTTTCGCCAGCAAGTACAGTTCATATCGCAGCGTCCTGAAAGCTTTTTTGATCCGCTGCTGAAATTGGGTGCCAGCCTGCGTGAACCGCTGCAGATATTTGATCTGCCTGACAGCAGCGAGATTATCGAAGCCGCACTGGCCACAGTCAAACTGTCACCTGCCCTGCTGGACCGTTATCCGCATCAGGTCAGCGGCGGCGAAGTACAGCGCCTGAGTATCGCCCGTGCGCTTTTGCTTAAACCGAAACTGCTTATCCTGGACGAGCCGACATCAATGCTGGATATCTCCGTCCAGGCACAGATCCTACAGCTTTTAAAAAATATTCGCCGGCAGGAACAGATGGCGTTCCTCTTTATCTCCCATGACAAAGCCGTAATCAATTATATGTGCGACCGCCAGCTATATATGCAGGAAGGCAGGATCACCTGACAAAAAAACACCCAACGCTATGCGTTGGGTGTTTTACTTTAATAAGAACATCAGTACCGCTTCTCCTGCCGTTACAGCCATTGTCCCAGTACTTCCTGCAGCCGTTCGATACTGACCGGCTTGCTCAGATGCTCGTTCATCCCGGCATTGAGCGCCATCTTGATATCTGAAGAAAATGCGTCAGCCGTCATTGCCACAATTGGTATCCGCCGCGCATCTTCACGCGCCAGCCTGCGAATCTCCCTGGTTGCTTCATAACCGTTCATAACAGGCATCCGCACATCCATCAATATCATTTCATAATGACCGGGCGCAGATGCATTAAACATTTCCACTGCCCGCCGGCCATTTTCAGCACCCTCGCAGACTACCCCCAGGCTTTGCAGAAACTCCAGAGCGATCTCCATATTCAGGTCATTATCTTCAACTATCAGGACCCGGTGTCCCGAAAAATCGCTCCTGCCCGCAGGCTTTACTGCCGGCAGCGGTTTTACTGCATCATCGCCCAGCCAGCGCAGCGGCAGCGTTAAGGTAAACTTTGCGCCGCCTTCCGGCCTGTTGGCGGCTTCGATAGTGCCGGCCATCAAATTTGTCAGGTTCTTGCAGATTGCCAGCCCCAGTCCCGTACCCTCGATTTTACTTGTACGGCTGTCTTCACCGCGTTCAAACATATCAAAAATTTTCGGCAGCAGTTCTTCCGACAGCCCCGGACCGTTATCGCTGACAGTAAAAACATACTGCGAACGCTGCGGGATCATTGCGGAAAGCTCCTGCAGCCCCAAAACGATTTCTCCGCCTTCCGGAGTATATTTCACCGCATTACCTAAAATATTCAGCAAAATCTGCTTGAGATGCGTACTGTCGGTCAGAACCTCCGTATGTTTCAGTTCTTCAAGCTCCAGCCGCAGATTTTGCATTTTTTTACCGGCCATCAGGCGGATGATATTTAGTACATCCTCCAGCAGCTGCGGCAGGCTCAGCTCATCATCTGTTAAAATAACTTTACCGCTTTCGATCTTCGACATACTTAAAATACTGTTGATCAGCTCCAGCAAATGGGCGGAGCTGCTGCCAATTTTATTAAGACAGTCCAGCGTTTTGACTTTATTCTCAATATTCTGCCTGGCGATAGTCGTCATTCCGATGATCGCATTCATGGGCGTACGGATATCATGGCTCATCTGCGACAAAAAAGCGCTTTTCGCCTCATTAGCAGTATGCGCCGCCACCAAAGCTTCCTTCAATTCCTGCTGCTGTTCCATCTCACGGCGGCGCTCATCATCAATAAAACGCGCCACCAGGACCGCCTGTTGTTTTTTCGAACCGCTGTAATCCGGCAGATATGAAACCATCAGACTGATCCATTTATAGACCCCGCCGTTTTTGCGACGCAGCTCCATTTCCAGCTTATCACCGGTTTTAGTCAAAACCCGGCGCATCTCCCGTAAATTAAAACGCTGCCTGAATTTATGCCAGTCCTCGCGCGGTACTACATCTCTGGTATAGGCCAGAAATTCCTCACACGTGCCGTTATACGGATAGTCCACGCATTTTTGCCCGGTCAGCTCAACAAAATGATAAGTACCTGCGTCCAGATCAAAATGCACTACGGCATAATAAATATCGCCCAGCACGTGATTGATCTCATAATTAAGGCTTTCGACCAGCTGCTTTTCCTGCTGCATCCGTTTCCAGGCGTCGATATCGCGCATCGTACCCACAACGCGTACCGGCAGTCCCTGTTCATAAACAGTCGTTGCCTGCACTAAATACCACTTGTTATCTACCTGTTCGTCAATATAACGGCGCATCCTGATTTCCAGGGCTTCTTCACTGCGTTCACCGCGCAACAGGCCCAGCCAAGCCTCCCGATCCGATGGATCGACAAGATTTTCTTTTATGACCACGGAAAGATAATCCGGGATATAACTGCGCCGTGTTTTTTCCTGAGAATTTTCAGAAGCTATATTACTCCAGGAATGCATCACCTGTAATCTGATATCATATTCAAACAGCAGATCTATACTGGATTCCATCGCGACCCGGTAACGTTCTTTTTCCTCGTACAGCTGCCGTTCCATGTCCCGGCGCTGGGTAACGTCGCGCATAAAACAGCCGCAGTAGCCGTACATCGGCTGATAGCAGTCGACCGACAGATATTTTTTTAAATTTTCGTTATAATCCTCGATATTTTGGGTCAGACCTTCCAACGCTGTTTTCGTATAGATATTCAGCCATTTGGCGCCGTTATCGCCCCAAATATCGCTGAAAGACATTCCCAAAAGATAATTTTTACCGTCGATACCCAAAAAAGAGGCACAGGCGCTGTTGGCATAAACAAAGATAAAATCCTGAGGCAGTCCGCTTGCATCGGCCTCTACCCTCAATACATATACTGGCAGCGGCAGCTTATCAAACTGCATCATCATACCACGCTGCATCGCGGCAAAATCTTTGTTGAATTGTTCTAATAAAAGCTTCTTTTCCAAGCTTTCTCACCCTTCCGCGGCCAAAGCCAAGGTTATCTTACAGCATGCCCGTACAAAAACCTGTCGACAATCAGATCCGCCAGTTCAGCATCGGTAAATTCAGGCTGACCCACATAGTGCAGCACCGACATCGTTACCCCGCCGAATAAATGGTGAGCCGTGATCGTAGGCTTCCCCTGCTTCATAAAGCCAGTCTCCATGCCTTCGCTGATGATCGTCACCAGACATAGGACCTGCTCCCTGATCAGATTGCGGTACCGCAGGATACGGTTATATTCATCTTCAGACAGAGTATCACCGTACAAAGAACTCATTTCCCAGGAACCATCGTTTAAAAATACCGGATGAAAGCCGCGCTGATTGCCGCTCACCTCATACCATAAAATCCGATACAGATCCTTATTATCCCGCAGAAACGGCAGCAGCGCCAGCATATAGCTTCTGATTTTTTCGCTGGTGCTTTTACCTGAAGCAACCACCTCCTGCAGGCATTGCAGGAAAGGCTCTATCTTACTGGCGACAAGCGTATAAAATAAGTTATCCTTATTGCCGAAATATTTATAGACCGTGCCCTTACCTGTATCCGCAAGCGCAATGATCTCGTCTAAAGTCGCCTGCACATAGCCGCGGCGGCTGAAAACTTCCTCTGCTGCCAGCAATATTCTCTGATCTTTAGGTAAGGTTTTGTCTATTTCGCGCATAAATCAAACTTCCTTTCAATAAATATTTCTATTTCTCCATTATTATATATTATTATAAGTTTTTTAGACAAACTTTACAAATTTATCTTTCCAAACTTCACTTTGTTTCATCAAAAAATTTTGCTATTTTATTTTTTCACAATTTTAGGGCTTTATATCGCCGATGCTTTCCTATATAATAGAGTTGAAATCACAGAAAACTATTATTTATTTTTTCTAATTATTTTTGTTCCGCTTAAGGCGGATAGTTTTTGAGAAAGAAGGAGGTCGCGATTATGAGTCTGAAGGTCCATACAAATCGCTGCAAAGG
>ENA-ORTY01003121-ORTY01003121.1-human-gut-metagenome-genome-assembly--contig:-NODE-3121-length-14668-cov-2.684185_pt1 | contig 14668 bp, 18 predicted proteins | sample MGYA00241917_ERZ509198 | MGnify/ENA primary metagenome ERZ509198 (study PRJEB26280, sample SAMEA2338857) | human gut metagenome | biome: human gut; feature: human-associated habitat; material: faeces...
ATTTCGTGCTCTGTTTGATACTATCCAGCGAGGCCATTTCCATATCAGCCGCACTGGAACCGGCATCAGCGGCACTCTTGTTGGACTGGCCCAACAAATCCAGTCCCGCCCAAACGAGACCCGCCAGCATGACGACAAGCAGTGTCCACAACGCAATCTTACGCATTTTCTTGGAAACCATATGAATATTCCTTTGTTAAAGGTTAGAGAGCTGAGTAGTATTTATTTCCCGAATAAGGCACCTACGGCCCAGAAATAGGGATGTAGAGGTACAGGATAATCTTCTCCTAGCGGTTTTTTTCCTTCTTTGCTTTCTTTTATATATTGACGTTGTGTTTCAGAAAAAGCTGCAACTGCATCTTGATGTTCACCCTGATTTACAAGTTTTTTCATAAAATGACTCATCAAATATGCTGAAGCAGCATCGTCCGCAAACCATAATGTTCCATAAACATTGTTTACTTTTCTGCGCATAAATACATCTACAAAGCTGACTTGATCTATGCCTGGAATCCAACCAACTTTTCTGAGTTCTTCTTCCATATTTTCTGATTGATTAAAATCAGTAAACGTTCTTTCATCTTTTAATGTTTTTGGTGCAAATACGACACCAGTGTTACATGCTGAAAGAATTACATAGCGTGTTTGTAAAAAAGAAGAATCTGGTAGTTCCATAATTTTTTTTATAGTTAATAAACCATTATCGTTTTGTTCGTCAGCCATATATAGATAGCTATTCAAAAATGACATTGATGGTAATTCTTTTTCAATTACAGCTTTTTGTTTAATCATGATCTGTTCTGCTTCTTCTGCTGTAGTTGCAAATTTTTTACCATTCCAATCTATTTTATTAAAGTTTCTTTTAAAATAATTGACCAACGTATTATATTTTATATGCCAAGAACTATATGTTTCAGAATAAGGCATGCTATGTGTTGCAAAATATATTATTTCATAGCTACTTTTTTTTATGTTATCCATTACCCAAGAAATATTTGCCGTATTTGTATATTGTATATCTTTTATAAAATTTTCTTTATATAATGTTGAATTTACATTCTGAATTTCTTTTTCTGCACCATCAAGGTTTTTCATATAGATGGTGTTATTGTGGGGGTTTCCCACTGCAAGGAGTGTTTTATCTGAAGATTTTTTATTAGGATCTGTCAGAGCTGATATAAATGAAGGTCTAATATTCCCAATGTCGTAATCATCTATTAAAAAGTGCGGATTTTTATCTTCATATGAAGAAACTAGCGCACTAAATGGGACTTGAGCTATAAAACCTCCGGCACAAATATAAAGACGTTTTTTGTTTTTTAGTAAATTGTTTATTGGTAAAATGAGACAATTGTGAAGAATTGATAATATAGAAACGGACTTATCCATATAATCTAGTTCTTCAGATGGAGTAGGAGGAGATTTACTTCCATATGTTTGTATATATTCAACTAAAAACTGTTTACGTATTGCTTCATCAAGTTCTTTTTTTGAAATATTGACAATTTTACTATCTACTCTATCGTTACTTATACAAACAATAACTAATTTATCAGGGAGTTGCATGTAATGAAGCAATACCTGATCGTCAGAAAGTGCCTGTTGGATTTTGGGAATATCTAGCCGGGCACTGGATTCAAAGATAACGGCATCGCCCGGATATTTTTCTTTCCATTCGGTAAGAAGAGTCTGGTAGTCCTGATCCAACTGCTGTACGGTAGCCTTTTGCTTCTTCGCTTCTTCCGTTTTAATCTTATGGACAAGCTTGGTTTCTTCGCTGGCTTCTGTCGGCACTGGAGCCACTACAGGCACGGTAGATTCAGCCTTGGCTTGTTTCCGCCCCAGAGCTACAAGTTTGTCGTATAGTTTCTGCTTATCGGTATCTGCAAATTCCATCCGTACAAGCGCCGCACTGGCCTTTTGAATTTCATTGCGCAAGGTTTCGTCAAATTGCATTTGCATCTCAAGATATTTGACATCTTGCGTCTCTCCATGCAGCCGGGCACAGACCTCCATCGCCTCACTGTAAAGATCCTCTTTTCCCGCCATGTACTCGCCGAGAAGCTCGACGCTTTCGAGGCTCGTGCGCATGGCCGTCACAAGATTGATGGCGAACGTATAGTGCTCAAGGGCTTCCTCAGGCTGCCCTTTTTGAAAAGCGCAGAACCCCAACCCCTGATGAGCCGCCCAGAGCATTTCTTTGGAACCGACCTGTTCCGCAAGCAGGAGGGCGGACTGATAGGCTTTTTCGGCTTCTGCAAGGGCTTCGGTTTTGTCTATTTTGGGAACAGTGGGCTCATCATCGAACACGAGATCTCGGCTGGTTCTTCCTGGAAGTGCCGTTTGCTTGAGTACGCCGCCTATTTGGAGCAACGCCTCAGCCTGATTTCGTGGAAGGCGCAGCTGGCTATAGATATCCAATGCTTCCCGGTAGCAATTCAATGCCGTCTCCAAATCCCGATCTTCCCGCTCCGCGATTTTCCCCACGCCAAGGAGAGCGCCGGCCTTGCCTTCCTGGAACCCCGTACGTTCGTAGAGCTCCAGCGCTGCGCGATAGTCGGCCCGTGCTTCCGAAAGTTTTCCTGTTATGCGGTTGAGGAGGGCGCGATTGGAGAGTGCGATCGCTTCATCTTTGACATTACCTACCTCTCGGGCAATGGCTAGTGCATCTTCAAAGGCACGCATGGCATCGGGAAAATATCCCATGCTCTTTTTAACCAGACCAAGATTATTGAGATCGACGCCTTCATTGCGGCGCAGTGTATTTTTTCGCTCCGTCTCAAGTGAATTATTCAGGAGTTGCAACGCCTGAGGATAATCCCCTCTTTCCCAATAAAGGATGCCAAGGTTGCTGTCGGATTCAGCGAGAGTGAGTGGTTCATTGATACGGGCCGCGAGCTCTTTCGCTTTGGCCAAGTTTTCGGAAGCTCCAGCGAAATCGCCCATATTCCCTTGGCAAAGCCCCATTGCCGTCAGGAGCCTTCCACGAACGCGAGGATCGGCATCTTGTGGCAGAAGGTGGGCAGCCTTATCGTAAGCGGCACTGGCAGGCGCATAGATTTCCAGTGCGCGATAGGCATCCCCCATTTGAGCATAGACATTGGAGATCTCCGCTTTTGGCAATTTGGGCAGAGCCTGCATCATCCTTTCCAAAGTCTGAATTTTCAGGGCATGCTGCTCAAGATGGGAATGACAGATAACAAGGTTTTTGTATGATTTGAGCAGAATTTTTTGATCGGCTTTTCCGGGATTGCTTAAAAGGTTTTCATAAATTGTGACGGCAGAAGCGTAATCTTCAGCCTGCATGTAGGCGATGGCGGCATTGCCCAAAACCATTTGAGCCTTTGCCGTCTCTTTTGCCTTCTTCAACAAGTCCGCAGTCTGGACAAAAAGCCTCGCTGCATCGGCATATTTCCCCGTCTTATACGCCGCCTGCGCTTCTTTGAAGGTTTGTTCAAAACCAGCCGCCTGCACAGGGGCTGTGCACAACATAAACGATACCAAAAACGCAGCGGCGAATCGGAACATGCTGTCTCCAATACGGGGAAGTATGACTTCCCCGTACAGTTTTCGATGGAAAATTATTTGTGAGTCAGTACATAGTGCGCGACAAAAGGCTCTCCTTTCGGCGCGACCTGCTGTTTTGTATTCACATCGCCTTCATCTTCATCATCAAAGACGAGGTCACGAGTCGTACGCTTTGGAGTATTTTTTTCTTCAAGCTTTGCAAGCTGCGTACTACTTTGTGCATTAATCTGTGCTGCGTCCGCTTCAGCAATGGCTTTGTCCATGTCCGGCAATTTCTCTGCGGACAGAATGCACAATAATTCTTCATTCCCAGGAGTATCATCGAAACGGAATGTTCCTTTGGGGGGAATAGTATATTCCTGATTACGCTGTACTGCGTTGTCCATGTTGGCTTTAGAAGGAAAAAGTACGGAATAGTTCCCCGAACTTCCTTTGGCGAGCCAATAGACATAGCCGTCGATATTGGGTGTAAATACAAGCTTGACACTATCTCCAGACTTAAATTCATGGCTTGGCAAGACAGTGCTGGTTGTGCCGTCACGTTTCAGAAGCATGGTCGTCTTCAATGCGGTAGTTTGCTTACCGGAACTTTCCATAGCCTGAGTCTGAGCCGGTTCCTCATCATCAAAAACGAGGTCACGGGTCGTCCGAGCGGCCCAAGAGTCATCTCCCCAAACCATGAACAGGGCACCGAGAATAAGCAAAAGGGAATAGCGTTTCATAACTCCTCCATAGAAATATTATTTCTTAGGCAGATACTTGTTGAAGATTTTGGCAAGAGTCGTCCCCAGAGTCTCCTCTGGAAGCGGAGAGCCAGAAATGGACATTGCCTTGATGGTGAACATTCCACTGCTGATCGGAGTTCCGTCAGGTTTGTCGAGGGCAAGGATGTAGGTACCCTCTTCTGGGAGAGCCATATTGCGGACGCCGGTCGTATCCCACGCCGGGCGAACATCCATGGGTTTCCGCTTCAAAAGTCGTTCTTCAGCCCCTATTTTTTTGTAAAGGCTTACAATGATACGAGGAGTTTCGAATGACTTTTCTCCCTGAGCGATCCATGAGACGACATTCGTTTCGAAAGTCTCAGAAGGGTCGATGGGCTCCCATTTGTCGTTAAATGTTCGGCAAAACAGGATATGGTTTTGTTCCGCACAGTTTCCCTGCTGAGAAAGCGAAAGAACAAAAATCATGAAACACAAACAGGTTACGACACTTTTTTTCAACATTTGGCCTCCATCGACAAACTGGTTTCATCATAGATGATATTTTATTACATTGTAGATGTAATAAAAATACATTTCAAGGTCTGAACCGCTACCGTACTCTTTTTTATTCAAAAAAGGAGTGCAACGTGGCGGAACGTGAAGTACAGCGACTCGCTAAAATACTTGGAAATTCTATCGTTGAGAGACGGAAAATTTTGGGTATGACGCAGATTGAACTCGCCAATCGCCTGGACATGGCCCCAGACGCTCTGTCGCGTATCGAAAATGGGTATGTTGCCCCTAGATTTAACCGAATTGAAGAGATGGCGAAGGTTTTGGAGTGTTCCGTTGCGGAGCTTTTTCGAGAAAAAAACGATTCGCTGAGAGCACGAGCTGACAGTATTGCCGACATCATCAGCCCACTTCCGGCAGAAAAACAGGAAGAAGTAATCAGCCTCGTTTCCCATTTCGTCAGTATCCTAAGAAAATGACTTTTTGCTTATGAAATGATTTTAAATATATATTACCATTTTGAATCGGTAGTTTTTTCTTGAAAAAGACCTGTCCGGAAGACTCGGGCAGGTCTTTTTATGTTCAGGAGGAACAGATGGAATCATTTTGTTCGGATCAGATACGCGAGCTGGCGCAGGCACTCATCAAAGTTCAGGAACAACTCCAACCGGCAACCAAGGATGCCAACAATCCCTTTACCAAGAGTAAGTACGCCACTCTCAACAGCATCATGGACTCGTGCCGTGACGCCTTGCTTTCCAACGGCATCTGGCTCTGCCAGTATCCGGTTCCCACCGAGCCGGGATATCTTGGCTTGGTCACGAAGCTCACCCATGCGGAGTCGGGACAATGGCAGTCGAGCCTTGCCGTGGTTCCCCTACCCAAGGCTGATCCTCAGGGAGTGGGCATCAGCATGACCTATATTCGCCGTTATGCGCTTTCAGCCATGCTCGGTATTGTTACAGAGGAGGATACGGACGGAGAGTTCACCCTAGACAAGCTGAATAGACCTCAGAAACAGAAAAACGCCGTAAACGCCTCACAGAGAGGCAAAACGACTCTGGATGATTCAGGACAAGCAAAAAAGATTTCATCCGCCTCAAATCGGACGTCAGAGGGACTTTCCCAATTGCCTCACTTGGATGGAGTTTCATACGAAATCGTATCGGCACAGGATGGTCGGGAGTGCATCCTCGCCACAGGAAACACGGCAGCGAAAAAGGAACAGCTTTCGGCGGCTGGGTTTCACTGGAACCCGCAACGAAAAATCTGGTGGAAGTATGCGGCATAGCAGAAAGGGTCGTCCTTGATGGGGCGGCTCTTTCTGTTTCTGCTATCAGCACGGGAGAAATGGATGGACGGAACAATCAGAAATACGGGAGCGGAAGGGTTGCTAGAAATCCTCTGCTGTGGACTGGAACGGGATGCGGAACAGCGAACGGCGAATCGGCTTGGGGATCGCTCCCGGTATGTTGGGTTATCGGATATCGCCAAGATGCTGGGCTGCCCACGGGCGGCACTGGCTGCCAAACTCTGCCTGCCTGAATACAAAAACGCTGGTGAAGCTCTCAAACATCAACTGCTCCTCCAACGGGGGCACTGGTTCGAGACGGGCGTACACCAAGCTCTCATGAGATATGCCCTCTCTCCCTTGTCCCAATTGGAAATCGAGATTTCACACGAAGATGTGCCTATCAAGGCCCATCTGGATTTCACGCTCATCTCCACACAACCTCAACCCACAGTACGGATTCTGGAAGTCAAATCCACCGCAAAGCTGCCGGCAACGCTTTCTGAGAGTTACGCTATGCAGATTGGCGGTCAGACGGCATTGCTCAAAGCGTATTGGAATCTGCCCGTCTTTAACCTCGTACAGGATACGGGGGAAGTCCTCCACCACAGGACTTTTCTTGAAATCTGTAACGAATGTCTTGGGGTATCCCTTCCTGATGCGTCAGCTTGTGACATTCAAGGTTGGATTCTCTGCCTCTCCATGTGCGATGCCAAAGCCTTTGGCCCGTTTCTTCCTGAAGATACGGATATCACCCGGTGTTTGGACATGGCTTCCGAGTTCTGGGAAACCATGATTGCGCTGAGAGGCAATCTGCTGAACTTGAACACGATTCAAACGGTACAAGGGCTTTCCCCCCTGTGTCCATCGTGTCTTTGGAGGAAGGATTGTCCACACTTCAAAGGTTCTTCACATCCTGAGTGGGAGGATACCCTTGCACGGTTTATAAAGCTGAAAATACAGAAAAAATCCATTGAAGCAGAGATCGGAGAATTGGAATCCCGTTTGAAAGCCGCCTACCAGCTTTCCCATACGGTCAAAGGAGAGTGGATCAACACAGGAAATCACACGTTCCGTGTAATCCCACAGAACGGGAGAGTAACGCTGGATCGAAAACGGCTGAATGAGGAACTTGAAACATTGTTGGGAGAACAGGAAGCCCAGATGCTCATGGCGAGGTGCGAAAAACAGGGCGCTCCCTTTGAAAGGCTCTATGCGGTTCGGATATGAAAGGCAGAGCTCCAGCTTGACAGTTCAATAAAAAGCACCTAATTTAAAGTATAAATAGATGCTAAAAAGAGGTCTAAAATGGAAACTATCCACGCAGACATGACAGTGAGCGTAACGGAACTGAAGCGAAATTTTGCGGGTATTCTTGCTTCTGCGCAGGGAAACCCTGTTGCCGTGTTGAATCATAACAAGCCGGAAGCCTACCTTATCCCCGCCCGGCATTACGAACAGCTTTTGAGCCGGTTGGAAGATGCCGAAGACAGAAAACTTGTCCTTGAGCGCAGTGATGGCCCGTTTGTCGAGGTATCACTGAATGAGCTATAAACTTCGGTTCCATGAGCAGGCCCTTAAAGAGTGGAAAAAACTTGGGACGACATTACAGGAGCAATTTAAAAAGAAACTCGCAGAACGATTGGAACAGCCACGGATTCCTTCCGCTGCTCTCTCAGGTATGTCTGATTGCTATAAAATCAAGCTGAAGGCGGCTGGTTATCGTCTTGTATACCGTGTTGAAGACGACATTATGTATGTTACCGTAATCGCTGTCGGGAAACGAGAGCGCAGCATCGTATACAGTACTGCACACAGTCACATGTAAGATAAGAAAAAAGATTTATCACATCCCGGTTTCTCTTCGGAGAAGCCGGGATTTTTTATTTTCAAAGGAGAAAACCATGAATCAGAATCTGTTCAAGGAATTGGCCTCCCTCGTTCCGGCGCAGCTCGATGCCGGACAGGTCTTCACGGGGACGCCAACAGGGAAGGCTGTCAACAGGATACCCAATGACTTATGGTAAAATGCGAAAAGCAGGGAGAACCCTTTGAGCGATTGCATACTGTTGAGGTATAAAACGGTTGAAACTCTTGACTGTGTACCTGGATAAACTATACATTAACAAAAAATATCAGGGAGTTGTTATGCCACTTTCACTAGAGGAAATGACTGCCGTCGCCATACGAAATCAGCATCTCATTTTGGCGGAGGAACTCAAAAAGGGGGTTCCGTTAAATTATCGGGATGAGCTGGGCAGGAATATTTTGGAGTATCCTGATGGGCATATTGAAATAACACAAAATGTTATTCCACCTTATATTCAGAATCAAATGAAGTCATGCAACCACGATTGATTTGCATCTGTGGTCCAAATGGTGCGGGGAAGAGTACCTATACTCGTACCGTAGCGACAATGGAAAATCTGCTGGTCATTGATCCAGATAAGCTTGCGGCTGATGGGTTGTCTCCGATTGCTGCCGGAAAAGCTGCTGCCAAAATGGCCCGCCTTTTTCTTGAAAATGGCGTATCTTTTGCTCGAGAATCTACTTTGACTTCACATTTTGATTTCATTTTGATGAGTGAGGCCAAGAAAAAGGGATATTCCATCGAATTGGTTTATATAGGGCTTGAATCTTCAGACCTAGCGTGGGCACGAGTCGCTTCGCGAGCCGCTCGTGGCGGGCATTCTGTCCCCTATGAAGATGTTATCCGCAGATTTGCACGAAGTTTGGAAAATTTGCCTAAAGCCATTGCATTGGCGGATAAAGCCACGATTTTGGATAATTCGACGCAAGGTTATAGACTTATTCAAGTAGCCAAGTAATCTTTCACACATAGGAAAACATAATCCCGGTTTCTCTTCGGAGAGACCGGGATTTTTTTGTTTTTGAACCTTTGAGAGGAGAATCATCATGAAATCACAGAAGATTATGGAACTGGAAACCCTTATGCCAACGGAAATGGATGCCGGACAGGTCTTCACGGGGACGCCAACAGGGAAGGCTGTCAAAGGCTACAAGGAAACGTGTTCGTACACCCCGTCCGTTGATCCAAGGTACATTTTTCATGAATCGGCACGGGATGTGGTCGTCTGGTTCATGCATGACCTTGATCCTCTGTATCTGTACGGCCCCACTGGATGCGGGAAGACGACGCTCATCAAGCAGCTTGCCGCACGGCTGAACTATCCCACATTTGAAGTCACCGGGCATGGACGATTGGAGTTTGCCGATCTGTGCGGCCATATTTCCCTGCAAAAAGGCAGTATGGTCTATGAGTACGGTCCATTGCCGCTTGCCATGCGGTACGGGGGAATTCTTTTGATCAATGAGGCGGATTTGCTTTCCCCTGAAGTTGCCGTTGGCCTCAACGGTGTTCTGGACGGTGCGCCTTTGTGTCTGCCGGAGAATGGAGGAGAGGTCATTTCCCCGCATGAAATGTTCCGAATCGCATGTACCGCGAACACCAACGGAGGCGGTGACGACACGGGGCTCTATCAGGGAGCCGTTCGCCAAAACCTTGCGCTGCTCGACAGGTACATGGCCTGCGAAGTCGGTTATCCCACGCCTGAAACGGAAAAGGAACTTCTGTTCCGGCAGTTCCCGAACCTTCCCGAACACGTCGCCTCGAACATGGTCAGTTTCGCCAATGAAGTTCGGAAACTCTTCATGGGCGATGCCGATTCCTATGAAAACACCATCGAAGTGACGCTTTCCACCAGAACCCTCATCCGTTGGGCCGATCTTGCCCTCAAGTTCCAGCCGCTGGCCAATCAGGGCATCGAGCCGCTTTCCTATGCGCTGGATCGTGCCCTCGCATTCAAAGCCACACGGCCAACGAGAGCGATGCTTCATGAACTTGTGCAGCGTATCTTTGCCGTAACATTCTAACCATAGAGAGGAAACTATGAATACAGCCATCCGTTCCGACATCAAAATTCTGGACAGCCTTGTGGCTCTGAACCTCAACATCAGCGTGTGGTCCGCCCGAAAGAAGATGTGCCTTGAAGACTTCGGCGGTGCGGAACTTCCCCCTGAAGACCTTGCCTCTTTGGGGAGCAAGCGTATCGCCGATCCCGACAGCCTCAAGATATTCACCACATTGAAGGCCCGTGCCTTCAACTACCTTGACCGTCATGGCATTCGTTTTATGTCCGGCTGGGCCATCCCGGAAGACAAGGCTGGGGACATCATTGACGAACTGATCCGGATCAGGGAAACGTTCCTTCACGAAAAGGAATCTTTCCTCGCCGATTACGACCAGTCCATCGAGAACTGGATTGTCAAACACTGCAAGTGGGGAAATATCATCCGGGAATCCACGGTAGGGCCGGACTACGTTCGTTCAAGGCTGTCCTTCTCGTGGCAGCTTTACAAGGTCTCGCCGCTCACCGAACACGATAATCCCAACGCCGTATGTGAATCCGGGCTGAATGAGGAAGTGGAAGGTCTTGCCGGAACGCTGTTCAACGAAATAGCCAGCTCAGCCAACGAGATATGGCAAAAGGTCTATGCCGGAAAGGACACGGTGACGCACAAGGCCCTTTCCCCGCTCAGGACCCTGCACCAAAAGCTCTGTGGGCTGACTTTCATCGAGCCTCACGTAGCTCCGGTAGCCAGCCTTATCCAGACCGCCATTAACAGCATACCCGCCAAGGGCAACATCACCGGAAAGGACATCCTCCTTTTGCAGGGCGTTGTCTCCATGCTCCGCGATCCGTCCTCAATGCTGCAACACAGCCAGAGGCTCATCGAAGGGCATTCCCCTCAGGACGTCATGAACGCGCTTCTCGCCAATGACGTATTCACCGTATGCCAACAATCCGCCATCCCTGAAGAAGTCCCCTTTGTGCCCGTCCCGCAAAACCATTCCGCAAATATCCCCAACATCGGACTGTGGTGAGCTATGCTCAGGACCAAAGACATCATGTCCTGTCTGCCTTTGTTGGCCTGTATTCTGGGAAAGCAATACAACATCACCGTGGAAATAGGAGGAACTACAGCCTATACGAATGGAAAAACGATCCATATACCCTCTCTTAAAATAGATACTGATGAAATGTATATCAATATGACAAGGGGATACGTTGACCACGAAGCGGCACATATTAGATACACAGACTTTCAACTGCTTCAGAAGGCCAATCTCACCAGATTGCAATTTCATCTTTTCAACATCATCGAAGACTGGAGGGTTGAAACACTGCTTGGAAAACACTTTCCGGGATGCAGAAAAAACTTCGATTTCATCATTGCGTATCTTTTTGGGAAAGAAAGACAAAAGGCCGGAAGCAACGCTCCGGACTTTTTTGTTCTGGAGTACATCCTTTTGACTATAAGGAGTTGGAATAGTTCCGAAGTGGAAAAGAATAGAGCATGTTCAAAAAAAGAGATGGTTACGGCCTATCCGGGAATTGAAAAAGAACTGGATGCCTGTCTCAAAAAGATTCATGCAAACACACGGACGACACAGGATGCGATTGGCCACGCGCTGTTGCTGGAATCCATCATCAAAAAATGGATACCCGAACAGCCGCAGAGGAGTACGTCTCAAATGGAAAAACGAAATGATCATCCCGATGGGGGGCAGAGCGTCATTCCAGAAGAAAAAGACGGAGCACAGGAAGCTTATGAAGATTCGTTTCCCAAAACGATGGGAACGGTTTTGAAGGAAAAGCTCTCGGCACAGACGGGAGGCATAGACGCGGAACACTGGACGGTCGCCAAGATTCGCCCCGTTACGCCTGATGTCATCCACCCGGATACGCTGAGAAGGATAGAACTGATTACGAGAGGATTGTCCATCAGGATTCAGGGACTCATGCAGTCGCTCTCCATGTCGGCTTCCTATCCTTCCACAAAGGGGAGGCTTAATACTGCAAAGCTGTACAGAATCAAAGCGGAAAATCCGAAAGTATTCATCCAACGGACGGAGTGCGTCGCCGTCAATACGAGTCTCCACATTCTGCTGGACGCTTCCGCCAGCATGTACGGCAAACCTATGGAACTCGCGACGGCATCCTGCCATGCCATTGCGTCGGCCTGTTCAGCCATCAAGGGGCTCAATACTGCCGTAACAGCCTTCAATGGAAATTATAGGGGGGATGTTGGTCTGGTCTATCCGCTGCTCAAACATGGACATCCCGTTCATGCCCGCTTCAACCTCATGCCGAGCGGAGGAACGCCTCTCGCTCCCGCACTCTGGTGGGTCATGCAGCAACTTCTATTCACTAAAGAACGGAGAAAAATGCTGTTCGTCCTGACGGATGGGCAACCCACGGATATGACCGCCACGAAAAAGGCACTCAAAATGGCGCACAAAATCGGTCTGGAAGTCTACGGGTTGGGAATATTGGATGATAGCATCAACAATATTCTGCCTGATGCCAGCCGGGTTATCTACCAGCTGGAGGAACTTCCCGCCATGTTGTTTGAGCTGCTGCATGACGTTCTTACGAGGAAGAATGGCTCATGTTTATAGGAAAACGTGCATGGAAGTGCCCAAGATGCGGCTATGTAGGCGTGCCCGATTCCACCAGATTGGGAGAAAGGCTTGGAACAGCCATAGGCGGAGCTATCGGAGGCTTTGTCGGGTACTGTGCCTTTGGCTCGTTCACTCAGTTTCCTGTTCCCAGAGCAGAAAATTACAGAGGGCTTGTCTCCGGCCTTCTGTTCGGAGCTTCGACGGGAAACCAGATAGGCCGTGTCCTTGATGCGTATCTGATTCATGTGTGTAGATGTCCTCGTTGTCAAAAAATCACTATATGTTAACAGATTAAATGGACAAGGCAGGTATTACGCCTGCCTTGTCACAAGGAGTTCTTATGGAAAAGCTTCTGTATTTTGTTGGTGGGATCATCGTCGGAAGTATTAGTACGCTGGCGGCTCTCGGGTTTTCGGAAGAGGAATTGGACGGAGTAGGGGGGGGGAGGATTTTGAACAGGAAAACCTAGAAATGAAGTAAGAGGAAAGCGAAAAATAAGATCGGTTATAGTTGATTTTACTGTGCCACAACGGTATAAAAAAACAACACGACCTAGCTTTTTTATTTTGTTAAAGTATTGTATTGCAGTGTGTTATAAGAACGGATAGTGCTGAAAACTTCGAGTCTCCCCTTCGGCACCATAAGAAAGCAAGCGGGCTGACAGAGCAATCTGTCGGCCCGTTTTTGTTGCGAGGTATCCTACTTGTACTTGGACAAAAGAATCTTGTTGCAAGCATAGAATCGAAGTAGCTCGCTCTCTTTGCAGTTTTCCAACTGTGCAAGCAGATCTTTCCCGATGCCTTTCGGAGGGCGCCTAATCTCCTCAAGCGCGAACAATTCTTTCACATGGAGAGACAATGCAGAAGCTATTTTTTCCAAGGTTGATAAAGTCGGATCGCTGAGGCCTCGTTCGATAGATTTGATGTGCCGCAAGGACAAACCGGATTTTTCCGCTAATTGTTCCTGTTTCAATTTTCGTGAGAGACGCAGCAAACGAATCGTTATCCCAAAAGATTTTTGACAGTTACCCATAGGCTCCTCCAATGGAGGAGAATAGCCTTGACCTGATAAGATTGTTAGCAACTACACTAGGTTTAACAGTCAAAAATAGAAAATATACATTCTATTCTCTCATTCATACCATGCCGTTCTTGAGTTTTGCCTTGCCGGGAAAGTCTCAATTCTTCCCCTGAGAAGCTTCTCAAAGGATTGACGGCTTTTCAGGATCGGGCTATTTTCATGCATATACATGGAGTTTTTATGGAGTCCCTCACGAAGGAATACGCTTCTCCTGTCTGCGTCTGTATGCAGCTCCGCAAAGCCGGGCGTGTTGTTACGCAGATTTACGATCGCTGCCTGCGCCCCGTGGGCATCCGGGGAACACAGTTTGCGCTGCTGAAACGGATCGCCTGTATGCGTCGGCCGTTCATCACGGATATCGGCAAGGTGCTGTGCATGGATCAGACCACGGCGACCCGGAATATCGGGCTGTTGGAACGGGCGGGGTTTGTTGCCGTTGGCGTGCATCCTGACGATGCCCGGAAGAAGGTGGTGGAATTGACGCCGGAAGGGCAGGCCAAGCTGGAGGAAGCCTTTCCCCTGTGGGAAGAGGCCCAACGGGAAATCAGGGAATACCTCGGCGACGACAGGCTGGGGCATCTGTGCTCCCTGCTTCAGGTTCTGAGCGATTTCTCCAGCGAATGAAGTTTCTCCTGCTCCATGTACATCCTCAATAAAGGATAAAGGAGGCTTTTTATGAACGTACTGCTCATCAACGGCAGCCCGCACAAGAAGGGCTGCACCTACACCGCTCTCAGCGAAGTGGCAGGACAGCTTGAGAAAAACGGCATCGGCTCGAATATCGTGCACATCGGCTCGAAGCCCATTCGGGGCTGTATCGCGTGCGGCGCTTGCCGGGAAACCGGGCTGTGCGTGTTTGACGACGCTCCGGTCAACGAGTGCTCAGGGCTCTTGAAGGCGGCGGATGGCCTTATCGTGGGGTCGCCCGTCTACTATGCGGCTCCCAACGGCGCGCTGTGCGCTTTCTTGGATCGCCTGTTCTATATGAAAAGCGGAGCCTACGCCTACAAGCCCGCTGCCGCCGTGGTCAGCTGCCGCCGTGGCGGGGCCAGCGCGGCTTTTGAT
>ENA-ORTY01003136-ORTY01003136.1-human-gut-metagenome-genome-assembly--contig:-NODE-3136-length-14610-cov-4.907180_pt1 | contig 14610 bp, 10 predicted proteins | sample MGYA00241917_ERZ509198 | MGnify/ENA primary metagenome ERZ509198 (study PRJEB26280, sample SAMEA2338857) | human gut metagenome | biome: human gut; feature: human-associated habitat; material: faeces...
TATCAAGGCGGACGGTCTTGCTTTGGGCAAGGGTGTAATTATTCCTGAAAATCTTGATGACGCTGTTGCCGGTGTCAAAGAAATTATGGAAGATAAAATCTTCGGTGCTTCCGGCAACAACATTGTTGTTGAAGAATTTTTGACCGGTCCTGAAGTTTCCGTTCTTGCATTTACAGACGGCAAGTGCGTTAAACCTATGGTATCTTCTATGGACCATAAGCGTGCACTTGACGGCGATAAGGGACTTAACACAGGCGGTATGGGTACCGTATCGCCAAATCCGTATTATACCGAAGAAGTGGCAGCTGAATGTATGGATAAAATCTTTATGCCTACTATAAATGCTATGAACCAAGAGGGCAGAACATTTAAGGGATGTTTATACTTCGGACTTATGATTACACCGAAAGGACCAAAGGTAATTGAATATAACTGCCGCTTCGGTGACCCTGAAACGCAGGTTGTTTTACCAAGACTTAAAACAGATATTATTGATATTTTTGAAGCAATAAATAACGAAACTCTTTCTGAACTTGATATTGAATGGAGCGAAAAAGCCTGCGCTTGTGTTATTATGGCTTCCGGTGGTTATCCGAAATCATATAAAAAGGGTGTTGAAATCACAGGCCTTACATTAGGCCAACTTGACGGTGTTACCGTTTACCACGCAGGAACTAAAATTGAAAATGATAAGCTTGTTACATCGGGTGGCAGAGTTTTAGGCGTTACCGCTTTGGGTGACAGCCTTGCAGACGCACTTAAAAAATCTTATGAAGCGGTGGAAAACATTCATTTTGATAATGCACATTACAGAAAAGATATTGGAAAACGCGCACTTGAAGCTAATAAATAATTTATATAAATTGTTGTAATTTAACAAATTGTGAATTTTTTTCGATTTTACAAAATGTTATTGACAATTATACAAAACGGAATTATACTATCCGTGTATTTGAAATTAACTTATAAAATAGAAAAGAGGGTTAAGGTATGGCAACAGTTAAAAAGAGCAAAAAGAAGATTATTGTACCTATAAGTATAATACTCGTTATTGCGATTGTAGCCGGTTGCATTTTCGGTGTAGCTAAATCGAAAAGCGGCGAAGAGGTTAAGCTCAACACAATTTCAACGGGGGATATTTACGAAAAGGTATCATTAACAGGTGATGTTACTGCCGGCACTTCAAAGGATTATAAGGTTGGCACAGTTGCAACTGTTAAAAGTGTTAATGTTAAAGTAGGCGACCAAGTTAAAAAAGGTGATGTTCTTGCAACATTTGATACCACTTCACTTGATTCGCAGGTATCTTCACTTCAAACTTCTTATAATGACGCTTTGAAAAACTATAACAATGCTGTAAAAAATCAAAAAACAGCAAACAACAAGGCATCTATATACAAAAAGCAAATAGATGCGATTGAAAAAAAGATTGCAAAGCTTAATAAGAAAATTGCTAAAACGACAACTACTAAAAAGAAGAAAACAACAACTACTACAACTACGACTAAGGCAAGCACAACTAACCGTGTTTCACAGTGGCTTGCAACTACCACAACTAAAGCAGCAACTACTACCACCACTACTGCAACTACAACTCAGCCTACCACAGATGATGGCTCACCGAAGTATACAGTAGCACTTTCTGCTTATCCTACTTCTGTTTCGGGTACGGTTTCAGGTTCCGGCAAGTACAGGAAGGATATTGGTAATGTTACGATTAAGGCAACCCCAAGTTCAGGTTGGCTCTTCCTTGGTTGGTATTCTTCCCGTGCAGCATATTTGGCAGGTAATTCACCGCTTTCAAATTCACAGTCTTGGACTTTTCATTTGACAAGCGATGTTAACTATGTAGCAGTATTTACAGAAGACCCAAATGCCACTACCACAACCGCAGCTTCTATCAACGATATTTCAAAAGCACTTGTTGAAATAAACAAAAATATTGCGTCAATAACTAATGATGTTAAAACATTAACTACTATTTCGGGAATAGTTGCAAATTCAATTTCAGGTGCAATTGCTTCAGGTCAGCTTAACAGCAAGACCATTGCTGATTTAGTAGGTAAAGATATTCAGACTGCTATTACAAACGGCATTGTTGATTCAACCAAGCTGATTGTTGAAAGCGGCGTTGCCGTTGATATGATTAAAGCCGCTGTATCTTCAATTGATTACAGGGCGCTTGCCAAAGGTGTTTCTGATTCTGATAACGCAGTTCTTACAGGTTTGGAAATTCAAAAAGCATTGCTTTCGGCTCAATATGAAGTATATAAAACACAGGGCGATCAATCAATTGTTACTGCCCAAAAATCAGCAGTTACCGCTACAAAGAAGGCTCTTGATGCAATGAAAGAGCAGCAAACAGCACTTGCAAACGGCTGGACAGCAGATTTTGACGGTGTGATTACAAAGGTTGATATTTCACCTGACTCTCAAACTACTGCACTTCAGGCAGGTATCACGCTTGAAAATCACGATGTTCTTGTTGCAACAGTCAGCCTCAGTGAATATGATGTTCATAAAGTCAAACTCGGTATGAAAGCAAAGGTTACTACTGCTTACGGTGAATATGAGGGCGAAGTTGCCTCTATTGCACCTACTGCCACAGGTGGTTCATCTAGCTCAATTCTTGACAGCGTAGGTTCAATGGCAGGTGTCAGCGGTCTTTCATCACTTACAAATTCAGGTGCAGGTGTTGAATGTACAATTGAAATTAAAAATCCTGATGAAAACATTATTGCAGGTTTTGATGCCGATGTTGAAATTCAAACAGGTCAGTATCTTGGTGTAACAGTTGTTCCTATTGAATCAATTACACTTGAAAAAACAGGTTCATATGTATATCTTTATAACGACAAGGATAAAACAGTTACCAAGACTGAAATTAAGACGGGTGCAATTTCAGATACAGCTTATGAAGTAACTTCGGGTCTTAAGCCGGGTGACAGAATTGTTGCATCACCAAAAACAGATTATAAAGAAGATACCTTTAAAGTTAAGGTAGTAGACAGCACAAATAAGTAAGGAGACTTTACAGTGAATATTACAGAAAGTCTGAAAATCGCAGTCAAGTGTATTAAGTCAAATTGGATGCGCAGTCTTCTTACAATGCTTGGTATTATTATCGGTATCAGCTCCGTTATTATGATTATCGGTGCAGGTACTGGTGTAAGAGATTATATCGTCGGCCTTATTGAAGATATGGGTTCAAACGCAGTTCTTGTCAGCGTTGATGCCACATCTGCTACTGATAATGACTATATTACTCTTGATGATGTAGAAAATATTAAAACTAAAGTAAACGGTGTTGAGCGTTGCTCACCTATGCTTATGGGCTTTGGCCGTGCAACAATTGATTCAACTGCTACGGAAGCTACTGCAATGCTTATCGGTGTTAACAGCGATGTTCAGTTTGCACTTACCAATACTTGTGAATATGGGCGTTTTTTCACTGATGAGGAATATAATGCAAATGCTCCAATTGCTGTAATGGGTACTAACTCGGCACAGCAGGCTTATGGTTATGAGGATGTTACTAATGAATATGTAACCGTATCTTCAAGCGGTAAATCAATGAAAATCAAAATTTGCGGTGTTGCAAATATTGATACTCTTGCAAGCTCACTTGGTGGTTCAAGCTCAATGAGCAATATATTCCAAAGCGCAGGCGGGGATAAAACTGTTATTGCACTGTTTTTACCTTGTACAACGCTTACACAGATTACCGGTGCTGATGCAAACCTCGGCAGTGTATTTGTTATTGCTAAAGACGGTTATGATTATGATGCAGTCGGTAATGCAGCCGTAAACTATCTTAAATCCGCACACGGTAACTATTCAAACAGTATGTATACTGCTCAAAATATGGCAACATATGTTGATATAGTTAATATAATTATGACTGTTCTTACAGCATTTATTGCCTGTGTAGGTGCAATTTCGCTTATTGTAGGCGGTATCGGTGTAATGAACATTATGCTTGTTTCGGTAACGGAGCGAACGCGTGAAATCGGTATACGAAAATCACTTGGCGCAAAAACAAGAGTTATTACAATGCAGTTTTTGACGGAGTCGATAATTTTGTGCCTGATAGGCGGTATTATCGGTGTTTCAATTGGTGTTGCAGGTGCGTTTGCCGCATGCTCGGTAATAAATATCAAGCCTAATATTACATGGTGGCTTATACTTGTTGCACTGCTGTTCTCAAGCGGCGTAGGTTTGTTCTTCGGTATTTATCCTGCAAGAAAGGCTGCACAAATGAGTCCTATTGATGCACTCAGAAGTGAATAATTATTTAAGAGGGGTTTTTGCCCCTCTTGAATTTTGTTATTATGTATGATAAAATAATAAAACTATCTTTTAAAGAGGAGTATTTGATGGAAATTAACGATATACTTGAAAAGTTCAATTTTAAAGGTGAACTTGAAGAATGTAATGTTTTCGGCTCAGGTCATATAAATACAACTTATCTTGCAAAATATATTGAAAACGGAAAAGAAAAAAAATATGTTGTTCAAAAAGTAAATACAAATATTTTCCCGGATATTGATTCACTTATGAATAATGTTTTTTCTGTTACAGAATTTTTAAGAAAAAAAATCATAGAAAACGGAGGTAATCCCCACAGGGAAACGCTCCATTTTATCAGAACATATGACAAAAACAAGTATTTTAAAGATGAAAACGGTGATTGTTATCGTGCATATCGCTTTGTTGATAATTCAAAGGCTTATGATACTGTTAACAGCGCAGAGATTTTCGGCAAAAGCGGTAAAGCATTCGGCAGATTTCAAAAGTATTTAAGTGATTTTCCTGCTGAAACTTTGAGTGAGATAATTAAGAATTTTCATAATACCATTTGGCGATATGAAAATGAATTTATCCCTGCTGTTCAAGCTGATAAGGCAGACAGAGTTGCCTCTTGCAGTGATGAAATTAAGTTTGTTATGCATAGAAGAGAAGATTGCAAAAAGCTTGTTGAACTTATTGAAAAGGGTGAACTTCCGCTTCGTGTAACGCATAATGATACCAAGCTTAATAATGTCCTTTTTGACAGTGAAAGTGATGATGCAATTTGTGTGATTGACCTAGATACTGTTATGCCGGGGCTTGCACTTTATGATTTCGGTGATTCAATTCGCTTTGGCGCAAATTCCTGTGCAGAAGATGACGATAATTACGATAATGTAAAAATAAATCTTGATTATTTTGAAGCTTATGCAAAGGGATTTTTGAGCGAGGCGGGAAGTGCACTTAATCAATGTGAAATTGATAATCTTGCTTTTTCGGCAAAGCTGATGACTTTTGAATGCGGTATGCGCTTTCTTACCGATTATATTAACGGTGATACATATTTTAAAACAGCATATCCTACTCATAACCTTGTGCGTGCAAAAAATCAGTTTGCACTTGTAAGCGATATGGAAGATAAAATGGCTCAAATGGAGCAAATTATTAAAAACATAACTTAATAAGAATTATAAAAAGGAACGATTTTCAAAATGAACGATTTTCGTTCCTTTTTTATTTATACTTTTTACTTATCTTGGCAATAATAAACTGTACATAAAAAATTAAAGGGTGATTATGTGCAGTATAATAAAGTCGAAATTTGCGGGATAAATACAAGCCAATTAAAAGTGCTGAAAGAAAAGGAAAAAATGGAACTTTTAAAAAAGGCACAGGCGGGGGATAAAAACGCAAGAAATGAGCTTATAGAAGGAAATTTGCGCCTTGTTTTATCAGTCGTTCAGCGCTTTTCAAACAGGGGCGAAAATATGGATGACCTTTTCCAAGTCGGCGTAATAGGGCTTATTAAAGCGATAGATAATTTCAATACAAACCTTGATGTCCGCTTTTCCACTTATGCTGTGCCGATGTGTATAGGTGAAATCAGAAGATATTTGCGTGATGATAACCCGGTGCGAGTAAGCAGAAGTATGCGCGATACAGCATATAAGGCAATGCAGATTAAAGAACAGCTTATTAACGAGCAGGGCAAAGAGCCTACTATTGAGCAAATAGCTAATCGCCTTGATATGAAAAAAAGTGATGTGGTGCTTGCACTTGAAGCTATTGTTGACCCTGTGAGCCTGTATGAGCCTGTTTATAATGACGGTGGAGATACAATATATGTAATGGACCAAGTTGGCGACAGTTCAAGCGACAAGGACTGGATAGATGAAATTTCAATCAAAGATGAAATTAAAAAGCTTGATGACAGGGAACGCAATATTATGTATCTTCGCTTTATGCAGGGTAAAACACAAATGGAAGTTGCAAAAGAGGTGGGAATATCGCAGGCACAGGTTTCCAGATTAGAAAAAAATGCCCTTAGGCGAATTAAGGGCGAATAACACATATCTGCAACGGTTAACCTGATTACAATAATCAAATAAAAAAATCAAAATAAATTTTGACATTTGTATAAAATGGTGGTATTGTTATATTGAAAGGGTGATAGTGATGAAGAAAATTTCAAGTGTGATTTTGGCTGTATTATTAGCTTTTTCAAGCATTTTTTGTGTTAATATTGCATTTGCGGATGAAAATGTGTCTACATTAACCAAGGAACTTAAATTAAACGGAGCTTGGAGTGAAGAATACGATTCCAAGATTACCGATGGAGCAACTTGGTTTAAATTTCATATTGATTATCAAGGCAAATTTAAGCTTCAAATGAAAACTTATGACGCACTTGATGTTAAGCTTTACAATTCAGAATTTTCTAAAACTTATTTTACAACCGTAATTAAAGAATTTAATGATACTAAAACCAAAACTAAAAGCGAAAGCGTTGTTTTAAATCCGGGTGATTACTATTTAAGAGTAGAGGCAAACGGTAAATATGCGCTTAATGCAAGCTTTGGTTTAAACAGCTATGTTAATCCTGAAGCAGTTGAAATCGGAAAGGTTTACAGCGGTTTATCAACCGATGATGACGGCTCATATTGGTACAAAATTGATTTGAAAAATAAGGGGAAATATACCTTGTCACTCACTTCTTCAGGCATTGCAACTGCTGAAGTTTATAACAGTGATATGTCTAAAAGCTTGGATGTTATCTATATTTTTTCAAGCTCCGATTTGGCCAAAACTTCAACTAAAGATATTGATTTGGATAAAGGTACATATCTTGTTAAAATCGTAAGTACTAAGGAATATAGATTTTCATTTTCAAATTATGTTTGCAGCCATATTTATAATGTAACTACAACAGCACCGACTTATTTTGCCGGCGGATATAACACTTATGTCTGTGCTAAATGCGGCTATTCATATAAAACAAAGGGCAAACCTAAAAAAATACTCAAAACGCCAAAGATTTATTCGCTCAAAGGCGGTAAAAAGAAAATTACCGTAAGTAATTCAAACAATAAATCGGCAACAGGGTATCAAATAAAAGTATCAACAAGTAAAAAATTTACTAAAAAAACCACTAAAACAGTTAAGGTGACTTCTTCAAAAACAACGGTTAAAAAGCTTAAAAAAAGCAAGAAATACTATGTAAAAGTCAGAGCTTTGGATGAAGATATGAATGAGTTTGAGATGGAAGGCGAAGGACTTCTGGCGAGGGCATTCTGCCATGAGATCGATCATCTGGATGGAAAAATGTATGTAGATCTTGTTGAAGGCGGCATTCACAATGTAGAAGAGGGAGAGGAATAGATGAAAGTCATATTTATGGGGACACCGGATTTCTCTGTTGGCACATTAGAGGCGCTTGTAGAAGCCGGGCATGAGGTTGTTCTTGCAGTGACACAGCCGGATAAACCGAAAGGGCGTGGCGGCAAGATGCAGTATACGCCGGTCAAGGAAGCAGCTCTTGCCCGGGACATTCCGGTTTATCAGCCAAAAAAAATCCGGGAACCAGAATGTATTGAAGAATTGAAAAAATATAACGCAGATATTATGGTTGTTATTGCGTTTGGGCAGATTCTTCCAAAGGAAATTCTACAGATGACACCTTATGGCTGCATTAATGTCCATGCATCTTTACTTCCAAAGTATCGAGGAGCTGCACCGATTCAGTGGGCAGTCATTGATGGTGAGAAGGTTTCCGGTGTGACAACGATGCAGATGAACGAAGGCCTGGATACAGGAGATATGATCTTAAAGACAGAAATCCCGCTAGATCCAAAGGAGACTGGTGGAAGCCTGCACGATAAACTGGCAGAGGCAGGAGCAAAGCTTTGTGTAGAGACTTTGAAATGTCTGGAAGATAAGACAGCTACATGGGAGCCGCAGGGAGAGAGCACGACTGCATATGCAAAGATGCTGGATAAGAATCTTGGTAATATTAACTGGAATGATCCGGCTGTTCAGATTGAGCGCCTGATCCGAGGTTTAAACCCATGGCCAAGTGCTTACACACACTGGAATGATAAAGTGATCAAGCTGTGGCAGGCAGATGTCGTGGAAGACAATACGAACCAGGAAGCCGGAACGATTGTAAAAGTGGAAAAAGACAGTTTTTATGTCCAGACTGGTGAAGGACTTCTGAAGATTGAGGAACTTCAGCTTCAAGGCAAAAAACGTATGGATGCAGGCGCATTTCTTAGAGGAAATCACCTGGAATATGGAGAAATTCTAAAAAAATGTTAAGAAAGTATGAAAAGACGTGTTTTTGCGTCTTTTTCATATATAATACCCCTAAAGGATAAAGGAGGTAGAAAGTTATGTATTATCCAATGTATTTTGATCCGACCTATGTACTTGTTCTGATCGGCGTAGTCATCTGCATGATCGCATCTGCGAAGATGAATTCAACATTTAATAAATATTCCAGAGTGAGAAGTCATTCTGGTATGACAGGAAGAGAGGCTGCGGAGACAATCCTGAGGAGGGCTGGTATCTATGATGTCCGGGTTGAGAGGATATCCGGTAATCTGACAGACCATTATGACCCGAGAGGAAAAGTACTCCGGCTTTCTGATGCGACTTATGGACAGACATCGGTGGCAGCTGTCGGAGTAGCAGCACATGAGTGCGGACACGCAATCCAGCATCAGGTGGGATATGCACCGCTACAGATTCGTGGTGCACTTGTTCCGGTTGCCAATTTTGGAAGTACCATTGCGTGGCCGCTGATTCTTCTGGGATTGTTCTTTAATTCCCAGATGTCCCAAGTGTTACTGAATCTTGGTATTCTGGCATTTTCACTGGCAGTGTTATTTCAGATCGTAACACTTCCGGTAGAATTCAATGCTTCCAGAAGAGCGATAAAGATTCTGGGTGAGAGCAATCTATTATATCCGGATGAACTTTCCGGAACCAAAAAGGTACTGACGGCAGCAGCACTTACTTATGTTGCAGGTGCAGCTTCTGCAATCCTTCAGCTTTTGCGAATCCTGATTCTGACAGGTGGCAGAAGAGACGACTAGACATTGAAGAGATTAGTTAAAATGAAGAAGAGTAGTCGTGAAGATGGTGTGATTGAGTGAAGATATAGTTTGATAAAAAGGAAATGAGGATAGACACATGGCAACGCAGGTAAATGTAAGGGAAATCATACTGGAGACGCTGCTCTTAATTACAAGAGACGGGGAGTACAGTCATATAGCCCTGAAAAATGTTCTTGATAAATATCAGTATTTGGAAAAACGAGAGCGTGCATTCATCACGAGAGTGGTGGAGGGCACGCTTGAGCGTCAGATAGAGATTGATTATATCATCAATCAATTTTCAAAAGTAAAAGTGAACAAACAGAAACCAGTGATCCGCACAATTTTAAGAAGTTCGGTCTACCAGTTAAAATATATGGATCACGTACCGGACAGTGCGGTGTGTAATGAAGCGGTAAAACTTGCAGGGAAAAAAGGATTTGTGAATCTAAAAGGGTTTGTAAATGGAGTCCTTCGTAATATCAGCAGAAATTTGGACATGCTTTCATATCCGGATCCTTCCAATGAGATTGCCTGTCTTTCCGTGAGATATTCTCTGCCAATGTGGATGGTAGAAAAGTGGATCTCGGTATATGGAAAAGAGACAGTAGAGAAGATGGGAAAAGCATTTCTTGAAGAGCGCCCAGTGACAGTCAGACGTAATACAGCTGTTGTTTCAAAGGAAGAATTTGAAAAAGAACTGGAAAAAGATGGTGTGGTCTATCGCAGACACCCGGTACTTCCTTATGCATATGAACTGACCAATTATGATTATCTGGCAGGACTTCTGGCATTTCAGAAAGGATATTTCTATATCCAGGATATCAGTTCCATGCAGGTGGCCGAATGGGCAGAACCGAAAGAAGGAGATTATGTGATCGATGTCTGTGCAGCACCGGGAGGAAAAGCAATTCACCTTGCGGAAAAGTTGTCTGGAACCGGGTATGTGGAAGCAAGAGATCTGACAGAATATAAGGTTGCGTTGATTGAAGAGAATATTGAAAGAAGCGGACTTGATAACATAGAGGCTGTATGCCAGGATGCGACGATCAATGATGAGGCGTCTTATGAAAAAGCAGATATTCTAATTGCAGATCTTCCGTGTTCAGGACTTGGAATTCTTGGTAAAAAACCAGACTTGAAGAGTAAGATGACAGTAGAGATGGCGAAAGGACTTGCAGACTTACAGAGACAGATTCTGACAGTTGTCCATAATTATGTAAAACCAGGAGGAAAACTTCTGTACAGCACTTGTACAATTAATCGGGAAGAAAATGAGGATAACACGGCATGGTTTGTGGAAAACTTTCCGGAATTTGAAAAAATCCGGGAAAAACAGATGCTGCCGGGAAGCGATATGGGGGATGGATTCTATATTGCTGAATTTAGAAAACAATAGATTGGAGCAAGGTCATGGAGAAAAAAGACATCGTATCTTATAACTATGATGAATTACAAGATGAGATAAAGAGCATCGGAGAAAAACCGTTCCGTGCAAAACAAATTTATGCATGGCTTCATGAAAAACTGGCAGAAGAATTCGATGAGATGACAAACTTGTCGAAAGCACTTCGGGAAAAACTTGATCAGGCGTATGAAATCCGTAAAGTGAAAGTGGTCGCCCATCAGATTTCCAAGGTGGATCCGACAGAAAAATTTTTGTTTGAGCTGGAGGACGGGAACCGTATCGAAAGCGTTCTTATGAAATATAACTATGGCAATTCGGTATGCATTTCCTCACAGGTCGGATGCAGGATGGGGTGCAGATTCTGTGCGTCTACACTGGATGGGCTTGAGAGAAATCTGACAACTTCTGAGATGTTAAGACAGATTTATCAGATCCAGAAGATGACAGGCGAAAGAGTATCCAATGTTGTTGTTATGGGAACAGGAGAGCCTTTGGATAATTACGATAACTTTGTAAAATTTATACATATGCTTAGTGATGAACATGGGTTGAATATCAGCCAGAGAAGTATTACCGCATCCACTTGTGGAATTGTACCCAATATTCACAGACTGGCAGGGGAAGGACTTCAGATTACTCTTGCATTGTCGCTGCATGGTTCCAGTCAGGAAAAGCGTAAAAAACTGATGCCGATCGCGAATAAATACGAACTTTCAGAAGTACTGGAAGCCTGTGATGATTATTACAAGCAGACCGGGCGGAGAGTGACCTTTGAATATAGTCTGGTGGCAGGCGTGAATGATGGACCGGACGATGTAAAAGAACTGACCGGGATATTGAAACACCGTAACTGTCATCTGAATTTGATTCCGGTAAATCCAATTAAGGAGAGGGATTTCAAAAAGCCAGATAGCAAAAAAGCTATGGAATTTCAAAATAAACTTGAAAAAAACGGAATAAATGTTACTATTAGAAGGGAAAGAGGCTCTGATATTGACGGAGCCTGTGGACAGCTCAGAAGACGATATGGTGCTGTAAAAGAGGAGAGACCAGATGAAGATATATGCGAAGACTGATGTGGGTCGAAAACGTGAGATGAATCAGGATTATGTCTATGTGACAGATAAGCCGGTAGGTCCTTTTCCGAATCTGCTTGTAGTAGCAGACGGAATGGGAGGACATAAAGCGGGTGATTTTGCGTCAAAATATACCGTGAAGGTTGTCCATGAAGAACTGGAAAAGACAGAACTTGATAAACCGGAAGAAATCTTGAAGAGTATTGTGTCTGTAGCAAATCATAAGCTGATACAGGCAGCACAGTCTGATGTGAAGTTAGAAGGTATGGGAACGACACTCGTAATAGCTACTGTAATAGGGAATACTTTGTATTTTTCGAATGTCGGAGACAGTCGTCTTTATCTGATCGGTGATAAGATAAAACAGTTGTCCAAGGATCATTCTCTTGTTGAAGAGATGGTTCGTCTGGGAGGTATAAAAGCAGAAGAAGCTAAGAATCATCCAGATAAAAATATTATTACAAGAGCCATGGGGGTCAAGGAAGAAGTAGAGGCTGATATTTACGAATATCGGTTGAAAAAGGGAGATATGATCCTGATGTGTACCGATGGTCTCAGTAATATGGTCGAAGATGAGGATATGTTTGATATTGTAAAGGGAGCGAGAGACATCGTCGAGGCAGTACAGATGTTGATCGAAAAAGCGAACAGCAATGGCGGGAGAGATAACATAGGGGTTGTTTTAGCTGAGCCGCTTGCAGATGAGGTGAGTGCATGGTAAAAGATGGTATTGTATTAGGAAAGAGATACGAGGTACTGAGCAAAATTGGTGCCGGTGGTATGGCAGATGTCTATAAGGGAAAAGACACAATGCTGAACCGTTATGTCGCGATCAAAGTACTGAAAAAAGAATATCGCGAAGACGAGAATTTTGTCCGTAAATTCCATTCAGAAGCGCAGGCAGCCGCAGGACTTCTGAATCCGAATATCGTAAATGTGTATGATGTCGGAGAGGATCGGGGACTTTATTATATGGTGATGGAACTGGTAGAGGGCATCACTTTAAAAGAATATATTGAAAAGAAGGGAAAGCTTTCCCATAAAGAAGTTATTAGTATTGCAATTCAGATGTGCAATGGTATTGGGGCAGCACATGCGGCAGGTATCGTACATCGTGATATTAAACCTCAGAATGTCATGATATCCAGAGATGGTAAGGTCAAAGTGACTGATTTTGGGATTGCCAAGGCTGTTTCTTCTAATACGATCAGTTCCAATGCAATGGGGTCTGTTCATTATACATCTCCGGAACAGGCAAGAGGCGGCTATAGTGATGCGAAGAGTGACATTTATTCAATTGGTATCACACTATATGAGATGGTAACCGGAAGAGTACCATTTGACGGAGAGTCAACCGTGGAAGTTGCTATGAAGCATTTGCAGCAGGAAATTACACCTCCGTCAGAGTATGCACCGGATATTCCGTACAGTCTGGAGCAGATTATTTTAAAATGTACCCAGAAGAACAGTGAGAGACGTTATGCAAGTACAGCAGATCTGACAAGAGATCTGAAGAGATCTATGATGGATCCGGACGGGGATTTTGTTGAAATTCCGCCACTTCGTAATGCAGATACAGTGATTATCACAGATGATGAACTGGATGATATCAGAAGTTCTTATGACGACTATGATGATGATTACGGAGATGACGATGATTATGGCGCCGATGACTATGACGATGATTATGGTGATGACCGTTATGATGATGACGACGAAGAGTACGATGATGACGATTATGATGGCAGAAAAGGCGCAGAAGAAGTTAATCCACGTATGAACAAGGTCATGAAGATTCTAATGATTGTAGTGGCACTGATCATTGCATTTATTTTGATTTTTGCAGTCGGAAAAGCAGCAGGAATTTTTAAATCTATCGGATCAGGAACAACAACAGAAGATTCATCAGACAAAGATACAGTAAAAGTACCTGATATTGTCGGAATGACAGAAGAAGAAGCAACAAAAGCACTGAAAGATAAGAAACTTGGAATTAAAGTTGACTCTAGAGAAGATTCTGAGAAGTATGAGGAAGGAACAGTCAGTGAGCAGAAGACAAAAGTCGGAACGAAGGTAAAAAAACATTCAACTGTTCATGTAGTTGTGAGTTCCGCATTGATTGGAAAAGAGATTCCTGTGCCGGATGTATCTGGCAAGAGTGAAGATGAAGCCCAGGAAGCACTGGGTAAAGCAGGATTTACGGATGTCAGAGCAGATTTCCAGTATGATGACAATGTAGCAGAAGGTATGGTCATCAGTACGACACCTGCAGCAAATTCAAAAGCTACAAAAGATACGCAGATTAAGATGATTGTAAGTAAAGGTGCTGAGAAGAAGACGGTGCCGGATGTGCGTGGAAAGACCGAAGCAGAAGCAAGAAGTGAAATACAGGCAGCCGGACTGACCATCGGCTCTACAAGTACTCAGCATGATGACAGTGTAGCGAAAGGAAATGTTATTTCCCAGAGCGTGACACCTGGAAAGAAGGTTTCAGCAGGTACTGCAATCAATCTGGTATTGAGTGGTGGTACAGATAAGGTGAATGTTCAGAGCTTTGTCGGTAAAGATGAAGAAGAACTTTTGTCATGGGCATCACAGAATGGTCTGAATGCAAGCAAGCAAAAGGATGAATATAGCAGCAACTATGAAGAGGGAACAATCATTTCCATGAGTCCATCCTCAGGAAGCGTATCGAAAGGCAGCACGATCACTTATGTATTAAGCCGTGGACCGAAACCGTCTG